>Ga0213823_1000781_pt1 | contig 22915 bp, 32 predicted proteins | sample MC6MC0907MG_FD_179887 | JGI IMG/M metagenome (GOLD analysis project Ga0213823, IMG submission 179887) | Enriched soil aggregate microbial communities from Iowa State University, Ames, United States - MC6-MC0907-MG | ecosystem: Environmental > Terrestrial > Soil > Unclassified | place: USA: Iowa...
TATTGTTTTACAAGGCAAGCCAAGCGCACATTTATGATTGATAGTGTATTAGCAGTTGTTCCAGTTATTCACAAGGAGCGTTCCGTTGTATGATAAGTTTCGAGCAAAGGCGACTAATGCACAAATATGTTGTTTATGATATGGCTGTTCAGTCGTTGCAGCGCGATTATAAAGTGATTGAAAACCTAAAATTAAGTAAAGTATATTTGCCAATTCTAGACAGACTTTTAGAAGACATTTCACAAGAATGTTACAATGCTAAGAGGTTGTTAGCCAAAGACAAAATTAGAGTAGTACGGTGGGTAAAGACTGATGAATATTTTAGTGACTTAATTGTTGCTACAGCTGGCGAGGATGCAGTATTTACTTATGCTAATATGGCTTTGAAGACACAAGTAGAAAATTTATTAATCAGTCACCAAAATAAAGACCAGGCGCTCAATTGAAAGTGAGTACCTGGTCATTTTTCGTTTATTCATTTCTTTTTAATTACTTGTCTTAGAATGAACAATACTAACCACAACATTAATACAATACAACCAATCCATTTGAAAACACTCATTGAATTAAAATCCAAGTTCACTAAAAAAATAGCAGCAATGATAAAGAAAAGCCAATCAGTCGATGATATTCTTTTCATAAAATTATGGGGGATGATATAATTTTGATAGCAAGGGAGCTAAGCCCCCTCTGCTATTTACTTTTCGTTGTCGTTCTCGTCTTTGCGTTTCATCCAGTCAATAATATCAAGTGACCCCTTGATACTAGCGATGATTCCCGCAATAATGAGGACGACATTTCTTAAATCATCCACCCTTGTTCACCTCCTTTCTATACTCTTATTATATATCAAGTGATGTATATAAATCAAGTGATTTATAAAAGTTTTTTAATTTATTTTGAAAGGTGATTATCATAGTATTCGCCAAGCTTTTCAGCTACACCTAAGCCCATACGACTAATGTCACTGACACCATCAACATAACGTTTAATTGCTCCTTGTGTAAGTCCACACTCTTTAAAGATACGATACGATGTATGTTCGCCCTCACCATTTTTAGCATCCTGTGCAGCCTTAACAACCGCCTCAACTTTTTCTGTAAGTTTCATGCCTAACACTCCCTTTTTTTAAGTACATTATAAATCATATGAAATATAAATCAAATGATTTCTATATCAAAAGAAAAAGCCACTCGAGTGAGTGACTAGATTCCTAACAATTGCTTTTTCTTCGCGTCAAATTCTTCCTGAGTGATTAATTCATCCTCTAATAGTTCCTTTAATTCTCGAATTTCATCGGCTACATCAAACATGTCCTTTTCCACTTTGCCAGTAGGAGCCGTTGACGTTTTAGCCATTGCTTTAAGGTTCTCAATCCCACTTTTTATTTCTAATGCGATATGCGCTGGCACATCGTCAATGATTGCTTTGTTTCCAGTAGATACGATTTCGATAGTAGAGTAAACAAGCTTATGAGAAATGTTTATACTGCTAATTGATGATAAAGGAATGCTTCTTTCATCGTTTGAAACAATGCCCTTGATTTCATGTAATAAAATGCGTTTGTCAGTTACATAAAGCTGTTTGATGCCTTTAACGGATGCACATACAGCTAGTAGTGTTTCACCTTGTTCAGATAGTCGATCATCGAACATTTGAATTTGTTTAGCCATTGCTTTCTTTTTACCAAAGCCAGCAAATTTGATTGTTTCAGCGATAGTATCCATGTAATGCACTCCTTACAGATAATTGTAATTTCATTCTATAGAAAATCCTACCAATAGTACATATAAAAAAGCTACTCAAATGAGTAGCTTGTGAAAAAACTATTTGATTTGTTTAAGTGCTTCATTCATTTGTTCTTCATTAGATTTTACAGCTTCACTATCTACAGTATCAACACCACGATATGTATATTTCATGTTTTGGAAGTAATCAAATGCAAAGTCTTTTAGTGCACCTTCACTATTTTTCTCAACATAATAAGATTTAAAAATGTTAGATAACATGCGTTCGTGGTTATCAATTTCACTTAGGTAGTTACCCGATTTGTAATCATTAACTATTTGTGTTGAGAATTCTTTAACTTCTTCATCCGTAGCTTCATAATCCATTAATAATTTTTCAAGTGCATAAAACTTATCAGCGGCAATATCAGCATTTGAAGCTAATTTTGTGAGTTCTTCCTGCCATTGTACTTCGTTAGAAACTTTTGGTGTTGGATTCTCAATTGTTTCGTTTTTTGGAATGGGCTTTTCAGCTTCCCCACATGCAGTTAGTCCAAGACTTAATACTAATACAGCACTAAATACTAATTTCTTCATTTATAAATTCCTCCCTCTATATTTCCATTTTAGGAAACAGAGAGACAAAAGTACATATAAAAAAGACAGACAACCAATATTAGTTATCTGTTACTAAAACTTGCGTCCATCCTCTAAAACGAAATGAGCCTCATATTTTGCATCTAATGCATTGGCAATTTCCTCTAATTCATTTTCACTAAAATTATCTCTCTTTAGCTTATTAGATATATTGGATTGGGAAGTGCCTAGCTTTTCAGCCAGTTTAGCAGCTGTTACATCTCTTTCAACCATTAGCAACTTAATTTTCTTTGCCATGCTCATGTTTTTACACCACCTCAATAATTATTGTTACCACTATTATATCTTATAAATACACTGAAATAAAATATAAATTCACTTTTTAGTGTATTTTTTATTTACATGTTCACTTGTATAAGATATATTATTATCAAATAGTGTAATATTTACACTTTTAAGTGAAAGTGAGGTGAAAACAATGGCGTTTGAATACTTAGCACAGTACACAACATTTGAATCAGTAGCAGAAATGGACACAGCAGTTGAAAATCACATGACTGCACATTACTTTGATTTAACAGAATCAGAACGTGCCATCGTTTTCAAACTTGCTTCTCATAGCTTAGAGAATCCAGGAGCTTGTCATTTGAAAGCTGCCACAATTGCTGCAGCATTGGAGATCAGCACAAAGACAGTTTACAGAGCTATTTCAAAACTGGAATCGTTTGAGATTGTTAAGAAAGAAACAACTGTAAAAACCAAAGGTGGACAGGGAGCAAGCATCTACATTATTTTGCCTTACAATGTCCCAGCGTCAATGTCCGAGCGTGAAAATGCTGAAAAGCCTTGTGAGAGTAAGGATGAAGTGCAACAATCTGAAAACCAATCATCTAAATCTTTTAATCATTTATTTTTTAAAACAAGCACTTTACAAGAAATATATAATAATGCTCACGCTGAAAAAGAAGCTTGTAAGGAATACATGAATGAATATCAGGTGATGCTATTCGACTTCATGAATAGCCTACCATTAGCTGATAACTTGAAAGACGAATTGCACAAAGTTGTATTAGCTACTCAGGTTCAAAATGCACCTGCCTTTATAAAAGCTAAGAACGTGTTATTTAAAATTGCTATGGATATTAAAGAGGGTATCATGACGGTTACAAGCACATTAAGAGCCGTATTTGTAGGAGCGTATAACAAAGCTGTGGAGCGATCTAGTATGAAGCCATGTAAATCATCATCTATAGAAGAAACAACAGATAGGGAACGTCCAGTACCTTTCTATAATTGGTTAGAGGAAAGAGATAGGCTTCCACAATCAATAGTGCATGGTGAACCATCATTAGAGAATTGGTTGAAATGGTAGTTGTGCAAACAGATAGTTAATAAAATATTTTCAGTGATTTTTGCGTTATGTGAAAGTTGAGTGAAAAAATTAACAAAGTAATGTTTATAAGGTAATATATAGTAAAAAAGGAGTGATTTTTTTGTGGTATGAACAGACCATATCAATTTCAATAACTTATTTATTGGAAAACTTCTACTATATAAGTGGAATTGCATTATTTATTGTAGGAATTTGGCAAATAACCTCAGCTGTTAAATTAGCTCAAAAAAAGACTGAACGAGAAGCAATAACTTTTACTTCGCAACTATGTGATAGGTTTTACAAAGAATTAATTCCACAAGTAGATGAGTTGGATGAAATAATCGAACAATATGAGTTCACTTTTAGTAAAGATGTTATAGAAAAAAATGGTGATCTATTTATTTCAAAAAAAGACCTTTTAAAATATATAAATCTCTCAACAAATGAAGAAAGTATGGACGCATTTAAAAAGTTCTTATATCTCGCTAATCTTTACGAAGCCTTTTCTACATACTTTGTTAAGGGTGTAGCGGATTCAAAAGTTGGATTTGAAATCATAGGGAAATCCTATTGTCATGCAATAAGAAGTTTAGTTCCCATCTTAGTAGTTGGTAGTCAAGATAAAAGATACCCCTCTATCATTCAACTTTATAAGTCTTGGAACAATAAACTAATAGTTGAAAAAACGGAAACAGATTATTTAGCAGCAGTAAAAAAGGACACAGATCATTTTAGACCTCATGGTCTTTAGTTAGTTTAATCCTAGTCAATACATAACTACTAATGGAAATTAATAATTATTTAATGAAAATTGAATTGGAAAATGAAATATAAAACAAGGGCAATTTGTTGTCTAAAAATTAATAAAAAGGACCACTCCATGATGGGTGGTCTATTTAATAGAAGGAAATCTAACAATGTAAAAAGTTTGGGTTTATGTGAAGTTAGTAGTTCTCTTTTTAAATATCAAAAATCAAGTTATTCACAAACAGACGATTTTCATTGGTAGTTTAAACGCCTCCATCGTGCATCCTAGGGAAATTTTTAGAGAAGCAGTGAAGCGATCTGCTGCTTCTATCATTTGTGCACATAATCATCCTAGTGGAGTACCGACACCAAGCTCGGAGGATATTGAGGTGACGAAGAGGATTGAAGAAGCTGGTTATATTATAGGCATCGAATTAATCGATCATGTGATCATCGGAGATCATCAATTTATTAGTTTGAAGGAAAAAGGACATTTTTAACTCTGCATGCAATTTGCAGAGTTTTTTTCTTGATTCAGCCTTAGCGGATATCTTATAGGTGTAGAGGAGCTTGTCGAACAAACTCGAAAGATCTGGATAGCATTACATCTGACGCATTATTGATAGGTAATTATAAAATTTTTGTATTTTTTTGTGGTTTACTGGCGAACCTTTTTCATTTTAAAGCGTTAATGTATTCTAGAAACTTTATATTTATCTTCACAAAAATTGGTAGCTTAATACACATTGTCTTATGAGAGTAAAAATTATATGCTAATCTATACGTACTATTTTTAGTTTAAGAGGGAATTAAAATAGTATCTTTTCTGTGAGATGAGGTATGTGACACTACAAATTCTTGCACTTTTCCGTTATAATGAACGGTATGAATTTTATCTTTATTCAGGAAAGACTCCCATCGAAATTGGTGGTGAGCCGAATAAGTGTGTAGTTTTTTCAAGGTGTGAAACACTAGCTGATGAAGATAAAAACTTTGACGGGGTGCTATGGGTTTTGTGGAGGAGTCAATTGTATTTTTATACAATTGAATTTCCTGTACATGCTGTCAAAGATAATGGATGTCAACGAAAGTATGGCTTAAATAGAAAGGGAGTACACAAATTGTTTGGACTAGGAAGCAAAGATGTCGGGATTGACCTCGGCACAGCGAATACATTAGTGTTTATTAAAGGAAAGGGAATCGTTTTACGCGAACCTTCAGTAGTAGCGAAAAATACGAAAACAGGAGATATCGTTGCAGTTGGTAATGATGCTAAAAATATGATTGGTCGTACACCTGGCTCAATCGTAGCAATTCGTCCAATGAAAGATGGCGTTATCGCTGATTTCGATATTACGACGGCAATGATTCAGTATTATTTAAGAGAAGCCTCTAAAAATTCTGGAGGCAATTGGAAAAAACCAAATGTCATGATTTGTGTGCCTTATGGTATTACTTCAGTGGAACAACGTGCGGTTATTGATGCTGCTCGACAAGCAGGTGCGAAAGAAGCTTTCACAATCGAAGAGCCATTTGCAGCGGCGATCGGATCTAATTTACCAGTATGGGATCCAACAGGGTCAATGGTTGTTGATATCGGTGGTGGTACAACAGAGGTAGCTGTGATTTCATTAGGTGGTATTGTAACGAGTGAATCTGTACGTGTTGGTGGGGATGCAATGGATCAATCCATCATTTCATATATCCGTAAAACGTATAATTTAACAATTGGTGAACGTACTGCAGAAGCGGTGAAAATGGAAATTGGTACGGCATTAGCTGAAGGACCAGAAGAAAAGATGGATATTAGAGGTCGTGACCTTCTAACAGGTTTACCAAAAACAATTGAGATTTCTTCTCAAGAAATTTCGGAGTCATTACGTGAAGCTGTTGCATCAATTATTGATGGCGTTCGAAAAACTTTAGAACAAACACCTCCTGAATTATCTGCGGATGTTATGGAACGTGGTATCGTGTTAACTGGTGGTGGCGCATTATTAACAAACTTAGATAAAGTTATTAGTAAAGAAACAAATATGCCAGTATTTATTGCAGAAGATCCTTTAGACTGTGTAGCAATTGGTACAGGTAAAGCATTAGATCATATGGACTTAATTCGTCAACAACAAGTTAAAGGGTAAGGAGGTTTAGGCAATGCCACATTTTTTTTTCAATAAGAAAGTAATTTTGCTGCTCGTAGGCATGGTTTTTCTTGTGGCATTGATTAGCTTCTCATTACGTGATCGGACGAATGCTACTTTACCAGAGCAAATTATTAAAGATACTGTCGGCGTCGCACAATCGATTGTTGCGAAGCCGGCGAATTATGTTAATGGTATTTTTAATAATATTGACTCCCTCTTAAACACGTACGAAGAAAATAAACGTTTAAAAGCACGCTTAGAAGATTTTGCAGTTGTACAAGCTGAGGCTACGGATTTAAAATCAGAGAATAAAAAGCTTCGTGAGCTTTTGGATAAAACTGAGAGCTTAAAGGCATTTAATCCAATTCAGGCAACAGTGATTGCTAGAAATCCTGACCAATGGGAAGAGAAAATCATTTTAGACAAAGGATCTTCTCATGGTGTCAGTAAAAATATGGCGGTAATGACAGCGAAAGGGCTAGTTGGAAAAATCATACTAGTGACACCTTTCACTTCTGAGGTAGAGCTTTTAAATACAAATAATCCAAACTATCGTGTTTCTGCGATGGTTTTAGGAGAAAAAGAAGCTTACGGTTTAATCGAGGGCTTTGATGAAGAACGTAATGAACTCATTATGAAGCGAATCGATTCTAGTTTTAAGGTTAAAGAAGGCGAGCAGGTAGTTTCTTCAGGACTAGGTGGTATTTTCCCTAAAGGTGTCCCTATTGGAGAAATTACAGAGGTTAGTACAGATGATCATGGCTTAACGAAAATGGCATATGTCAAACCATCTGCTGATTTTTCGATTTTGGAGCATGTTGTTATTGCTAAGCGTACATCAACAGTCATTGATGGTTCAGATGGCAACTCAACGAACGAAGATTTAACAAATCCGCAAGATACGAATGAAGAGGAGGCGGAATGATGGTTCGTTTTCTCATCCCCTCTGTGGCGGTTTTACTATTCTTACTAGAACCTGAATTTGCGATGCTTTCCCCAATTGAAATCAAAGGGGAAGTGTATTTTCTAGTACCGCGATTTTTAATTTTATACCTAATCTTTATATCCATCTATTACAGCCGTAAACGCGCGGTAATGTATGGACTTTTTTTTGGTGTCTTGTATGATGTGTTTTACATTGATATTATTGGATTATATTCAGTTCTATATCCACTTATTTGTTTTTTAGCAGGGTCTATCGTGAAAGTTATACATCAGCACCTAGTAGTAACGACAACTATTTCAGTTGTGTTAGTAGCCATTTTAGAATTTATACTCTATCAATTTTTCTTCTTGATCGATTTTACAGCAATACCTTTAGCGGATTTCTTACGTTCACGACTACTACCAACAATCATTGCTAATGCTTTATTTTTAGTGATTCTTGGTTGGGCCTTCAAGTATCTAATTAATGCGCGTGTCTTACAGAGAGCACGTGAGGTTTCTTAACAAAGAACAACGTGAGGTGAGGCATTCATGAAAAAACAATTAGTTAATATGAAGGGAACGAAGGACGGATTTGTACTGCGTCTCGACGACCAATGTGCTTATAGCGATTTAGTAGAAGAATTAAAGAAAAAAGTGTTAGAAGGCGGTATCGATGGTAAAGTAGATGTACAATTATACTTAGGCTATCGATACTGTACTGATAAACAGATCGATGAACTTATCCATATTGTGCAAGAAACAGAACAACTCATTGTAGCGAATGTACAAAGCGAAGTACTGACTGTCCATGAAAGCAACCAGAAAATGATTGAAGGTCAACAAGATACATATATAGGTGTGGTCAGATCAGGGCAGATTTTACGTTCGTCAGGGGACATTATCATTGTAGGAAATGTAAATCCAAACGGTCGGGTTGAGGCTGGTGGTAATGTATATGTCTTAGGTAAGCTAAAGGGAATAGCGCACGCGGGTGTGCAGGGCAATAAAGAAGCAATCATTGCCGCCTCTCGATTTGAAGCTACGCATATCATGATTGCTGATCAGGTTGAAGCAATGTCAGATGAGCATGTGAAAGAAATCAACCAAGCAGAAATGACTTGTGCATTTATTGGTTACGATGGACGCATTACGTACGATCAAATTCACGCCTTAAAAAATATACGACCATTGTTAAATGTGTCTAAGGGAGGAAGCTAGTGTGGGAGAAGCGATCGTCATAACTTCAGGTAAAGGCGGTGTCGGAAAAACAACGACAACGGCTAACCTTGGGACTGCATTGGCTCTACAAGGTAAAAAAGTATGTTTAGTTGATACAGATATTGGCCTGCGTAATTTAGATGTTATTTTGGGCCTAGAAAATCGTATTATTTATGACTTAGTTGATGTAGTGGAAGGGCGCTGTAAAATTCATCAAGCATTGATCAAAGATAAGCGCGTGGATGATAAACTATTTTTATTACCTGCTGCTCAAACGACAGATAAAAATGCTGTTACCCCTGAGCAAATGAAGAGCTTAGTAGAGGAATTAAAAAGGGACTATGATTATGTATTAATAGATTGTCCTGCTGGTATTGAACAAGGCTATCGTAATGCCGTTGCAGGTGCAGATCATGCGATAGTTGTCACAACACCTGAAATTTCCGCTGTTCGAGATGCAGATCGTATTATTGGTTTATTAGAACAGGAAGAAATAACGGCTCCTAAACTCATCATTAATCGTATTCGACAACATATGATGAAGAGTGGTGACACTTTGGATGTCAATGAAATTACAACACATTTGTCTATTGACCTATTAGGGATTATTGTAGATAGTGAAGGTGTTATTTCATCCTCCAATAAAGGGGAACCAATTGTTATGGACCCTGCTAATAAAGCATCATTGGGCTATCGAAATATTGCCCGTCGTATTCTTGGAGAGTCAGTTCCATTAATGGCAATTCAAGACGAGCAAAGAGGTATGTTTTCAAAACTTAAAGCATTATTTTCAAGATAATTTAAAACCTTTTCGTACATTTGTACGAGAAGGTTTTTTTGCATGTTTGGACATGCAATCACATATAGTGTGGAAAAAAGGATGAGGGCTTGTTTAAAAAATGGAAATGGTTCGTCACGGTGCTACTTGTGGCAGCAACTATGCTTGTAATTCGTTTGGAAGATCAAGGTGTAGTCGATACCCCTGTTCGAAAGCTGGTGACAACCTCTGCAGATCTAACTTACTTAAGTGAACTGGGACAAAGTTGGTTCGATAAGGAAAAAGAGACCATTACGGTATCTAGTGATGTGGGGCAAGCAGATCTTTTAACATTTGCCAATGCCCAAGTTTTTAAAGAGGGATATTTACTGCAGTATGATGTAGGTTTACCAGTTTATGCAGGGCAGAATGGTTTAGTCGTTTTTACAGGCCATACAAAATATACTGGTAAGACTATGACCATTAGTTATGATGATGGTACAACCGTCTCTTATGGAATGCTAGATAGCTTAGCACAGCTACCCTATACATCCATTCAGGCAAATGACTTGATTGGCATGAAAGAAGCTGGGCAACTTTATCTTTCCATTGAAAAGGGAGATGCCCATTACGATTTAGAGCAAATTGTACAATGGTTGGAAACGATGGAGACCGATGAAGATTAAATTACATCTTCTCTGCATTCCTCTCGTATTTGTCATGATTTTTAGTGGGCAACTCGCTTACTACGCTATTATCTTTTTCTCGCTATTGTGGCATGAAGCAGGTCACTTATTAGCAGCTTTATTGTGCGGAGTAAGGGTGAAATCATGTGTTATTACACCATACGGGGGGGAAATTCAATTTGAAAATCCGGCGGTTGTGCAAACTTCGTCACTCCTATGGATTGCATTGGGAGGACCAATCGCTACTATTATGGGGATTGGCCTCGCTTTTTTTATGCCTGAACAACTCGCCACTAAGCTTATTACTGTTCAACTTGTGTTATTTTTAGTAAACATTATGCCTATCCTACCATTAGATGGTGGAAGGATATTATTAGCATGGTTATTTTTAAATTATCCAAATGCCCGTGTGGTGGAAATGTATTATTGGCTGTCCTTTATGGTTGCCACTACGCTATTTCTGATAACATTAAATTTCCTACCACAATCTATTTTTCTAGCAATCATTTGTTTATTCATCTGGCTTCAAGTTTTAAAAGAATGGCGTTATCGAAAGTATCGTATAGCTTTTGAAAAATATGTTATGAATAGATTGACTTAAAAAAAGTCATGTGGTAATATTTTAATGTTATTGTTTGTAGCACCCGTGCTACTACAACCGCTCTGGAAAGGTTTAAGTATCTTACATAAGATCACCTTTGTTAAACAGGCGAGTCTGAGTCTAAGAGGAGGTGCAGTAAAATGTACGCAATTATTGAAACTGGTGGTAAACAAATCAAAGTAGAAGCTGGTCAAGAAATCTATGTTGAAAAATTAGGCGTAGAAGCTGACGAGGTTGTAACTTTTGATAAAGTTTTATTCGTAGGTGGCGAAAACGTTAAAGTTGGTGCTCCATTCGTAGATGGCGCTACTGTAACAGCTAAAGTTGTTAAAGAAGGCCGTGCGAAAAAAATCGTTGTTTTCAAATTGAAAGCTAAAAAGAACTACCGTCGTAAACAAGGTCACCGTCAACCTTACACAAAATTAGTTGTTGAAACAATCAACGCTTAATAGTGAGGTGTAGCGAATGATACAGGTTACGATTCATCACGATGAAAATAGACATGTGTCAGCATTCGAATTTTCAGGACATGCTGGGTACGATGAATCTGGTAAAGATTTAGTATGTGCAGGAGCATCTACCATTGCCATTGGTACAGTAAATGCTATTTATGCATTACTACAAATTCAACCAGAAATCGAACAAGCTGCTGAAGGTGGAGGCTACCTTAAGGTAGATCTACCGTCAGATTTAGAGCCTGAAGTGGATGCAAAACTACAGTTAATTGTTCAAGTAATGACTGCCCAAGTGTATTCTATGGTGCAGAATTACGGACAATACATCCAAATCAACTACAACCAAGTAGGAGGTGGAACTCGATGAAATTATTATTAGCTTTAGACCTTCAACTTTTCGCATCGAAAAAAGGGGTAGGTTCTACTAAAAACGGACGTGACTCTGAGTCTAAACGACTTGGTGCTAAACGTGCTGATGGCCAATTCGTAACTGGTGGTTCAATTCTTTACCGTCAACGCGGTACAAAAATTTACCCAGGTACAAACGTAGGTCGTGGTGGTGACGATACACTATTTGCTAAAGTTGACGGCGTTGTTAAATTCGAACGTTTAGGTCGCGATCGCAAACAAGTATCTGTATACCCAGCACCACAAGAAGCTTAATCTTTTATAAGATAACATAAAGCGGAGGACTGCATTTATTGCAGTCCTTTTTTTGGCTAAATTTCAGCCTCTTTCAATAGATGACAAGTTGGATCGAAAGCGTAGCAACAGAAGTCTTCTGCGTTTATAGGTGATGAAATACATGCGGTTTTCATTTTCAGTGGTGACCAAACATCCACTGAAATAGAGGAACACCGTCTATAATCGTCGCGACCTGTGGCAACGACTGAATAACCAACATCATGTTGGCCCAAAACAGACCGATTCCAGACGCAATTATGCCTGGGCATAATTGAATAAAGAATTAAGGGAAAAATACAGCAAAACTTGTTATACTAGTAAAGATAACTTTATTGGAGTGAATGGGATGAACAATCAATCACTAACCATTAGTGAAGTATTACGTTTTGCAAATCATGATTTTGTGAATCAACTGCAACTGATTCGCATGAATTTAGATTTAGGTAGAGTTGATGAATCGAAGGAACTTATTCAGCATTATTCAGAACAGTTAAGAGTGTTTTCTATCCTTAATCGACTACAATTACCACATACAATTGAATGGCTACAAACAGCAGGATGGCGTTATCCTTCCTTAGCATGGAAGATGAGTGGCGAGATAAAAAAGCCTGTGACCAATAAAATTGATCAGGAAATTGTAGATTACTTAAACAAAACAGTTATGCATGTTTATGATACATTAGATCCATTTACAGAGCAGATCCTAACGCTAGATGTACGTGTTGACGATCATACATTTGCCGTGACATTCACGCTAAATGGGTTATGGAGTGCTGATGCATTCACCGAAAAAGGTTTGAAACAATTCGACATTCAAACAATTGAGCAGACAAATACACGCTGGCAATATGTCTTGAGTGCAAATAGGGAGTGAACTAAATGTTTGTCGATCACGTAAAGATTTATGTTAAAGGTGGCGAAGGCGGAGATGGCATGGTTGCCTTTCGCCGAGAAAAATATGTACCGAATGGTGGTCCAGCTGGTGGAGATGGTGGACATGGCGGTAATGTCGTATTTGAAGTAGAGGAAGGCTTACGTACGTTAATGGATTTCCGCTATAAACGCCATTTTAAAGCACCGCGTGGTGAGCATGGTATGAGTAAAGGCATGCATGGTAAAAATGCGGAAGATTTAATTGTTAAGGTACCACCAGGTACAGTGGTTATGAATGAAGAAACAAATGCCGTTATTGCTGATTTAGTCGAGCATGGGCAAAGAGCCGTTATTGCGAAAGCAGGCCGAGGTGGCCGTGGAAATTCTCGCTTTGCTACACCTGCCAACCCAGCGCCAGAACTTTCTGAAAAAGGTGAGCCAGGACAAGAATTAAATGTTATATTAGAGTTAAAAGTTTTAGCAGATGTAGGTTTAGTAGGATTCCCAAGTGTTGGTAAATCAACGCTTTTATCTGTTGTTTCTGCTGCTAAGCCAAAAATTGGTGCTTATCATTTTACGACAATTGTACCGAACTTAGGCATGATTGAAACAGATGATCACCGAAGCTTTGCGATGGCGGATTTACCAGGGTTAATTGAAGGGGCTCATGAAGGGGTAGGATTAGGCCACCAATTTTTACGACATATTGAACGTACACGCGTTATTGTCCACGTTATTGATATGTCAGGAATGGAAGGCCGCGATCCATATGAGGATTATTTAACAATCAATGAAGAGCTAAAACAATATAATCTTCGTTTAACAGAGCGTCCACAAATTATTGTAGCCAATAAAATGGATATGCCCGATGCAGAGGAAAACTTAACAGCATTCCGCCAAAAGGTAGGGGAAGATGTTCAAATTTTCCCAATTTCTGCTGTTTCACGTCAAGGGTTAAAAGAGCTGTTGTTTGCTATTGCGGATCTATTAGAAGTAACGCCTGAATTCCTACTATATGATGAGGTAGAGGAACAATCAGACGCAACCGTAATGTACAAGCATGAGGCGAAAGGTGAAGGTTTCGAAATCACTCGTGACGATGATGGTACATTTATTATTACTGGTTATGCCATTGAGCGTTTGTTTAAAATGACGGACTTTAGCCGTGAAGATGGTATACGTCGTTTTGCTCGTCAATTGCGTGCAATGGGTGTGGACGAGGCTCTACGTGAACGTGGAGCACAGGATGGCGATACAGTACGCCTACAAGAGTTTGAATTTGAATTTGTCGATTAAGACATGAGTTTTAGGGGGAAGCGTATGAAGAATGTTGCGAATCAGCGATATTATCTAGTTCGTGAGGATGTTTTAACGGATGCAATGCAAAAAACTTTGGAGGCGAAACACTTACTATCAAGTGGTTCAGTATCTTCCATTTGGGATGCGGTAAAGCAGGTGGATTTATCGCGAAGTGCGTTTTACAAATATCGTGATGCGGTTTTTCCTTTTCATTCAATTGTGCAGGAACGCATTTTAACAGTCTTTTTACAGCTTCAAGACAGAAAAGGAACACTTGCTAAGCTTTTAGAAACTGTGACAATTACACATTGTAACGTATTGACGATTCATCAAACAATCCCAATTCAGGGACGTGCCAATGTTACATTATCACTAGATGTAACAAGTATGACATGTGATCTTGATGACCTAATCCAGCAATTAAAGCGCTTAGATTTTGTTGAGTCAGCGGAAGTCATTAGTTCCGGTGCTCTGTAATCACAGCAAGTTGTTCGATCCTTTAATTTTTGACAAAAATGACAATTATCGTGTTTAATAATCCATATGCTCTTGAAGCAATGGAGTAATAATACGATACCAAAGCTCAAATAAGGAGCTGTCCCTCAGTGATACATCAATCGCTAGGGACTGCTCCTTATTCCATAAAGGAGGTTTTTGCAATGACTAAGCAACAATGGGAAAATCGAATCGCATATCTAGGACCAGAAGCATCATTTACATATTTAGCAACAAAGGCTACTTTTCCAAATGAGTGGCTTGTCCCATGTGCAACGATTCCAGAATGTATTGAGGCAGTAGCAGAAGGAAAGGTAGATTTAGCCGTTGTCCCATTAGAGAATGCCTTAGAAGGTTCTGTGTCACTTACACTAGATTACTTATTCCATGAAGCAACACTATATGTAACAGGTGAGCTGTTGCTTAAAATACAGCAGCATTTAATGGTCAATAAAGCGCAAAAGGATAATTGGCAATCCATTGAAGGAGTCTATTCTCACCCACACGCCCTAGCACAATGCCATAAGTATTTATTTTATCGTTTCAGTCATGTGCCACTTCATCAAACAACTTCAACAGCAGCTGCGGCAAAATATGTATCCGAAAATCCAGATCACTGTATTGCAGCAGTTGGGAATGCAGCCGCCGCAGAAAAATATGGTCTTGAAATAGTAGAGTCCGATATACATGATTTCCATTTTAATCATACTCGTTTCTTTGTTTTGTCTAAGCAAAATAAACGATTGCCACAAGAATTATCGGATGGACAGGCAAAAACCACTTTTATGATTACATTGCCGACTGATCGTTCAGGGGCATTACATCAAGTGCTTTCTGTCTTTGCATGGCGTCAACTGAACTTAAGTAAAATTGAATCACGTCCACTGAAAACGGGCTTAGGTGATTATTTCTTCATGATTGATGTATTAGCAGATGAAAAAGAACCAATGATGCGTGGTGCGATGGAAGAACTTGCTGCACTAGGTTGCAAGGTAAAGTCACTGGGTACATACTTTACTTATCTTACGTCTGACGAAGCAGAATAGCTGTAAGGGGGAAATGTGATGGGTGGGATCATTTTATTTGATGGCATCTGTAACTTTTGTGATAGCACCGTTCAATTTATTATCAAACATGATCAAGTAGGCTATTTTCAATTTGCGTCGTTGCAAAGTGATGTCGGCCAAGCATTCCTCCGACAATTCAATATACCTGAGAATATAGATAGTGTTATCCTCATTGAACATGAGAAAGCATATGTTGAATCTACGGCTGCCTTAAAAATATGCAAAAAATTGGACAAAATTTGGCCTTGCTATTATCTTTTCATCCTTGTGCCTCCAATTATACGCAATGCGTTATATAGACAATTCGCTAAGCGCCGCTATCATTTATTTGGTCAAAAAAAGGAATGCTCATTGCCTACACCTTCGCAACGACAACGATTTCTCACATAAATGGTTGGGTACCTGCGGAAGACAGTAAAATTCTCAGAAGAAAATAATGAAGCACAGTATATTTTCATACTGTGCTTTTATTTATTGGTCTGTCACCAAATATCCCTTTTTTTGTAAAGCCTGTTCAATTAATGTTAATACTTCCACTGAAGGGGCTGTAATGACATGAAGATGAATGCCCCCCGTGAGCGCAGATAAGTAATTAGCCTGCGTTGCATTAACCCGTTCGATAAATTGTTTTACCTCATGACGGTTTGACACCATAATGGAGGCTGTTAGTTCGCCATAGATGGGATGTTCAACAATAACATTTTTGACGGTGCCACCACAATCTACAATCGTCATTAGCTCATCTTCTGTTTGTTTAGATGAGTGTATGCATGGTAATGTGCGTTCAACTGTTTGCTGCAATTGTTCCTGATGCATATAAAGGTAACCCTGACTCGTAGCGATAATAGGTTCGTTTCTTGCCTTTAGTAAAGTCATATCATTGACGATAACTTGTCTAGAAACATTGGCGAATTTAGCCAAGTCTGTCCCCGTTATAGGAGCTTTACTTTTTTTTAATTGCGCTAATAGTTGCAGTCGGCGTTCTTCGCCTAACATTTTTTTCATAAGAGATCACCTCTGCCCGTAATAATGGAAACAGTATTCCCTATAGATTAGTGTACCATGAAGCATTTCTAACTTGTTGAAATTTTTGTATCCAAATGAAACATTGAACATATGATACGTAGAGAGGAAGGGAGGAAAAAATTGCGTATTCATATTGTTCAAAAGGGAGACACATTGTGGAAGATTGCGAAAGAGTACGGCATTTCGTTTGAAGATTTGAAGCGGCTCAATGTCCATCTTGCCAACCCAGATTATATTGTCCCGGGCATGGAAATTATTTTGCCTGAAAAAATAAACAAAGAGCAGCATAGAGAGTCACATAAAGAGATGCCGAAAAAGGAAACACAAATGCATAAGGAGACACCTAAAGAAAATCCCAAAAAAGAGGTGCAGAGACCAATGCCTCCGCCACCACCAATTGTACCACCAGCTCCAATGCCAATGCCAGAACCACAAATGATTCCAATACCTATACCGATGCCAATGCCAATGCAGATGCCACAACAGCCGATGTGGGTACCACAGCCTGTAGAAATGAATTGGCACCAACAAGTAGTGATGCCACAAGTAGAGCAAACAGTTATACCACCACCCGTGCAAATACAGCCAGCACCACCACCACCACCTGTAGCGAAGCCGATGCCGATGCCACACCATCCAGCACCGCCACCAGTGCATATCATGCCACAAATGCCTGCTGTACCACATTGCTCAAGTTGCCATCAACCAATTTATCATCAAATGTGGTGGCCAATGCCAATGCAGCCACAGGTTGAGCAATATACAATGCCGCAGCAACCGATGTCCTATGAGATGCCAGAAAATAAAGTGGGCGGAATGGAAGACTTCTTAGAGTCTACGTCACCGTTTTTCCCTAATCAACCAATGCAACCACAATATAATATGATGCCTGAGATGAACATGGGGCAATCCTGTGGCTGTGAAGCACAACCGATGCAGATGCCTATGCCTACATGGCAAATGGATCCGTGTCATTGCCCACCGCAACCATGTCCGCCACCACCATGTCCAACTCATTGTCCACCGCCGTGCCCGTCATCAGTAGGACCTTGGATGTCTCCGCACTATTTCCCAGGCGGGATGACGCCTTATCGATGGTGAAAAAGCGTATATTGTCGAAGAGGTGAAATCTAATATTTGGAAATATAGGTATCGATCTAATACTTATTTTGTCAAACGAGCAAAGCAATTAGAAATTGCAGAGAAAGTAAGGACGATTCATCGCCAACTAGGGCGAATGGAGCCTGCCCTTATCCTACCATTAGTCCAGAGTGACGATGAGCAGTTAATTGTGCAAGAATGGCAAGAAGGAAGTCATGGTGCAAACTTTGCCCATAAAAAGGATCGGAAGGAATCTCTTCAACTACTAATAGCTTTACATGACACACATAAAAAAATTGCTTGGCAACGTTTGCCTGGCTTGCATACCTACTCACAACTTTTAAAATGGCAAATGCGGTATATGCGTTTTAAAAGTAGAAGAAATGAACTTCGGGCTTTTTTAACAAAAGAAGAAGTCGATCAAATTTTGCATTATAGTGATAAATCGCTGCAGCTGATTGCGTTGGAGGATGTAGCTGAAAAAGACATCACACTATTACATGGGGATGTTGTGCATCATAATTTTTTATGGTGCACGGACGGACAATTGCGTTTAATCGATTTTGATTTGGCCCACCTTGGAGAAGCGGATGATGAATATATTTTATGGTTGCATCGAGTATTACCTGCAGTCGATTATGATTTAGGTAAAATTTTCGCTGAGTTACCAGAGTTGAAACGACTAGATAAAAGAAAGCTTCATCGTTTGAAATATCCGAATGAGTTATTACGTGAATGGCTTTTTGCAGTAGATTTACCACTTGAACAGCAGCTAGTATTTTTAGATTATTTAGTACCATTTACTAAACGAGCCCTCACCTATTGGCCAAAACTGTGGTACGATATTGATAGATTTGTGAAGAAATGACCGTCATTTGGCGGTCATTTTTGTCTGTGAACAGCGCTTGTTACACCATTTTTTGTCGAGCATTCGTTCGCTATATGCTATAATCGAAGACGATGATTGTGAGGGATTATAGATGTATGATTATTTAAAAGGACAAATTTCCCGTATTACACCTGAATATATTGTGCTAGAACAACAGGGTATCGGCTGGCAATTAAATACACCCAATCCGTTTGCATTTCGAACATCAGCACTTGAACAACAGATATATGTTCATTTGCATGTGCGAGAGGATGCACAAGTGCTTTACGGTTTTCCAAATCTAGATCAACGCGAGCTATTTCGTAAGCTAATTTTAGTATCTGGAATAGGTCCGAAGGGGGCGCTAGCCATTTTAGCAACTGGCAACCCACAACAGGTAATAAGTGCGATTGAACGAGAAGATGAAGCATTTTTAGTGAAGTTCCCAGGAGTAGGTAAAAAAACTGCACGTCAAATGATATTAGATTTAAAGGGCAAGCTAGGCTCTTTATTAGAGACAATTGAGTTACCAAGTACAGAAGATGAGCTGCCATTGTTTGGTGTAAACCCTTATAAACACGAATTAGAAGAAGCGATACTTGCTTTAATGGCACTTGGTTATTCTGAAAAGGAACTCGAAAAAATTCGCCCACAGCTTGAGGACAACGACAAGCTTGAAACGACAGATTCCTTTATGAAACAAGCGTTACAACTATTACTAAAATTAAAATAAGGAAAGGAGGGAAGGGGCATGTCTGAACGTATGATGGCTAGTGAGGCAAGTAGCTATGATGAACATTTTGAATTATCTTTACGCCCACAAAGGTTAGCCCAGTACATAGGGCAACATAAAGTAAAGGAAAATTTACAAATTTTCATTGAAGCAGCAAAACTTCGCCAGGAAAGTTTAGACCATGTGCTATTATATGGACCTCCAGGGCTTGGTAAAACGACATTAGCTGCCGTTATTGCTAATGAGATGAATGTCAATGTGCGCATGACAAGTGGTCCTGCGATTGAGCGTCCAGGAGATTTAGCAGCGATTTTAAGTTCACTAGAGCCTGGAGACGTTTTATTTATTGATGAGATTCATCGACTACCTCGTGCAATTGAAGAAGTGTTATATCCAGCAATGGAGGACTTCTGTTTAGATATTGTGGTTGGTAAAGGTCCTGAAGCCCGTTCTGTACGCCTTGATTTACCTCCATTTACCCTTGTAGGTGCTACTACAAGAGCTGGTGCCTTATCAGCCCCTTTAAGGGATCGATTTGGTGTTTTATTACGCTTAGAGTACTATGATGATGTTTCACTTGCTGAAATTGTTGCTCGAAGTGCCCATTTATTTGAGGTAGAAATTGAGCAAATAGCAGCAATGGAAATGGCAAGACGTTCTCGAGGTACGCCTCGAATAGCCAATCGCCTGTTAAAACGAGTGCGAGATTATGCACAAGTGCTTGGAGATGGTATGATAACGGAGGGTCTTGCAAAGCAAGCGTTAGAATTGTTACAAGTCGATCCTAGAGGCCTTGATCATATTGACCATAAACTTGTCACCAACATGATTGAACGCTTTCGAGGAGGTCCTGTGGGCTTAGATACGCTTGCGGCATCGATTGGTGAGGAACGGGTTACGATAGAAGATGTATATGAACCCTATCTCATGCAAATCGGACTTATTCAACGTACACCACGAGGGAGAGTAGCAACCCATTTAGCCTACGAACATTTTGGATACGAATATCCCCAACAAACATAAAGAAGGAAGTTTTTTTCATGCGTGTAGAAGATTTTGATTTTGAATTACCAGAGGAGCTTATTGCTCAAACACCATTAGTTGATCGTACAGCCAGTCGATTAATGGTCGTGACACCTGGCTCAAATAAAGTAGAGCATCACCATTTTGCTCATGTTTTAGATGAGTTACGTGCTGGGGATTGTCTTGTATTAAATGATACAAGAGTCTTACCTGCTCGCTTAATGGGTGTAAAAGAGGAGACTGGTGCACATATAGAGGTATTGTTATTGAAGCAATTGGCAGGTACAGATGAATGGGAAACACTTGTAAAACCAGCGAAACGTGTAAAAGTAGGGACAGTCATTACGTTTGGAGATGGATTGTTGACAGCTACATGTACAGGTGAGCTTGACCATGGTGGACGAACATTTGAATTTCATTACGATGGAATCTTTTATGAAATATTAGAGCAGCTTGGTGAAATGCCATTACCTCCCTATATTCGAGAGAAATTAGAGGACAAAGATCGATATCAAACTGTCTATGCGAAAGAACGTGGCTCAGCTGCCGCTCCAACGGCGGGTTTACATTTCACGGAAGAGTTATTAGAACAAGTGAAAGAAAAAGGGGTAGAGGTAGTCTTTATAACACTACATGTAGGACTTGGTACATTTCGTCCTGTTAGCGTGGATTCTATTGAAAACCATGAAATGCATGCTGAATTTTATAGTGTTACGGAAGAAGCAGCAGACACGATTAATCGTGTAAAGCGTAATGGCGGTAAGGTGATAGCTGTCGGGACAACCTCTACACGTACATTGGAAACAATTGGCTCTAAATATAATGGCGAGGTGCGTGCAGAGCAAGGGTGGACGTCTATTTTCATCTATCCAGGCTATACCTTTACCGTGGTGGATGGTTTAATTACAAACTTCCATTTACCAAAGTCAACCCTTGTGATGCTTGTCAGTACGCTAGCCACTCGGGAAACTATTTTAAGTGCTTATCAGCAAGCTGTAGAAGAAAAATATCGCTTCTTTAGTTTTGGTGATGCTATGTTTATTCGACCAAAAGAATAAAAAAAGATACAATCGGAGTACTGTTTTTACTTCAGATAAGAGAGGATTTTTATTTTTATGACACAACCAGCAATTCGCTATGAATTACTTCATACTTGTAAACAAACGGGAGCACGTCTTGGGATTGTGCATACACCACACGGTTCCTTTGAAACTCCTACATTTATGCCTGTTGGGACACAAGCAACAGTTAAAACAATGTCACCTGAGGAATTAAAAGAAATGAATGCCGGTATTATCTTATCCAACACGTATCATTTATGGCTTCGTCCAGGCAATGATATCGTTAAGGAAGCAGGTGGGCTGCATAAATTTATGAACTGGGATCGGCCAATTTTAACGGATTCAGGCGGTTTCCAAGTATTTTCGCTAAGTCAATTCCGTAAAATTGAGGAGGAAGGCGTTCATTTCCGTAATCACCTTAATGGGGATAAATTATTCCTAAGTCCTGAAAAAGCGATGGAAATTCAAAATGACTTAGGCTCGGATATAATGATGGCCTTCGATGAATGTCCACCATATCCTGCAACACACGACTATATGCTGCAATCAGTGGACCGCACAACACGTTGGGCAAAACGTTGTAAAGAAGCACATAAGCGTCCAGAAGAACAAGGGTTATTCGGCATCATTCAGGGTGGCGAGTACGAGGATTTACGCCGTCGTTCTGCAGAGGCATTAGTGGAGTTAGATTTCCCAGGCTACGCTATAGGAGGACTATCTGTTGGTGAGCCGAAAGATGTAATGAACCGCGTTCTTGAGTTCACGACACCTTTAATGCCAACCAATAAACCGCGATACTTAATGGGTGTTGGCTCACCGGATTCATTAATCGATGGGGCAATTCGTGGTATTGATATGTTTGACTGTGTGCTGCCAACACGAATTGCGCGTAATGGTACACTGATGACATCAGAAGGTCGTTTAGTAGTAAAGAATGCAAAATATGCTCGTGACTTTGGGCCGATTGATCCGAACTGTGATTGCTATACATGTAAAAACTATTCGCGTGCTTATATTCGTCACTTGATTCGCACAGAAGAAACGTTCGGTATTCGTTTAACGTCTTATCATAATTTACATTTCCTCTTAAAGCTAATGGAGCAAGTGCGTGAGGCAATTCGCCAAGATCGTCTTGGTGATTTCCGAGAAGAATTTTTCGAAAAATACGGCTTTAATGGGCCAGATGCCAAAAACTTCTAATCGATTACTTACACCTGTAGGGTAAGTGGACAAGTCTTTTGTCACTTCTCCTGTATATCAAAATAAAAAAGGACATTAGGAACTCCCTAATGTCCTGAATTACTAGCCATAGTATGGCAAAGTTATTCAAAACTTTGTAAAAAGTGAATATTTCTAGCAAAATATTGTCAATCATAGAAAAAATATTAGTAATTGAGAAAATTTTTGGGCTTGTCCATCGCTTTTTAATGGTGGAATAGTCTATACTAAAA
>Ga0213823_1000784_pt1 | contig 22880 bp, 16 predicted proteins | sample MC6MC0907MG_FD_179887 | JGI IMG/M metagenome (GOLD analysis project Ga0213823, IMG submission 179887) | Enriched soil aggregate microbial communities from Iowa State University, Ames, United States - MC6-MC0907-MG | ecosystem: Environmental > Terrestrial > Soil > Unclassified | place: USA: Iowa...
CGCCCTTTCACGGCGGTAACAGGGGTTCGAGTCCCCTAGGGGACGCCATTTGCGGGAATAGCTCAGTTGGTAGAGCACGACCTTGCCAAGGTCGGGGTCGCGAGTTCGAGTCTCGTTTCCCGCTCCAAACATGGAGCTACAGATTCTCAAAGGTCTGTAGTTCATCGAAAAAGGGTCCCATTCGGGACCCTTTTTTCGTTTCCGTCGGCAGTGGCCGAGCTTCGGTCCATTGCTCCTCTGTAGTGCCGGATGACGCTGCTTTCCTCTTGTCCTGTACGCTGACGCAGATCCTGTTCGGCGCCTGCATGTTCCTGACCGTACGCCCTGCCTTTGTGAGTGGGTGTTTGGCACAGGGTTTGCGAAGGTCTGGGCCTGATTGACCATCGATAGAGTGGTGCACCTTTAAATGAGTATCTGCGTGGCGACAACTAAGGGTAATTGGCGGGCGGTCATCGCACTGGCGTTGGCGGCCTTTGTGTTCAACACCACGGAGTTCGTCCCCGTCGGGCTATTGAGCTCGATCGGCAGCAGCTTCGACCTGTCGACGGCCCGGGTCGGTCTGATGCTCACTCTCTATGCCTGGATAGTGTCCCTGACTTCGCTACCGGTCATGCTGCTGACGCGCAACGTCGAGCGACGCAAGCTGTTGCTCGTGCTGTTCGGGATGTTTATCGCCAGTCATATCCTGTCGGGGCTGGCCACGAGTTTCGGCATGCTGTTGCTGAGCCGGGTCGGTGTGGCCTTGTCCCATGCGCTGTTCTGGTCCATTACCGCGTCCCTGGCGGTGCGTCTGGCACCACCGGGAAAACAGGTCCAGGCCCTGGGCTTGCTGGCCACCGGTACTTCCTTGGCGATGGTGCTGGGTATTCCCCTCGGCAGGTTGCTGGGCGAGGCCATGGGCTGGCGGACCACCTTTATCGTGATTGCTGGCCTGGCTACCGCGCTGGTGTTCTGGCTGGCCAGGAGCCTGCCGTTGTTGCCCAGCCAGAACTCGGGTTCTCTCAGAAGCCTGCCGGTGCTGTTCAAGCGGCCTGCGCTGATGGCGCTCTATGTACTGACGGCCCTGGTGGTCACCGCGCAGTTCACGGCCTATAGCTACATCGAGCCTTTCATCAAGGTGGTGGCCGGCTTGAGTGGCGATGTGGTGACCCTCATCCTGCTGCTGTTCGGTGGCGCCGGTATCTTCGGCTCGCTGTTGTTCAGCAGGTTTCACCGCTACAGCCCGCAGCGCTTTCTGCTGGTGACGGTGGCGTCGCTCATTCTGTGCCTGGCATTGCTGTTGCCGTTGAGCGGGGAGGTCTCGTACCTGGGCGGGCTCAGCCTGATCTGGGGGATGGCGATCATGGGCTTCGGGCTGGCGCTGCAGTCCAGGGTCCTGGTGCTCGCTCCGGACGCTACCGATGTGGCAATGGCGCTGTTTTCGGGGATCTACAATATCGGCATCGGCGGCGGCGCGCTGCTTGGCAGCTGGGTAGGGGGCCAACTCGGGTTCGCCTATATCGGCTTGGCTGGAGGTTTGCTGGCGACCTTGGCGCTGCTGCTCTACTGCGCATCCATCTACCGCCTGACCCGGTCCAGCGTTCCGGGCGCCGACGGTACTGAGGTCGCGACAGAGAAGTAGGGCTCTGGAGCAAGGCGCCGAGAGGCGCCGGACAAAAAGAGGGGGCAATGATTCGGCTGAATCATTGCCCCCTCTTTTCAATCAGACAACAAGCCCTGCCTCCCTATGACGGGGGGGCAGAGCTTCAGTTCTCAGAACTGCAGGCCAACCTGCGGCACCTTGGTCGCTTCACCAAAGACGCTGTTGCTGGATGGCTGGTTCGAATTGAAGTCGATGCCGACCAGGCCACCGTAGAACTGTCCGAAGGCGTGAGAACCATCGATCTTGCCGCCTGCCGAGGACAGGTGCACCTTACCGAAGTTCACCCCCACAAGCCCGCCCAAGCGTGCGCCATAACCGCCGCTGACGTTGCTGGTAGTTCTGGAGTTGCTGATCTCTCCTTCATTCTGCCCGGCCAGACCTCCCACGCTGCTTTGAGTGCCGCCTTTGACCGAGCCTTTGACGGAGGAGTTGCCGATCTTGCCCTGCTGCCTGCCAACCAGGCCGCCGACCAGGCTGGTTGTACCACCACTCACCGTGGCGGATACCGTGGCATTGTTGATATCGCTACCTTGGCTATAGCCGACCAGGCCGCCGACCTGGCTATTGGCATCGCCGTTCACCGTGACCAATGTCGAGGAATTGTTGATACGGCTGTCCTGGCCGTGACCGACCAGACCGCCGACCTGGCTATTGTCGAGGCCCTCCACCATAGCGGATGCCGAGGTGTCGGTGATATCGGTATTCTGGCTGTAGCCGACCAGGCCGCCGATCCGGCTGCGGTGGTAGCCGGTCACGGTGGTGGATACCGATGAGTTGGCGATATTGTCATTCTGGCTATGGCCGACGAGACCGCCGATACGGGCATCATCGCCGCCTGTAACAGACTGGGAGGTGGAGGAGGCATTAGCGATGGAGGACTTTTCGCTGTAGCCGATCAGCCCGCCGATATTTGCCTTGCTATCGCCTTTCACCGTGCCGGCGACCGTTACATTATCGATATGACTGCTCCGGTTGTAGCCAATCAGGCCGCCCACATTGCTACCGTACAGACCGGACACATTGCCTTTGGCCGAGCTGTTGCTGATCAAGCCGTCCTGGTTCGTGCCGATCAGGCCGCCTATATTGGCATTCCTACCGCCTTTCACCGTGCCGGAGGCCGAAGCGTTATCGATGCGGCCGCCCTGGTTGTGACCAACCAGGCCGCCTACATTGCTACTGTATCGGTCGGACACGTTGTTGCTGGCAGAACTGTTGGCAATCGAACCACCCAGGTTCTTGCCCACCAGGCCGCCGATCGCTTCCGTGCCATTGCCGGTTACGTCGCCGCTGGCATGAGAGTTGGCCAGCGAACCCTGGTTGGAACCAACCAGGCCGCCGACCCGACCAGCCCGGCTACCCGAGACATTGGTGCTGGAGCGGGAATTGCTGATGCTGCCATCGCCCGTATTCTCACCGACCAGGCCGCCGATGTTCAGGTTGGCGCCGGCGAGGTCGATCGTGCCAGTGCTGGAGGCGTTGTCGATGACTCCGCGGTTCGAACCCACCAATCCACCTGCGCCTTTGGAGCCAGCATTCATCTGCCCCCTGAGGGCGATATCGGCATGACTATTGGTGATTTTCGCCACGCCATCGGGGTTGGTGATGTTTTCCCCCACCAAGCCACCCATTGCAAAGGTGTACTGGTTGCCGATCACCTGGCCGCTGGCCGAGGAGTTGGTGATGTCGCCAGCCAGGTTGAGCGCGACCAGGCCGCCCAGCGAGTTGAGGTGAGAGGCTCCGGTCACCCGCACGTCCTTGGCCTTGACGTTGCGGATGCTACCCATGTTCATCCCGGCCAGGGTGCCGACCTGGGTATTGTAGTAGGTGGAAGAGGCGCCGCTGGCTGAAATGCGTTCGAGGTTCAGGTTGCTGATCTGCCCCAGGTTCGCGCCGAACAGCCCGACAAAGGCGGTGCTGCCATAGATCGACAGGTCGCTGATGGTATTGCCCAGGCCATCGAGCTTGCCGGTGAAGGAGCGGCCTTCGCCAAGCGTTTTGAAGCTGCCTTGGCCGGCGATCTGGTTACCCAGTACATAGCGGCCATTCATGTTGTTTTCGATATCGCGCAACTGCTTCAGGTTCTGTACCACCTGGTAGGACTCGCCGTTGGCGCTGAAGCGAGCATCCGCACCGGAGAGGGTGACGCTCTTGTCATCCTTGAGGCTGTGGCCGTTTTTGGAATTCAGCTCCAGGCTCGCCCCCGTTCCGGTTAGAGCGACATTGTCATTCAGGCGGATGCCGCCCTGCGCGGCATTCAGGGCCATGGCTGCGCCGGCACCGGTGGCGCTCAATGCCGCATTCACCTGGACGTCGCCGCGTTCGGCGGTCAGGCCGAGCTTGTTGCCGCTGTTCCAGGACACCGCCTTGTTGACCGACAGGTTGCCCTTGCTGCTCAGTTCAACGTTGGTCCGGGCCAGGTTCTGGGCCAGGGTATCGGCGTGCAGGGTAGGGGCAGCGCCGGTGGTGCCGCCCGTTCCGTTGTTGCCGTTGATACCGCCGTCAATGACCAATCCACGCGTGGACGGATTCTCTGCCTTGGAAACGCTCACCTCGGCCGCGCTGATCTTCCAGGTACCGGTCGTGCCCTTGTCGGCGTGCGTATCCACTTGCGCAGCCAGTTGCACTTCGACCTGGGCGCCGCGGTTTTCCACCACGCCACCGTTGCCCTGGCCGCCAAGGGCGCTGGCGTCCTGGCGGCCGGCTACCTGGACGATGCCATTGTCGCCACCGTCCAGGACAATCTTGCCGGCCTTGTTCTGCAAGGTCTTGGCCTCGATTACGCCCTGGTTGCTCACCACATTGTTCAGCAGGCTGCTGGCGCTGCTGGCGGTCATCAACACCTGGCCGCCATCAGCCTTGAGCAGGCCACCGTTCTGTACCAGGGCATCTACCGCGGCACCGTTCACCTGCAGGTTGAGCAGGCCGTTGCCGTCGAAGTTGACGCTGAAGTCCTTGCCCGCGCCCAGCGCGACGCTGCCCATCTGCGCCTGGATCACGCCGCTGTTGCTGACCTGGGCACCTAGCAACGCGACGCTACCGCCCTCGCTGGCGGTGATCTGGCCGGCGTTGCTCACGGCAGAGCTGGAATTCCCGGCAAAGCGGTAGGTGCCGTCGAGGAAGTCTTTGTCACTGATGTTCTGGGTGGAGGCCACCAGGCCGCCGACGTTGACCTGGGCGGACTTGCCGAAGACCACGCCATTGGGGTTGATCAGGAACACCTTGCCGTTGGCATCGATGCGGCCCTGGATATCGCTGCCATTGGTGCCCAATACCCGGTTGAGGGCGATCGAGCTACTGCCGGGTTGGTGGAAGCTGACGCTTTCGTCGCCAGCGACGCTGAACTCGTTCCAGTTGGTGATCAGTTTGTTGCTCTTCTGGTCGACGGTCATGTGTTTGCCGTCGACCGTGGTATGGATGCCAGCGTCGCCCGCGACTACCGCCGCTCCACCCGGCAGGGCGAAGGCCGGAGCCTGGGCCAGCAGACCCAGCAGCGAGAAGCCGGCGGCGATCACGACCTTGAGGCGGCTGGATTTACCCCGGCGTCGGGTTCCTTCGCTGGCGACGTTCCAGCAACCAGTGGCCTGGTTCCAGATCAGTGCATAGCTTTTGTTCATGGTGCTTCCTCTATATGAATACTCTGCTGATCCCCCCAGCAGAACGGGTAAAACGGATGCGGGGCGGGCGCCGAGGCGATCACGCAAAGCCGCAGCGCCATTCCCTCCAGTCGGGAGGGCAAGTTGTTTGTCTCAATCCGCGCTTGATTTCATGGGCTTCGAAGCGAGGGAGACTCATGAGCTTTTTTGTCAGATGAGACTTGTTACATAACGTCTAAAAATGGCTATTCGACTGTTTTGAATGACTATCTGATTTCGCGGGAGAGTTGATTGCGAGCCTGTACGCGCCAGCGTTGAGGGCTGGAGTTATTTGCATGTAAATGCCTGGTTGCTCAGAGGGGTGTATTAATTAACAAAAGGAAATAAAATTAAAAACCAGAACTTTCTTAACTGGTATACGGCGCTTTCCTAGTTGAAGTAAGACGGCAAGCTACTGCGCTCGTCATATTGAAGTCCTTGCAGCCTGATGCCCGATGGCGTGGCAGAATCAGAAGCGCGATTCCCTGGGGAAACCGCCGCTTTCTCCGCTTTGGGAGGCATCTCAAAATCAGCGGGCCAGGGCTTTAAGCCTGCCTGGCAGGCCTTCTCGATCGTCGAGCATGGGCGGTTCGGGCTGCGGTGCTTTTGTCCTGTGAGAGGGGTTTCTAAGTTAAAACCAGGATGTAAACAGACAGGGTTGATACTTCATGCATGTCGGGAAATATCAGGTCCATGACGGCATGACATTTCGAATGTCAGGGGGTAATGGAAATATCCTCAGCCTGGAGCTTCTGGAACGAAAAGACTTGTTTTTAGAAATCACTGATACGCAGGCAGATATCTAGCGATATGGACTCTGAGGGCGATTGCTTCTTCTGTTCGCTCTTTTCTGCTTTCGCAGATGAGTGAGCACGTTGTTCCTTTTAGGAATCGTCCTACTGCTTGCGACGCCTATCTACTGTAGTTTTCCTGCCTCCTGACTTTCTCGAACGTCACGAATGCCCGCACGGTTCGCCTCGTCGAGTCATCGATTTTTTTACATGGCGCGCAACAACGGGGGGCTGTCCTTCGACACATACGCAGGTAAAGAATTTACCGTGAAGACTCCAGCCATCGCCGGATTGATTCTGGCCAGTTTCACCCTGCTTTTTTCTGCTTTCTCCCAGGCCGGCATCAACCTGGAAAATACCCGTGTGGTGCTTGCGGCACCGAGCAAGGAAGCGTCCCTGGTGATCAAGAACAGCGCGACCGAGGACCTGATGTTCCAGGCCTGGGTCGAGTCGGCCTACAAAAGCGAGGATGTGCCTTTCGCCATCACCCCGGTGCTCAAGCGCCTGGCTGGCGAACAGCAGCAGGTGTTGCGCATCCTGTACAGCGGCAAAGGCCTGCCGACCGACAAGGAGTCGGTGTACTGGCTGAACGTGCGGGAGGTTCCGCAAAAGCCCCGGAAGGAAAATACCCTGCAAATCGCCGTGCAGCAGCGCCTCAAGCTGTTCTACCGGCCGGCCGGGCTACCCGGAAAGGTCACGGAGGCCCCGCAACAGCTGAAGTGGCGCCTGCTTGCCAAAGACGGCAAGCCCTATCTGGAAGTGACCAACCCGTCGGCTTTCCACCTGTCTTTTGCCGCGATCACGCTGCGGATGGGAAACAAGAGTTTCACCGCGCCGATCGATATGATCGCGCCGGCCACGACTTCCCGGGTCGAGATTGCGGAGCTGCCAAACGGCGTCCAGGCCGAAAACCTCAAGGTTGAATTCGAGGTCATCGGCGATTTTGGCGGAATCCTCAAATATGACGGCGCTATCTCTGGCTGAGGCCTGGCGTCTTTTATGGTGGCGAGAGGGTTCTTGCTACTTCTCGCTGGTCATCATCGACTTGTACCGGCGCACTAAATGGGGGGGCTATATATGCGCAAACTAATACTCACCTTGATGTTTTTATCCAGCCTGTTTGCTCGGGAGGTATCTGCAATAGAGTGCAATTGGATAAACACTCCATCGCCGCTCATAAAGGATATTGCTCTTCCCTCTAAAACAATCTTTAAGGCTGCTTCCATTGGACAGGAGCTTGCTAAGCATCGAGTGGAACTCTGGAAGTCTGGGGACATGAAATGCAACGATGGACGCATGACCTATGTCAATATTACCACCACTACTTCATTGAAGCCTTCGACACTGCCCAAGGTGTATGAAACAGGTATAAAAGGTGTTGGTGTTAAATTCTGCCTGCCTCTGAATGGTGAAACTACTTATTGTACCCCTACTAGTATGGGGAAATATTATGGGGATTTTGACGCTCCACAGTTCATGGAAGTTGTGTTCGTCCGTACCGGACGCGATGTTGCCTCAGGAAATATTCCGATGGTGTTCAACATGAATTGGGTAGTGCAAGACTCCAACATATCCCTTGTGGCCAGGTCACAAGGTGCTACCGAGTTTGTCAACGATGTGTTTTTCGCCGGGTGCGAGTCGGTGGGTAGCGCGGTCAATGTGCAGATGGGCAAGCAGACCATCCAGCACATCAAGAATGGCAGCGTCAAAGAGGTGCCGTTCAACTTCGATGTCCGTTGTGACGGTTTGAAACCTGATACGAAAGTTCCAGTAAAAGTCTACTTCGAAGGCAACTCCCAGGCCGACGGCATGCTCAAGCTTGCCAATCTGGGTCAGGCGGGGGTCGCATCGGGGGTAGGTATTTCCCTGGTCAGCGACAAGGGCGTCAAGTTGCCATTCGCTATCTCCAGGTCCATCGCCCTCGATTGGAACCGGGAGATCGCCGAAGGCTCCATTTACCGGTTCTCCGGCAGTGCCAAATACGTTCCGACAGGTGGCGAGATAAAGCCGGGCAAGGGCGATGCGACCATGAGTTTCGTTCTTAACTATAACTAACTTACTGCCATGCAGTTCGCCAGTGTTACTGGTAGGTTCTTATCACTTTTCTTGAGCGTTATTAACTTGTGCCTGTGGCGCTTAATATGGCATGGGAAAGGGTGTTAGATGCGTAAGCTGATATTTTTCTTGATATTTTTATTCGGTCTGTTTGCTCGGGAAGCGTTTGCAGTTTGTACACTCCCGAGTGTTTCGCGAACACTGGACGTTGTTCTACCCTCTCAGGCTACGGTTAAGGCTGCGCCTATTGGAGGGGAGCTTGCCAGGTATGAAGCCAAGCTCTGGACAGAGAATTATACGTGTTCTGAAAGTTACCAGGAACTCACCGTCAGCATCCGTACTGCACTGAAGCCATCGGCGATAACTAAAGTTTATGAAACAGGTGTCAAAGGCCTCGGCGTTCAATTCTGTTTGGTCTGGTACTCGAGCGATGTATGTCCTTTCTATAGCCAGGGGGTTCATAACCTGGGGAGTTTTCCTCTCCCTAGGTATCTAGTGACGAAGATTATCCGAACCAGTCGTGATGTAGAGTCAGGAAAAAGCGTGCCTATGGCGTTCACCATCGATTGGCTAGTCGGAGGTGCTGCTCTTCAGATCAGAGGGCAGGGCACTACCGAGCTGGTCAACGATGTGTATTTTTCCGGATGCGAGTCGGTGGGCGCGGCAGTCAATGTCCAGATGGGTAAACAAACCATCCAGCACATCAAGAATGGTGACGTCCGGGAGGTGCCGTTCAACTTCGATGTACGCTGTACAGGGTTGAAATCTGGGGCAAAAGTGCCGGTAAAAGTCTACTTCGAGGGCAGCTCCCAGGCCGACGGCATGCTCAAGCTTTCCAGGCTGGGTCAGGCTGGGGTCGCAACGGGGGTAGGTATATCGCTGGTCAACGACAAAGGGGCCAAGCTACCGTTCGACATCACCCGATCCATCGCCCTCGACTGGAACAGGGATGCTGCCGATGGCTCCATTTACCGGTTCTCCGGCAGTGCCAAATATGTTCCGACAGGTAGCGAGATAAAGCCGGGCAAGGGCGATGCGACTATGAGCTTCGTTCTCAACTACAACTGATCATTATTGACGGCGGGCACATGTTCTTCTGTTCGCCGGCCCGTTTCCTGCCCCGATCGGATGGCTATCGCGAGCCAGTTGCTGTCCAGCCTTCCTGAGCCCATCAGAGCACAAGGGCGCGCATAGTCGAGAAAGGCTCGCGCCGATCGATGTCACAACCGCCGGCGCCCGGCTAGAATACCGACGGATCACTCTTGATCCATCCCCCATTGCCACAGATCAAAGCGGCACTCTCCATAAGAGGGTGACGCTATTGCTCGTGGGACAACAGCCCATTTGCGCAGGTTGCCGGGGTTCGATTCACAGGAAGGTATTCCATGATTCCAGCGTGTTGTCGGATGGTCGCTCTCTGCCTGTTACTTGTTCTATCACCCGTTCTGGCCGCACAGGAGCCTGACATCTCCCTCGTCGCAAGGGTGGCAGTGACCAGCCGGCCATGGCTGAGTGAAGTAGATCGACAGTGGCTGGCAAGCAGAGGCCCACTCACGATCGGGGTGGCATTGCCCGACTATCCGCCGCTGGGCATGCTCGATGTCAATCGTTTCCAGGGCGTCACCGCGGATTACCTCGCCTTGTTGTTCGAGATCCCTCCCAAGGTCCGTCGATTCCCTTCCCGGCAGGCGGCGCTGACCGCGCTGCACAATGGTGAGATTGACCTGGTCGGCGGTGGCTCCGCGATGGATGCCGAAGATAACGGTCTGCTACTGACCCAGGCCTATGAACCGAACCAAGCCGTGCTGGTGACAACCGAACGCCACCCTTTCGACCCACAGGCAACCGGCACTCGGCTGGGGGTGTTTGCCGGCTACCGTGTCGAGGAAAAGGTCTCCGCCGTTTATCCGAACAGCCAGATCCTGTCATTCGCTTCGCCGCTGCGCGCGCTCGAGGCGTTGAGCCTGGGAGAGGTCGATGGGGTGATCGATGATGCGGTGTCCGCCCACTATCTGATCAACATCAACTACCTGCTGGACCTGCACATTGAAAACTTCGCACCAGTGGAAAGCCGTGCTTTCGGCTTCCTGGTGCGCGCCTCCGATACTCGCCTGCATGCCGTGATCGAACGAGCCCTGCCGTCCATTCGCTCGCGCCATAGCGAAAGTATTCTGCGCAATTGGAGTGCGGGGAGCAGCCTGCGCCTGACTCAGCAGCGCGTGACGCTGACCCCCGCCGAAAATCGTTGGCTGGACGCCCATCCGGAAGTCCCGGTGACTGTCCATGACTCTCTCGGCGCCTTGGGACAATTGGACAACAGTGGGCAGGTGCGGGGTATCGGCCCCGACTATCTCAAGTTGCTCAGCCAGCGCAGCGGCCTGACGTTCCGCCCTGTCCGCGCGCAGAATTATGCCGAGATGAACGCGCAGATAACCGAGGGCAAGACCCTGATGACCTCGGTTACGTCTGCCGACACCGACACCGAGGCCTATATGGATATCCTTCTTCCTTATCTGAGGAGCTCGGTGGTACTGATGGCCGGACCCAAGGCAGCCCGTACCCAGGGCAGCCCTTTCCATAGCCTGAATGACCTGCAAGGCAAGCGCCTGGCCAGCGTCCCGGGTTATTTCGTTAACCAGATCATCCAGCAGAACTATCCGGATATCCGCTTACAGATCTATCCCAACTTTCTGGAGGCCATGCGCAGTGTCGATGACGGGCGTAGCGACGCGTTCATCGGCAGTGACTACACCGGTCGTTTCCTGTCCGCCCAGCGTTTCAACAACCGCTTGCGCGTAATCGGCATTCTCGACGAGTTCTCCCGACCGGTCAGCCTTGGGGTGCTGAAGGGGCAGGAAGAACTGCGCAGCATCCTGGAGAAGGCTCAGGTGGCGATCACCCCAGAGGAGGTAGCGGACATCGTGGAGCGGTGGGAACCGCGTACTTCTACCTTGGGCAGCCATTTCTGGCGGGATCATCGCGGCAACGTCCTCCGGCTCGGCGGTGTCTTCGGCTTGCTGGTCCTGTTGTCGCTGATCTGGGGTTTCTACCTGACCCGGCAGGTGCGCAAGACCCGCCAGGCCGAAGGCGAGCTGGCGCTGGCGCGGGAGAAGGCCGAAGCGGCCAACGAGGCCAAGAGCATCTTTTTGTCCACCATGAGCCATGAGATCCGTACTCCGCTGAACGCCATTATCGGCCTGCAGGAAGTGGTGCAGCAAAAGGCCGAACGGGGCGAGCTGGACCTGGCGTCGCTGGCCGTCGCGCAGGAGGCGGCACAGGGGCTGCTGCTGTTGCTCGGCAATGTGCTCGACCTGAACCGGATCGAGTCGGGGATGATCGACTCGGCGCCCGAGGCGGTGCAGCTCAAGGCCCAGATCGAAGCGATCGAGCCCCTGGTGGTCGGCATGGCTCGACAAAAGCAGCTGGCATTCGAGATGCGGTTCACCGGCGACATGGAGCAATGGGTGTTGATCGACCCGCTGCATTTGAAACAGGTGCTGTTCAACCTGCTGAGCAATGCCATCAAGTTCACCGAGCGCGGCCGGGTGACGCTGCATGCCTCGGGCAGCCGGGAGGCAGAACATCTGCACCTGTTGCTGGAGGTCATCGACAGCGGGATCGGCATCTCGGAGCAGGACCAGGCCAGATTGTTCCAGCCATTCTCCCAGGTCAGTTCGGCTCAGGTCGGGCAAACCTTTGGCAGTGGGCTGGGGCTGAATATCACCCGGCGGCTGGTCGAACTCATGGGCGGCACTATCGTCCTGAGCAGCGAACCGGATATAGGCTCCTGCTTCAGCGTGACCCTGCAACTGCCCCTGGCCGAGGCGCCTGCCGAAGCCGCGGCAGAAGTAGCGCAGGCGAGCATGGAGCCGCTTTCGCTGAATATCCTCGTTGCTGAGGACAATGCGTTCAGCCGGCTGACGCTGGAAGAGCAATTGCTGGTTCTGGGGCATCGCGTGACGCTGGTCGAGGATGGGCAGGCGGCGTGGGAAGCCTGGTTGGCCGCCGAGTACGATGTGTTGATCACCGACAGCCAGATGCCACGCCTGGGCGGCTATGACTTGACCGTGCGCATCCGCCAGATGGAGCGTGAGGACGGTCGCCGGCGCTGCTGGATCCTGGGGGCGACCGCCAGTGCCGAGGACGCGGAAATCCAGCGCTGCCTGGCCGCCGGGATGGATGAGGTGGTGTTCAAGCCTCTGACCCAGCAGGTGCTGAGGCAGGCCCTGGAGAATACTCAACGAGCCCCTGCGCGGGCTTGAGCGCGACGAACCGGTCACCAGGACAGTATTCCGAGCCTCCCATCCCGGACGATGGTGGCGCTGACTGAGCGGGCCGGACGCACTCAGCGCCAGCTTTTGCACTCGTCGCCAGGGGGGCTAGAAAAGCACCGATGCTGCTCCAGATAGCGTGATGCGTCCTTTATCCACCGTCATACCTGCCTTGAAGCCTGCTGCCTCCAGCATCGCACTGGCCTGCATAGCCCCGTCTGAATATCTTCGCGCTTCACTTTGATATGCCATTGCGCCGTTCGCCCAGGGCGGCCATGGCAGGATAAATCTTAGAGAAATTTAAGATTCGGCTGATTTACGTCTGACCTGGGCTCCACTCATTCTTTAACGCATTCGAGCCGCGTTCCGCACACCACCCTGCCTACAGTCCCCAACCACGCGTGGCACTCCTCTCACAGAGAGCAGCCGTGGACAGCGAAGCCGCTCTCCTGAAACCTGCCGGATGACGGACACGTCCGCACGAACCGCAGGCCGCTGACCAAGCCCTTTTAAACATTCCTTCCATCGGAGATGACCATGACCATTCTCTATCGCGACATGAATCAAGCCCAGCTCGACGCGGCGTATAACAACACCGAGGCAGTGCCGGATTTCCCCGGTATCTACGCAGCCCTGCAGGCGCGTAGCGCCAGTTTCTACGCCTCTGTGGCCGGCCGGCTCGATCTGCCTTACGGCACCGGTTCCAGGCAGCGTTATGACTGGTTGCCCTGTGGCAAAGCCGACGCCCCGACGTTCATCTTCATCCATGGCGGGTATTGGCAGAATTGCAGCAAGGAAGATTTCGCCTTCATCGCCGCCGGTCCCCTGGCTGCGGGGTTCAACGTCGTCCTGGCCGAATATACGCTCGCGCCGCAAGCCTCGATGACACAGATCGTCAGCGAGATTGGCAGCCTGCTCGAGCATCTCCAGGCCGACGTTGATCACCTGGGTATTGCGGGGCACAAGGTGGTCCTGAGCGGGCACTCGGCTGGAGGCCACCTGGCGATCCAGTTCCGTTCGCACCCATGGGTGACCGATGTCCTGGCGATCAGCGCACTGGTCGACCTGGAACCCATAAGCCTGTCGTGGCTCAACCAGAAACTGAGTCTCTCGGACGCGGAGATCAACACCTATAGCCCGCTGCACCATATCGACAAGGGCGCCCATACATGGGTGGCGGTAGGTGCCGACGAACTGTCGGAACTGGTCCGCCAGTCTGATGAATACGCCCAGCAAGCGTTGGCCCGAGGAGAGTCTGTGCAACTGATTCACGTGCCGGGCTGCACGCACTTTTCAGTACTGGACGAAATGGCAAAACCGCAGGGAGTCTTGCTTCAGGCTTTGTCATCCGCCAGCTGATCGTGGATCGGAACTGAGCAAGCCTGTGTCGAGCCGCCAGTTGCTGGCGGCTCGTTTGAGCAGGACGTTGGGGTGCGACTTACATCGACAGGATCAGGCGCCCGGCGAACAGAATCAGAATCACTCCCATGGTTCGCTCGAACCAGTGGCCCATGCGCATGAACAGCAAGCGCACCCTCGGGCTGGAAAAGAACAGCGCGACGATCACGAACCACAGCGCGTTCACACAACACATCCATACACCGTAGAGCGCCTGCACCTTGAGGGGCGTGGTGGCGCTGATCACCGTGGTGAAAATCGCCAGGAAGAACAGCGTGGCCTTGGGGTTGGTGGCGTTGGTCAGGAAACCGGTCATGAAGGCCTTGGGCAAGGTCTGCCGCTGCACCTGATCGTTGTTCGTGTCGCTGCCCTCGATCGATGTCTTGGGTTTGCTGCGCAACAGGCTGACCCCGAGATAAAGAATGTAGGCGCCGCCCACCACCTTGGCCACATTCAGCAGCCATGGCGTGGTGTGCATCAGTGCTCCGACCCCCAGCAGGGTGTACAGCACATGCACGGAAATCCCCGCGCCGATGCCGATGGCCGTGCACAGCCCGACCACCCGGCCAAAGCGCACGCTCTGGCGGATGGTCACGGCAAAGTCAGGCCCGGGAGCCACCACGGCGAGAAAGTGGATGGTCGCCAGGGCCAGGAATTCGCCTAGATAGTTGGAAAGCATTTCAACTCCAGAAGGTCAGGGGGGACGAGCTGCCGCGATAGCCGACAAAAAAGGAAAGGCTCAGGCGCGGGTTGGCCACCCCCGGGGTGACTGCGTGCATGCGCCTTGAGTTGAACATGATGAAATCCCCGGGCTCCGGACGGATCTCCAGCGAGGGTGTGCCGAGCAGGGCGGGATCGATGCCGTAGCTGTCGCCGCGCATGTCGTCGAACTGGTCCGGGGAAATATCGTGATTCCACATCTGCAGGGCGCCACCCGCATCGGGCATGTTCAGGTAGAGGTTGCAGGCGAACTGCGCCTCCAGACTGTGGGCCTGGAAGCTGTCGGGGGCGTCCTTGGCGAAAATGTCATGATGGGCGAGGAAGCACACGCCGGGTTTCACTACCCGCGACAGGCCAACATACATCTTGCGCCCGTACAGGTTTTCCAGATGGGCGCCGGCCGGCCAGGACTCGTCGAGCATGCAGCGCAGGGTGTCGACGGGAGACGCATAGGGCGCGCAACGCGTGCGCAGTTCGGCGATGTTGGCGGTGGCGCGTTCGAAATAGTCTTCGATCAACAGCGGCTGGTTTTCCGCCTCATAAAACGCCATGCCGATCCGCCCGATACTGGGGGCGTTGATGTAGCCCTCGAAGCCGGGAGCGAGAATCTTGTCACCCAGCTGGATCGCCTGGGTGTGCGGCAGGAAATTCTTGATGCGCAGGGCGAGCACTTGTTCCTGGGCCAGTTTCTTTATGCACGTCTCATCGAGACGCTCGACGTCAAGCATCATCTGCAGATCCCTCTATCCGATAATCGTCGAACCCGCGCACGCGGGTTTCCCCTGTGTCAGGCGATGCGTCGCGTGATGTGCAAGGCGACACCGCCGATGAATCAGTCCACGTGGTAGTGAACCGAAAGCATTCCTTTTTTCTGCGAGAGGGAGGCGATAGTGACGTTGCCCAATTCCTTCAGGCGCTTCACGTGGGTCCCCCCGCAGCCATAGGCGGGAAGCTCGCCGAAACCGATTTCCCGCGAGCCTTCACGCAGCGAGACCAGGCGCGGCAGGTCGGCGGCAATCCAGTGATCGATGCCACTCTGCAGGCTGTCGACGTCGAGTTCCTGCGGGCTGTCCCCGGGCTTGAAGGACACGCGGCCCTCGCCAGGCCAGTGATGGGCCTTGACCGGGACCCAGCCGCGGGTTTCGCCGAAATGACCGATCAGGTGCCCGGCCGAGTGCATGCGGGTATTGAACTGGCGGCGCTGTTCATCGACCTGGACCTGGACCATGCCCGGTTGCACCGGTTGGCTGACGTAATGAATGATTCGCTCGGGTTCCTGGACCACGCGCAACACCTGGCTTTCGCCGATCCAGCCGGTGTCGCAGGGTTGGCCGCCGCCTTGGGGATGAAAGATCGTGGCGCGCAGGATCACCGCGAATTCGTTGTCCTGCGGGGTGCATTCGAGCACTTCAACGTTGGCCTTGAGTTCATCATTATGAAAAAAGAGGCGAAGCGTCATATTCCGTGCCCTTATTAAAATACCTTTTTTAATTATATGGCGCGGCGGAATTGCGTGATAATCCGTTCAAACCTCAAAGGACTGTTGTGCTGTGAGCATAAATCTTCCCCTTCCTCTGCTGGGCGAAATGGCGATTTTCGTCAAGGTCGTCGAGGTCGGCAGTTTCTCCGAAGCCGCCCGCCAGCTGGGCTCGTCACCGTCGGCGGTGAGCCGCAGCATTTCCCGTCTGGAGAAGGCGCTGGCGACTCGCTTGCTGCAACGCACCACGCGCAAGTTGCGCTTGAGCGAAGGGGGCGAGGAGGTGTTCAAGCGCTGCAGCGAGATGGTCAGCGCCGCCAAGTCGGTGATGGAAATCAGCGGTCAGTTCACCCACGAGGCCGAAGGGCTGGTGCGGGTCAGCGTGCCCAAGGCCGTGGGGCGTTTTGTCGTGCATCCGTACATGCCCGAGTTTCTGCGGCGTTACCCCAAGGTCGATGTCGAGCTGTTATTGGAAGATCGCAACATTGATCTGATCGACGACAACGTGGACCTGGCCATCCGCATCACCGATCGGCCGCCGGCGGGGCTGGTCGGGCGCCAGTTGCTGACCATCGATCATATGCTGTGCGCCACGCCGCAGTACCTGGCCGAGCACGGGACGCCCAGCCATCCCCACGATCTGCTCAACCACAGTTGTATTTACCTGGGTGAAACCCCCAGCGATGCGCGCTGGAAGTTCAAGAAGGGCAGCAAGTCGGTGACGGTTGGTGTGCGTGGGCGTTATGCGGCCAATCACACCGGGGTACGGCTGGGGGCGGTGCTGGAGCATATCGGCATCGGCAGCTTGCCGTACTTCACCGCGCGGCATGCCCTGGAGCAGGGCTTGCTGGTGCAGGTTCTACCGGACTGGACGTTTCTCGCTTCCTACCATGGCGGTGCCTGGCTGTTGCATTCGCCAACCCGCTACCTGCCGCCGAAGCTGCGGGTATTCATCGATTATCTGGTGGAGTGCCTGGCCAAGGAGCCGACCTTGAGCCGGCAGGGTAAGCAGGAGGCGAAAGGCTACGAGTTGCCCGAAGGCGATGGAGCGGGTTGAGCCAGCCGTTCATGGGTAGAAAAAAAGGCCCGCCGGCTTAACCGTGCGGGCCTTTAGTATCCGGGCCGGACTCAGTGCTTGCTGTCCTGGGCAGAGAGCGCCAGCAGCTGTTTTTCCTGGTTCCAGTCGAACGGTTCATCATTCTGCTCGGCCTCGTAGCGACGCTCTTCGAGCGCCTGGTACAGGTCGATTTCCTCGTCGGGCATGTAGTGCAGGCAATCCCCAGCGAAGAACCACAGCAGGTCGCGCGGTACCAGATGGGCGACCTGTGGATAACGCTGCATCACCTGGCACAGCAGATCCTGGCCCAGGTACTGGCTTTCGATCGGGTCGATCGGCAGCGAGGCGCGCAGTTCGTCGAAGCGTTCCAGGAACAAGGCATGGCTTTCTTCGGGAACCTGCTCGGCTTCACCCACCGCGACCAGGATACTGCGCAAATGGTCGAGCAGGACGAGATGATCGGCGACGACGTTGGACATGACATGAGTCCTCAACAGCAAAACGGGCGCGGGAGTATATAGCTCCCGCGCCCGGTTTCATAATCCGCCTGACGGTCCTGCGCCTTAGCGGGTTTTCCCTTCGCTCAGGGTCAGCTCTTCCTTGGCGAAGTCATCGACATCGATGACTTTGCGGCGGGCGGCTTCAGCCTCGCGCAGGGTCTGGGCTTCGACTGGCTGCAACACGCCGGCCTCCAGCGCGGCGTCGATGGCATGTTCGCCGGCCACCGGTTTGACCTGGCCACTTTTCAGCGCCTCGTGCAGTTTTTTCTGCAGCGGGTGACTGGCGCTCAACAAGTCGAAGGCGTGTTGCAGGGCGCCGACCGGGTCCTGCGCCGATTGTGGGCGGTAGCAGCCGGCCAGCAGCTCTTCCAGGGTCGGGTCGCCCTTGGCCCGGCCGATGATCGCGGCGACCTCGGCGTCCAGTTCATCGGACGGACCTTTGTGACTGCGGCCGAACGGGAATACCACCACCCGCAGCAGGCAACCCAGCACCCGGTTCGGGAAGTTCTCGAGCAGTTCGTCCAGGGCCCGTTCCGACTGGCCGAGGCTTTCTTCCATGGCCCAGGTGAACAGCGGCCGCAGATGCTCCGGCGAATCCAGGTCGTGGTAGCGCTTGAGTGCGGCGGAGGCGAGGTACATATGGCTGAGCACATCACCGAGGCGTGCCGACAGGCGTTCGCGACGCTTCAACTCGCCGCCCAGCAGCATCATGCTCAGGTCGGCCAGCATGGCGAAGGCCGCGGCCTGGCGGTTGAGGGCGCGGAAATAACCCTGGCTGAGCTTGTCCCCCGGCGCCTGTTCGAAGTGCCCCAGGCCCAGGTTCAGCACCAGGGTGCTGGCTGCGTTGCCCACGGCAAAACCGATGTGCTTGAGCAGCAGGCCGTCGAATTCGACCAGCGCCTGATCGTGGTCTTCGCGACCGGCCAGGGCCATTTCCTTGAGCACGAACGGATGGCAGCGAATGGCGCCCTGGCCGAAGATCATCAGGTTGCGCGAGAGAATGTTCGCGCCTTCCACGGTGATGAAGATCGGCGCGCCTTGCCAGCTGCGGCCCAGGTAGTTGTTCGGGCCCATGATGATGGCCTTGCCGCCGTGCACGTCCATCGCGTGGCTGATGCATTCGCGACCGCGTTCGGTCAGGTGGTACTTGAGAATCGCCGACAGCACCGAGGGTTTTTCCCCCAGGTCGACCGCATTGGCCGTGAGCATGCGCGCGCTGTCCATCAGCCAGGCGTTGCCGCCGATGCGGGCCAGGGCTTCCTGGATGCCCTCGAAGGCATTAAGCGGGACGTTGAACTGCTCACGTACCTGGGCATATTGGCCGGTCACCAGGCTGGTGAACTTGGCCGCGCCGGTGCCGACGGCCGGAAGGGAAATGGAGCGGCCGACCGACAGGCAGTTCATCAGCATCATCCAGCCCTTGCCGAGCATTTCCTGGCCGCCGATAAGGAAGTCCAGGGGAATGAACACGTCCTTGCCGGAGTTCGGACCGTTCATGAAGGCAGCGCCGAGCGGCAGGTGGCGACGGCCGATTTCCACGCCGGGGGTGTCGGTCGGAATCAACGCCAGGCTGATCCCCAGGTCTTCATCGTCACCCAGCAGATGGTCCGGGTCGTAGGCCTTGAAGGCCAGGCCGAGGAGGGTGGCGACCGGGCCCAGGGTGATGTAGCGCTTTTCCCAGTTCAGGCGCAGGCCGAGGGTTTCCTCGCCTTGCCACTGGCCTTTGCAGATCACCCCGGTATCAGGCATGGCGCCGGCGTCGGAGCCGGCCAGCGGGCCGGTGAGGGCGAAACAGGGGATATCGTCGCCACGGGCCAGCCGCGGCAGGTAGTGGTTACGCTGTTCGTCGGTGCCGTAATGAAGCAGCAGCTCGGCCGGGCCGAGGGAGTTGGGGACCATCACGGTGGACGCCAGGTCGCCGCTGCGGGTCGCCAGTTTCATCGCCACCTGGGAGTGAGCGTAGGCGGAGAAGCCCTTGCCACCGAACTCCTTGGGGATGATCAGGGCAAAGAAGCCATGTTGCTTGATGTGCTCCCAGGCCGCGGGCGGCAGGTCCATGGACTGGCCGATCTGCCAGTCGCTGACCATGGCGCACAGCTCTTCGGTGGGGCCGTCGATGAAGGCCTGTTCCTCTTCGCTCAGTTGTGCCTTGGGGTAGGCCAGCAGTTTGTCCCAGTCCGGACGGCCGCTGAACAGTTCGCCGTCCCACCAGACCGTGCCGGCATCGATGGCGTCGCGTTCGGTTTGCGACATCGGCGGCAGGACTTTCTGGAACCAGCTGAACATCGGGGCGCTGAAGTACTTGCGGCGCAGGTCGGGCAGTAGCAAGGGCGCCGCCACCGCGGCCAGCAGTACCCAGAAGATCAGCAGCAGCCAGCCCGGTGCACGGCTGAAGGCGCCCATGGCCAGCAGGTAGACGGCCACCACACCCAGGGCGGGCAGGGGCGCAATGCGGCGGTGGGCCAGGTAGGCAATACCGACCAGCAGAACCAGTATCCACAACAACAGCATATTTAATCCTCCGTGAAACCAGGGGCAAAATCACCCACAGAGCTTAGTCGGCATCCGACAAAAGGGGTGACAGGGCAGTGCGCTTGCAGCGGTAAGAAGAAGCGGACGCAGACGTCAGGCATCGGGTCAGCAGCGTGTCGATCTTGTCAGGCTCGAAGCGGCAGCCTCTGATATTTGGCCGAAACGTCGTTATCGCTGGGATGAGGCCGTCGCTAGACTCGGGACTTCACTCGGAGATCATCCCCATGCACGAGTACCTGAGTCCCAGCCGCTTCATCGATAGTGACCACCCCGCGGTGGTGGAGTTCGCGGAAACTCATCGTGGCGCCAGCAGCGATCCGCTGGAGCAGGCGGTAAGCCTCTATTACGCGGTGCGCGAGGCCGTGCGCTACAACCCCTACACCTTCAGTCGCGACCCCGAGACCCTGCGGGGCAGCCATGCCCTGGCCGCGGGCGAAAGCTACTGCGTGCCCAAGGCCACCCTGCTTGCCGGATGCGCGCGGCATTGCGGGATCGCCGCGCGGATCGGCCTGGCGGACGTGCGCAATCACTTGTCGACCCCGCGTTTGCTGGAGCTGCTGCGCAGTGACGTGTTTGCCATGCACGGCTATACCGAGCTGTACCTGCAAGGGCGCTGGGTCAAGGCCACGCCGGCGTTCAACCGGAAACTCTGCGAGATGTACGATGTGGCGCCACTGGAGTTCGATGGCCGCCACGACAGCGTATTCCACCCCTTCAACCGCCAGGGCGAGCAGATGATGGAATACGTGCTGGACCACGGACAATTCGCCGACGTCCCCGAGACCTTCTTCTTCAAACGCCTGGAAACGTGTTATCCGCATCTGTTCGCCGAGCAGATGCCGTTGCTGCTGGGCGACATGCAGAGTGATTTGAGTCAGGTCTGATCCGGCGTAGACTGCCTCGGCATTCATCACTGAGGAGCGGTCATGCTGAAGATCTGGGGTCGGAAAAACTCGTCGAATGTCAGGAAAGCATTGTGGTGCGCCGAAGAGCTCGGCCTGACCTACGAAGCGGTGGATGCCGGTGGTGCGTTCGGTGTGGTGGATACCCCGGAATATCGGGCGATGAATCCCAATGGGCGGATTCCGCTGATCGAGGATGACGGCTTTGTGCTGTGGGAGTCCAACACCATCGTGCGTTATCTCGCCGCGCGCCATGCCGCCGGTACGGCCTGGTACCCGAGCGATGTACAGGCGCGGGCCTCGGCCGAGAAGTGGATGGACTGGACCACCTCGACCTTCGCCGAACCCTTCCGGCACCTGTTCTGGGGTGTGCTGCGCACGCCGGCACAGCAGCAGGACTGGGACAAGATCAATGCCGCGCTGAACAGCTGCGGCGAACTGCTGGCCGTGGTCGACCAGGCCCTGGCCGAACATCCCTACCTGTCCGGCGAGGAAATCGGCATCGGCGATATCCCTCTGGGCAGCTTCATTTATGCCTGGTTCGAAATGCCCATCGAGCGCCCGCAATTGTCTAATCTGCAAGCCTGGTACGCCCGCCTGCAACAGCGTCCGGCCTACCGCAAGGCGGTGATGACCGCGTTGACTTAATACTGACTATCAATACGGGTGACTGTACTTGTGCGGCGTCGGCAAGCACCATTGGGTGTATCCGGCGCCGTTGCAATGCAGGCGGTCCGCCCTTACCTATAATGTTCTCCCTTCTTGGTGCGTAAATCCGATATGAGTTCCGCTCTGTCCATCCGGCAGCTAACCAAAACCTACGGCAACGGTTTCCAGGCCCTGAGTGGTATCGATCTGGATGTCGCCGAAGGTGACTTCTTCGCCTTGCTCGGCCCTAACGGTGCCGGCAAATCCACCACCATCGGCATCCTCTCGACCCTGGTCAACAAGACCAGCGGCACGGTGAATGTCTTCGGCCATGACCTGGACCGCGAGCCCGCCGCGCTCAAGCGCTGCATCGGCGTGGTGCCACAGGAATTCAACTTCAACCAGTTCGAGAAGACCTTCGACATCGTGGTGACCCAGGCCGGTTACTACGGTATCCCGACCAAGGTCGCCAAGGAGCGGGCCGAGCAGTACCTGACCCAGCTCGGCTTGTGGGACAAGCGCGATGTGCCGTCGCGCTCGCTGTCCGGCGGCATGAAGCGCCGCCTGATGATTGCCCGCGCCCTGGTGCACGAGCCGCGCCTGTTGATCCTCGACGAACCGACTGCCGGCGTGGACATCGAGCTGCGCCGTTCGATGTGGACCTTCCTCACCGAGCTGAACCAGAAAGGCATCACCATCATCCTCACCACCCATTACCTGGAGGAGGCTGAGCAGCTGTGCCGCAATATCGGCATCATCGACCACGGCACCATCGTCGAGAACACCAGCATGCGTCAGTTGCTCAGCCAGCTGCATGTGGAAACCTTCCTGCTCGACCTGAAGACCGACCTGAAGGTGGCGCCGCAACTGATCGGTTATCCAAGCAAACTGCTGGACAGCCACACCCTGGAAGTCCAGGTCGACAAAGCCGTGGGCATTACCGCGCTGTTCAGCCAGTTGGCCCAGCAGAACATCGAAGTGCTGAGCCTGCGTAACAAAACCAATCGCCTTGAGGAGCTGTTCGTGTCCCTGGTGGAGAAAAACCTGTCGAAGGTGGCGGTATGAGTTCCGAGCTACGGCCCAACCTTGTCGCGCTGAACACCATCGTCTATCGCGAAGTCCGGCGTTTTACCCGGATCTGGCCGCAGACCCTGCTGCCGCCGGCGATCACCATGGTTCTGTACTTCGTGATCTTCGGCAACCTGATCGGCCGGCAGATCGGCGACATGGGTGGCTTCACCTACATGGAGTACAT
>Ga0213823_1000785_pt1 | contig 22879 bp, 23 predicted proteins | sample MC6MC0907MG_FD_179887 | JGI IMG/M metagenome (GOLD analysis project Ga0213823, IMG submission 179887) | Enriched soil aggregate microbial communities from Iowa State University, Ames, United States - MC6-MC0907-MG | ecosystem: Environmental > Terrestrial > Soil > Unclassified | place: USA: Iowa...
ATCAGGCCTTTCAAGGCTGGCAGGGCCAGCTCAGGCGCTGGAGCAGGCGCCAACGGCGGGTGGGTGGAAAAATCCTGGTCCCCCATGAAGGCGATCAGCGCGGCTTCCTTCTCGCCGATGCTCGCGGTAGAAAACAGCAGATCATTCAGCGCGCAAAACGCGTGATACAACGCCGGTACCCGGCTGATCCGGGCCGGTGCCCCAGGCTCGGCCGCATCGAGCCCGGATTCCAGGCGCATGGCGGCCAGCCAGTGCGCATCCACATGCAGCATCTGGTAGCTCCAGGCCTCGCCGGGCGCGGGGTTGCACGCATGCACCCGCTGCGCGGGCACCAGCACCACGGTGCCTGGCGTCAGGCGTTGCTGGCCTTCGGCAGCACCGGTGAAGTGGCTATGGCCTGCGTCCACAGCGCCCATGGAAAAGGTCGGGTGGCTGTGCGCCTTGTAGCAGGCGGGGCTATGGCAGGCGCGGCGGCTTTCCACCCAGGGCAGGGCGGGGTCGCGCCAGAGGGAGGCTTGGGCTAAAGCGCGAGTGCGAGACATGGCGGCTTCCTCGGTAGGGCCGCAAGCTTAGCAGCGCCAACCATACCGGGGCAAAACGGAGGAGGCTCCCGGGCGGAGCCTCCCCAGGCCTTGGTCAGCTTCATCCATTTGGAGGGCGGCACAGCGTAAGCCAACAGGCGAGCCCGCATAGCGCATGGGGGGGCGCCCATACAGTTTTATTCTCTGGCTGTACCTTGACCGGATGGCCGGTAAGCGCCGAAATGACTGGCTGATGACAAGGAGAAGAACATGGACCTTTCGAGCCTGCTGCTATTCATCCCCGCCTGCTTCGCCCTGAATATGGCGCCGGGGCCGAACAACCTGCTGTCGCTGCACAACGCCAGCCGTTATGGCCTGCGTACCGCCTGCGTGGCGGGTGGTGGGCGTATCGTCGCCTTCAGCGGCATGATCGCCTTGGCCGCCATGGGCCTGGCCGTGGTCTTGCACACCAGCGAATACCTGTTCCTGGCGATCAAGGTGGTGGGCGCGGCCTACCTGTTCTACATCGCCTGGCAACTGTGGCGTGCCCCGGTGGGCGAAGCGCTGGTGGCTGGTGAGCAACCACGTGGCGGCTGGCGCCTGGCGCGGCAGGAGTTCTGGGTGGCAGCGGGCAACCCGAAGGCGATCTTGATCTTCACCGCCTTTCTGCCGCAGTTCGTTTCAGTCGGCAGCCCTACGCCAGTGAGTGAGCAGTTCCTCTACCTGGGTGTGCTGTTCCTGTTGCTGGAGTGGGCGGCGATCGCCATCTACGCGGGCCTGGGTGCCTACCTGCAGCGCTGGTTCAGCCAGCCCGGGCCGCGGCGGATGTTCAACCGGGCCAGCGCATCCCTGCTGGGCTGCGCTGGCCTAGGGTTGCTGGCAGCGCGCCGCTAGAACTGCCAGCGCACGCCCAGGTTCACGCCGCTGGCTTCCTGCTGGCGGCTGTCCAGGTTGCTGGCGTACTGCACACCGCCGTGCAGGCTCAGCGCTGCGTTCACCTGGGCGACCAGCCCGGTTTCAAGCTGCAGCGAGGTGTAGCGGTAATCGGTCTTGATCGAGTCCACGCCATCAAACGTCAGGGTGTCGCGGCCACCGTCGCCATGCCACAGGTTGACCTGCGCGTAGGGCTGCAGCAGGCGGGCGCTGCTACCGGTGAAGCTGCCCTCCAGGCGCACGCCGAGGCGGCCGGTCAGCTCCACCTGGGCGTCGTAGGTAACATGCGAAATGCTGTCGTTGGCGCTGTCGAGTGACACCTTCTGGGCGATGAGCTGGGCCTGCGGTTCGACGGTCCAGCGTTCGGATACGCTGATCGGGTAACCGGACTCCAGTGAGGCCGTCCAGGCGTGGCCGTTGATGTTCAGCTTGTCGCCACGCTGGGAGCGGGCGCGGCCGTCCAGGTCGGTGTACTGCAGCACGGCATCGAGGTACCCGCGCCGCGGGCCGACCAGCGTCCAGTAGGCACCCACGCTGTCCCCATCGAGCGTGAGGTCACCGACACTGCGGTCCTCGACGGCCAGGGCGAAGCCTTTTACATCAGCCTCCAGGCGGCTGTGGCTGACGTAAATGCCCACCTGCTGGCGGTAACCGCTGTCACTGACGCGGGCATACAGGTCCTGACCTACCTTGAAACCGTACAGGTCGCCGTCCAGGCTCGGGCTGACCGTGCCACTCCATTGCTGGCGCAAGGTGCCGCCATAGGCTTGGCCCCAGGCTGCGGGCAGGCCACCCTGGCCGTCGAGCAGTTGCTGATCGCCCTGGCGTTGGTGGAACGTGCCAAGGGCCTGGCGGGCGATAAGGGCGGCGCCGCGTGGGGCAGCCGCGTAAACCGGCACTTCGGGGCGGTACAGCGGCGTGCTGACGCCGGCCACCGGCGCAGGCAGTTCGGCCTGGCCAGGGGCGGGGGCTGCCACCGGCGGCGTGGCCGCCGGCTCCACGGCGGGGTCTACCGGGGTGCCAGGGTCAACCGGTACGCCCGGCTCTGGCGTCACGGGGGCGACTGGCGGTGCCGCCACCAGCGTGGAACGCAGGAACCAGCTGTTTTCCGAACCTGCGGTGACACCGCCCTTGAACAGCCGGTAATCGTAGGCGCCTGCCGACAATGTCTGCGTCTGCGTAAACGCGGTGGCGCTGCTGGTGGCGCCGTCGCGGGCTTCGACCACCTGGATACCGTTTTGCGGCGTGGCCCCACCCGCGCCGCCCAGGTTGTTGACCAGCAGGCGGGTGCTGCCGCTGATGGCCCCTTGGCTGACCACCAGCCGGTCGGAGGCAGCGTCGTCACCGGCCAGTACGCTGTTCACACGCAATACGCCGTCGTTGCCTTGGTAATCACCCTTGATCGTGAGGCGCCCCTGGGCATCGTTGCCGCCGCTCAAGTCAATTGTGCCGGCGTTGGTTAGCGTTGCGCGTTGCCCTTCGGTGAACGCCGCAACCGTGCCCTGGCGGGAGCGCAATGCGCTGCTGCCATCAAGGCTCAACGTGCCCGTTGCGCTATTGGCATCACCCAGCGTCATCGTGTCGTCGAGTGTAAGGCTGCTGTTGTCGGTCAGGCTGATCGACTCCCAGTTGAGATACAGCGCGCCGCCCGCCACCTGGCTGTTACTGAAGCGCACGCTGTCATTGCCGTCGCCGCCGTCCAGCGTGTTGACCAGGGTGTTGGCGTCGAGGTTGCTGATAGTGGCCTGGTCATTGCCCAGGCCCATGTCGACCCGGCCACCGATGCTGCCGCCCGACCAGTTGAAAACGTCGTCGCCGGCACTGGCCAGTACGTTGCCGCGCAGGGCGCCGCCACTGATGGTGATCGTGTCCACACCGCCACTGGTGCTGATGTTGCCGCCGATGGTGCCACCGCGCAGGATGATGGTGTCGTTGCCGAAACCGCTCACCAGGTTGCCATCGATGAGGGTCGCTACGGCCGTGTCCTGGGACATTTCGAAGAAGTTGTTGGCGAGTTTGAGGTCTACCCGGCCGATGCGCCCGCCACTGAAAATGGCCCGGTCGCCATCTTCGAAGGCACCGATGATGCGCCCGTCGGACATGCTGAAGGTGTCGTAGCTTTCACCCTGGTTCAGTGACTGAACCGTACCGCCTGTCATGGTGAAGTCATCGATGGCCGGTGTCTGCGCCACGGCACCCAAGGTGTCGCCGGCCGCGACGGTGAGGTTCGCAGCGTGAATTGCGGTAGGCAAGGCAAGCAGGGGTAACGCGGCAGCGGCCAGCAAGTGAGGAAAACGCATCGGCAGGTCTCCGTGTCCATGTGAGAGGGACCACTACCTGGCGCCCCCCGATGGGTGCAACACCGGCCCTGCCTGCTTTGTAAGTAAATGCCCGCCAGTGGACAACTGGCAGAAATGTTAGGTGGCCCGTAGCTATCAGTCGCGATAGAACGTCTGCACCAGGTGGTAACCGAACTTGCTCTTGATCGGCCCGTGCACCACGCGCAGTGGCTTCTTGAAGATCACCTGGTCGATCGCGCCCACCATCTGCCCGGGGCGCACCTCGCCCAAGTCGCCGCCGCGCTTGCCCGAAGGGCAGGTGGAAAACTTCTTGGCCAACACGTCGAAGGCCTCGCCGTTGGCGATGCGCTGCTTGAGCTTTTCGGCTTCGTCAGCGGTCTTGACCAGGATGTGGCGGGCTTGAGCTTTCATGGGACACCTGTGCTTCGGGGTAAAAAAAGGGCGCCATTATGCCTGATCGCGCAGCTGCGCGTGGTCACGCAACTGCACGAGCACCTTTGGGGGCAAGGCGCGGGTTACTTATTCCACCTTGGCCTTCTTCACATCCTTCGACGCCGACCACACGCGGTAACGCACCTCGACACCTTCCGGCACATACACCACGACCGGCAGCTTGCTGTTGTAGCGCAGCATGAAACCTTCACCGACTACCGGCACGAAGTCCTTTTTCTTCTTGCCGTCCGGGCAGGCCATGAGGGTGCTGGCAGGGCCGCCGACCTTGTCCAGGCGGTAGTAGGTGTAGCCCCAGCCTTCGAGGGTACGCTCTTCCAGGCTGCCGGCCAGGCGCTGTCGGTTGCAGTCGACCTCCAGCGTCTTGCCAGCCAGAATTTCCAGCTTGTAGGCGTATTCATCGGCTTGTGCCGGCAGGTGAATCACCTGCCGGGTGAAGCCTTTTTCTGCATCGGGGTAGGGTGCGACGTCCTTGAGGCTGGCGGCCATCGCCGGGGCGGCGGCAGCCAGGGTCAGGGCCAAAATCACGGGCAGTGGGGTTGGGCGCATACGGCCTCCTTGCAATTGAACGGGTGCCAGGCCAACGCCAGGCCCAGGCCGGCCATCACTGGGCCAACCAGCCACCATCGACGTTCCAGGCGGCGCCGCGGACCTGGCTTGCGGCCTCGCTGCACAGGAATAGTACCAGTTCACCCAGGTGCTCAGGCGTGACGAAGGCCAATGAAGGCTGTTTCTCGGCCAGCAGATCCGCCTGCGCTTGCTGCGGGTCAATACCCTTGGCGGCACGCTCGTCGATCTGCTTCTGCACCAGCGGGGTCAGCACCCAGCCCGGGCAGATAGCGTTGCAGGTGACGTTGCCGGTGGCCGTTTCAAGCCCCACCACCTTGGTCAGGCCGACCACGCCGTGCTTGGCAGCCACGTACGCCGCCTTGCCGGTGGAACCGACCAGCCCATGCACCGAGGCGATGTTGATGATCCGCCCCCATTCGCGCTCACGCATGCCCGGCAGCGCCAGGCGCGTGCCGTGGAACACCGCTGACAGGTTCAGGGCGATGATCTTGTCCCAGCTTTCCACCGGGAATTGCTCGACCGGCGCGACGTGCTGAATACCCGCGTTGTTGACCAGAATATCGACGCCGCCGAACTCGCGCTCGGCGAAGGCGAACAGTGCTTCGATCTGGGCCACATCGGCAAGGTCGGCCGGGTGGTGCGCAGCCTTGCCGCCATGCTGCGCAACCTCGGCCAGCGCCGCTGCGGGGTCGCCAAACCCGTTGAGCAGAATGTTGGCTCCGGCGCGCGCCAGGACCTGGGCGATGCCCAGCCCGATGCCACTGGTGGAACCGGTGACCAGTGCAGTTTTACCGCTGAGTGTCATGCCAATCCTCCTTGCAACGAAATGCCCGCGATAAGGCCGCTGCGCACTACCGCCGCGGATCAAACGCCTCCCGCAAGGCATCCCCGATAAACACCAGCAACGACAGAATCACCGCCAGTGCAAAGAATGCAGTAAAGCCCAGCCACGGCGCCTCCAGGTGCTGCTTGCCCTGCGTCACCAGCTCACCCAGCGAAGCGCTCCCGGCCGGCATGCCAAAGCCCAGAAAGTCCAATGCGGTCAACGTGGTGATGGCCCCGGTCAGCATGAACGGCACATAGGTCAGCGTGGCGTTCAGTGCGTTGGGCAGGATGTGCCGGAACATCACCTGGCTGTCCCGCAGCCCCAGGGCGCGGGCAGCCTTGACGTATTCCAGGTTGCGCCCGCGAAGGAACTCGGCGCGTACCACATCGACCAGCGTCAACCACGAAAACAGCGCCATGATGCCCAGCAACCACCAGAAGTCCGGCTCGACGAAGCCACTCAGAATGATCAGCAGATACAGCACCGGCAACCCCGACCATACCTCCAGCACACGCTGCCCAAGCAGGTCGACCCACCCCCCGTGGTAGCCCTGCAAGGCGCCGGCGACCACGCCGATCAGCACGCTGACCACGGTCAGGGCGAAGGCGAACATTAGCGACACCCGGGTGCCGTACAACACCCGCGCGAGCACGTCGCGGCCCTGGTCGTCGGTGCCCAGCCAGTTGCTGCTGCTCGGCGGGCTGGGGGTGGGCACCTGCAGGTCATAGTTGGGGGTGTCGGCGCTGAACGGGATGGGCGCAAACAGCATCCAGCCACCCTGGCCCTCGATCAGCTGGCGCACATAGGCGCTGCGGTAATCCGGCTGGAACGGCAGCTGGCCACCGAACTGCTGTTCGCTGTAGCGCTTGAGCGCCGGCACGTACAGCTCGCCCTTGTAGCCAAGCAGCAAAGGCTTGTCATTGGCCACCAGCTCCGCCCCGAGGCTCAGCAGCAACAGGCCGGCGAACAGCCACAGCGACACCCAACCCAGGCGGTTGCGGCGAAAACGCTGCAGGCGGCGACGCGATACCGGGGAGAGCATCAGCGGCTCCTCGCGTCGAAGTCGATGCGGGGGTCGAGCAGGGTGTACGACAGGTCGCCGATCAGGCGGATCAGCAGGCCCGCCAGGGTGAAGATGAACAACGTACCGAACACCACCGGGTAATCCCGCGACACCGCCGCCTCGTAACTCATGCGCCCCAGGCCATCGAGCGAGAAAATCACCTCGATCAGCAGCGAGCCTGCAAAAAACACCGTGATCAACGCCTGCGGCAACCCCGCCAGCACCAGCAGCATGGCGTTGCGCAACACATGCCCGTAAAGCACCCGGCGCTCGCTCAGGCCTTTGGCCCGGGCGGTGACCACATACTGGCGGGAGATTTCCTCAAGGAAGGCATTTTTGGTCAGCAGCGTCAGCGTGGCGAACCCACCGATCACCAGCGCACCCACCGGCAATACCAGGTGCCAGAAGTAATCGGCGACCTTGCCCAGCAGGCTGAGCTGGTCGAAGTCGTCAGATACCAGGCCGCGTACGGGGAACCAGTTCAGCGAGGTACCGCCAGCGAACAGCACGATCAGCAGCAGGGCGAACAGGAACGAGGGCAGGGCGTAGCCGATCACGATCAGCGCGCTGCTCCAGGCGTCGAAGCGGCTGCCGTGGCGCACGGCCTTGCGGATGCCCAGCGGGATCGACACCAGGTAGGTGATCAGCGTGGCCCAGAAGCCCAGCGACAACGTCACCGGCAGCTTGTCGAGGATCAGGTCGGTGACCTTGGCACCGCGGAAGAAGCTCTGGCCGAAGTCCAGCCGCGCGTACTGGCCGAGCATCAGCCACAGGCGCTCGGGGGCCGACTTGTCGAAGCCGTACTGGCGCTTGATCTCTTCGATCAGTTTCGGGTCCAGGCCACGGGTGGCGCGGGATTCACCGTGCATCACTTCAGTGCGCGCCCCTGGTGCACCGCCGCCGATGCCTTGCAGCCTGGCCACGGCCTGCTCCACGGGGCCACCGGGCGCGGCCTGAACAATGGCGAAGTTGACCAGCAGGATCGCCAGCAGCGTGGGGATGATCAGCAGCAGGCGCCGCAGGATATAGGTGGTCATGGCGTGGCCTTTTGGCGCTCGGCCATCTGCGCGTTGGTCAGCGCGCTGGGGCTGACTTCCCACCAGCTGTCCAAGCCTTCGTCATAGGCGGGCTGCACCTTGGGCAGGCCGAAGCGGTTCCACCACACGGTCGAGCTGCCCGGCGGGTAATAGTTGGGGATCCAGTAGTAGTTCCACTGCAGCACCCGGTCCAGCGCGTGGGCGTGGCGCAGCATGTCGGCCTGGGTGTCGGCGCGCACCAGCCCGTCGATCAGGCTGTCGACGGCGGGGTCTTTGAGCACCATCAGGTTGTTGGAACCTGGGTCGTTGGCCGCCGCAGAGCCGAAGTAGTTGTACAGCTCGGCGCCCGGCGACAGGGTGGTCGCATAGCCGGTGACGATCATGTCGTAATCGCGGGCCATGACGCGGTTGACGTACTGCGCCGAGTCGACGTTGCGGATGTTCAGGGTGATGCCGATCTGTGCCAGGTTGCGTTTCCATGGCAGCAGCAGGCGCTCGAGGCCGGACTGCCCATTGAGGAAGGTGAAAGCCAGAGGCTCACCGGCCGCGTTCACCAGCCGATCATTTTCCGGGTGCCAGCCCGCTTGTTCCAGCAACGCCAGCGCCTGCAACTGTTGCGTGCGGATGATCCCCGAACCATCGGTTACCGGTGCCGTGAACACCTGGCTAAAGACTTCGTCCGGCACCGTGCCGCGCAGCGGTTCCAGCAGTTGCAGCTCGCTGGCATCGGGCAGCGCGCGCGCGGCCAGCGGGGTGTTGGCGAACACGCTCTGCTGGCGGATGTACAGGTTGCGCATCATCTGCCGGTTGCTCCATTCGAAGTCCCAGAGCATGGCCAGTGCCTGGCGCACGCGGCGGTCCTTGAACTGCGGCTGGTCGAGGTTGAACACGAACCCCTGGGCGGTCTGTGGCTTGGCCGGGCCCAGGTGGGCGCGCTGCAAGCGGCCGTCGTCCAGTTGTGCGCCGTTGTAGCCGAGGGTGTAGGCGGTTGCGGAAAACTCGCGGTTGTAGTCGTAGCCACCGCCCTTTAGCACCTGGCGCGCCACTTCGGTGTCACCGAAGAACTCGACGCGGATACGCTCGAAGTTGAAGCGGCCGCGGTTTACCGGCAGGTCCTTGGCCCACCAGCGCGGGTCGCGCTCGAAGGTGATGCTGCGGCCGTTGTCGATGCGCCCGATGCGGTACGGGCCACTGCCGACCGGCGTGTCGAAGCCGGCGCCGTTGGCGAAGTCGCGGTGTTGCCAATCGTGTTCGGGCAGCACCGGCAGGCTGGCGAGGTCCAGCGCCAAGGCGCGGCCGTGGGGCTGCTTGAAGTCGAAGCGTATGCGGTGCGGGCCTTCAACGGTAACACCGGTGACGTCGGCGAACTGGGTGCGGTACTTGAGGCTGCCCTGGCTCATCAGTTTCTCGAAACTGAACCGTACATCTTCGGCGCGTACCGGCTTGCCGTCGGCGAAGGTGGCCCTGGGGTCGATCTCGAAGCGTAGCCAGGCGTCTTGCGGGCCGCGCTCCATGCGCCGGGCGATCAGGCCATAGACGGTGTAGGGTTCATCGAACGAGCGCACCGCCAGTGGCGCATACAGCCAACCGTCGACCTCGCTGACGCCGGTGCCTTTGTCGATGTAGGGCAGAATATGGTCGAACTGGCCGATCTCCATGGCCGAGCGGCGCAGGGTACCGCCCTTGGGGGCGTCGGGGTTGACGTAGTCGAAGTGGCGGAAGCTTTCAGCGTAGCGGGGCGTTTCGCCGTAGACGGTGAGGGCGTGGGTGGGTGCAGCCAGGGCCGCAAGGCTCATGCACGCCAGTACCAAGCCCAGAAAAACCTGTAGGAGCGGGCTTGCCCGCGATGAGGCCCGGCCAGACAACGGCGTTGCCTGCTCGGGCCTTATCGCGGGCAAGCCCGCTCCTACAAGGATATTCATCGCCAGTGAGGACTTAGTCCTGACGGCTGGTCACTTCCAGCAGGTGGTAACCGAACTGGGTCTTCACCGGGCCTTGCACGGTGTTGATCGGGGCGCTGAACACCACAGTGTCGAATTCCTTGACCATCTGGCCTGGGCCGAACGAGCCCAGGTCACCGCCCTGGCGGCTGGACGGGCAGGTGGAATTGGCTTTGGCGATTTCAGCGAAGTCGGCACCGGCTTCGATCTGGGCTTTCAGCTCGTTGCATTTGTCTTCGCTGCTGACGAGGATGTGGCGGGCGGTTGCGCGTGCCATGGGGTACTACTCCTTGGGTGAAAAGGGCAAGCCTAGCGCACTTGCTTGGGAAATGTCTCGCAAGGCTTGCTGTACGCTTCCTACAGCCGTGCCGCAGCTTCGCGCAGCAGGCTTTGCGTCGCTTCCCAGCCCAGGCAGCCATCGGTAATCGACACGCCGTACTTCAGCGGGCCTTTGCCCAGTGCCTGGCAGCCATCGAACAGGTGGCCTTCGAGCATGACCCCGACAATCGACGTATCACCGCCCAGGCGCTGGGCCAGCACGTCCTCGAACACAGCCGGCTGACGCGCCGGGTCTTTAGCGCTGTTGGCATGGCTGCAATCGACCATGATCCGTGCCTGCAGGCCGGCCTTGGCCAACCCTTGGCGGGCCTGGGCAATGCTGGTGGCGTCGTAGTTCGGGCCTTTGTGGCCGCCGCGCAACACCAGGTGGGTGTCCGGGTTGCCCAAGGTCTCGATGATCGCTGGGTAGCCTTGCGCATCCATGCCGAAGTGGCGGTGCGGGGCGGCGGCGCTGCGCATGGCGTCACAGGCAATGGCCACGCCGCCGTCGGTGCCGTTCTTGAAACCGACCGGCAGCTCCAGGCCGCTGACCATCTCGCGGTGCACTTGCGACTCGGTGGTGCGCGCACCAATCGCCGCCCAACCCAGCAGGTCGTCGAAGTAGCCGGCCGCCATCGGCTGCAGCAGCTCGGTGGCGATCGGCAGGCCGCGTTCGATCATGTTCAGCATCAAGCCACGGGACAGGGCGATGCCGGCATGCATGTCGTCGCTGCCATCGAGGTGTGGGTCGTAGGCCAGGCCTTTCCAGCCCACCGTGGTGCGCGGTTTTTCCACGTAGGCGCGCATCACCAGCAGCAGCTTGTCATCCACTTCGCGGCTGAGGGCGGCCAGGCGGTCGGCGTATTCCAGGGCCGAACGTGGGTCGTGGATCGAGCACGGGCCGACAACAACCAGCAGGCGCGGGTCGCGGCCTTCGAGGATGGCGCGGATGGCCTGGCGCTGGGCCTGGACTTGCTGGGCGTGTTCGACGGTCAGCGGCATCTGCTGCTTGAGCAGGTGCGGGCTGGGCAGGCGGCGGCTGACGGTGGTGTTGGCAGCGTGCGGCTGGGTCAGGGGCAGAGCGAGGTTCGAAGCGTGCATGGCGTAGGTTCCCTGGGCGGACGGCGGGCTCTGGCCCGCGCGGTCGGCCCCTATCGAGGTGTTCGACTGATCGTTGAATTCACATTGGCTGCAGCATTGCCACCACGGATGGACCGGTCGGAGGCGGCAGGCTGGCCCGAACGGGATTGGCTAAATCGCCAGGCGTAGGTGCTTGCGTAGTAATAAGTGGCGTAGTTCATGGCAGTGTCCTCAAGGTGAATCAGTAATTTTGAAAGGCCTGAAAAGCAAAACCCCCGGTCGGGGAGCCGACCGGGGGTTTGAGTATTCTCATGTTCGGCGGCCCCTCGAAGGTGGGCGCCGTGTGGGTATCGGCGCCTAGTGGCTAAACCAATACCCAAAATAAAAGCTCGCAGCAGCCTTGCAGCCGGCAACGGCCAGCACAGGGCGCAGGGTGCGACCGGTGTGGTTGGCGTTGTTGCGGGTGTGTTTCGGCATGTTGCTCTCCAGTGAATGAGCCCGAGCTTACTTCAGGTGGCACACGCCGTTCAATGGATAAATGCTATGGCGTCGATATCTGCACAAACTGGATAGTGCTGTGCAGCAGGCGGATATTGCCGGCGTGGTCCAGCCCCTAACCTGACCGGGTCTGAACAATAACAATGGAGACCCTGGCCATGTCCCTGGGATTCGACTACCTCAATGCCATGCTCGAGGACGACCGTGAACAGGGCATCTACCGCTGCAAGCGCGAGATGTTCACCGACCCACGGTTGTTCGACCTGGAGATGAAGCACATCTTCGAGGGCAACTGGATCTACCTGGCCCACGAAAGCCAGATCCCCGAGAAAAACGACTTCCTCACCCTGACCATGGGGCGCCAGCCGGTGTTCATCGCGCGCAACAAGGACGGTGAGCTCAATGCCTTCCTCAACGCCTGCAGCCACCGCGGTGCCATGCTGTGCCGGCACAAGCGCGGCAACCGCGCAAGCTACACCTGCCCGTTCCACGGCTGGACCTTCAACAACAGCGGCAAGCTGCTCAAGGTCAAGGACCCGAGCAACGCCGGCTACCCCGACAGCTTCAACTGCGGCGGCTCCCATGACCTGACCAAGGTGGCGCGCTTCGAGTCGTACCGGGGTTTCCTGTTCGGCAGCCTGAATGCCGACGTCAAGCCGCTGGTCGAGCACCTGGGTGAGTCGGCCAAGATCATCGACATGATCGTCGACCAGTCCCCCGAAGGCCTTGAGGTACTGCGCGGTGCCAGTTCGTACATCTACGAAGGCAACTGGAAGCTCACCGCCGAAAACGGCGCCGACGGCTACCACGTAAGCTCCGTGCACTGGAACTACGCCGCCACCCAGGGCCAGCGCAAGCAGCGCGAGTCGGGGGAGGAGATCAAGACCATGAGCGCCGGGTCCTGGGCCAAGCAGGGCGGCGGTTTCTATTCCTTCGACCACGGCCACCTGCTGCTGTGGACCCGCTGGGCCAACCCCGAAGACCGCCCGGCCTACGAGCGCCGTGAACAGCTGGCCGCCGACTTTGGCCAGGCGCGCGCCGACTGGATGATCGAAAACTCGCGCAACCTGTGCCTGTACCCGAACGTGTACCTGATGGACCAGTTCAGCTCGCAGATCCGCGTTGCCCGGCCTATTTCGGTGAACAAGACCGAAATCACCATCTACTGCATCGCGCCCAAAGGCGAGAGCGCCGATGCCCGCGCCAAGCGGATTCGCCAATACGAAGACTTCTTCAACGTCAGCGGCATGGCCACCCCGGATGACCTGGAAGAGTTCCGCTCCTGCCAGACCGGCTACGGCGGCGGTACCGGCTGGAACGACATGAGCCGCGGCGCGAAACATTGGGTAGAAGGCGCCGATGAGGCAGCCCGGGAAATCGAACTGCAACCGCTGCTGTCCGGCGTGCGCACCGAAGATGAAGGGCTGTTCGTGCTGCAGCACAAGTACTGGCAGGACACCATGATCCAGGCCCTCAAGGACGAGCAGCAACTGATCCCCGTGGAGGCCGTGCAATGAACCTGCATGACACCGTGCGCGACTTCCTCTACCGCGAAGCGCGCTACCTGGACGACGCCCAGTGGGACCAGTGGCTGGAGCTGTACGCCAGCGACGCCACCTTCTGGATGCCCGCATGGGATGACGACGACCGCCTCACCGAAGACCCGCAAAGCGAGATCTCGCTGATCTGGTACGGCAACCGTGGCGGCCTCGAGGACCGGGTGTTTCGGATCAAGACCGAGCGCTCCAGCGCGACCGTGCCCGACACCCGCACCTCGCACAACATCAGCAACATCGAGATCGTCGAGCAGGGTGAAGGCCACTGCCAGGTGCGCTTCAACTGGCACACCCTGAGCTTTCGCTACAAGACCACCGACAGCTACTTCGGCAGCAGCTTCTACACCCTCGACCTGCGCGGCGAACAGCCGCTGATCAAGGCCAAGAAGGTGGTGCTGAAGAACGACTACGTGCGTCAGGTCATCGACATCTACCACATCTGATCCGAGGTAACGCGAACTGCCCGGTGTGCCCCAAGGCGCGCCGCGGCCAGGTTCGCCCGCGAGGTGCAACATGAGCTTCCAGATCGCGCTTAATTTCGAAGACGGGGTCACCCGCTTCATCGAGGCCAACGGCCATGAAACCGTGGCCGATGCCGCCTACCGCCAAGGCATCAACATCCCGCTGGACTGCCGCGACGGTGCCTGCGGCACCTGCAAATGCAAGGCTGAGTCTGGCCGCTACGACCTGGGCGACAACTTCATCGAAGACGCCCTGAGTGAAGATGAAATCGCCGAAGGCTACGTGCTGACCTGCCAGATGCGCGCCGAAAGCGACTGCGTGGTACGCATCCCGGCGTCTTCGCAGGTGTGCAAGACCGAGCAGGCCAGCTTCCAGGCCGCCATCAGCGACGTGCGCCAGTTGTCGGCCAGCACCATCGCCCTGTCGATCAAGGGGGAGTCGCTGAGCGGCCTGGCCTTCCTGCCGGGGCAGTACGTCAACCTCAGCGTGCCCGGCAGCGACCAGAGCCGCGCCTATTCCTTCAGCTCGTTGCAGAAGGACGGCGAGGTCAGCTTCCTGATCCGCAACGTGCCCGGTGGCCTGATGAGCAGCTTCCTCACCAGCCTGGCCAAGGCCGGCGACAGCATGAGCCTGGCGGGCCCCTTGGGCAGCTTCTACCTGCGGCCGATTCAACGCCCTCTGTTGCTGCTGGCCGGTGGTACGGGCCTGGCGCCGTTCACGGCGATGCTGGAGAAGATTGCCGAGCAGGGCAGCGAGCACCCGTTGCACCTGATCTACGGGGTGACCAACGATTTCGACCTGGTCGAGCTGGACCGCCTGCAGGCGCTGGCCGCGCGTATCCCCAACTTCACCTTCAGCGCCTGCGTGGCCAACCCCGACAGCCAGTACCCGCAGAAGGGCTACGTGACCCAGCACATCGCGCCGCAGCACCTCAATGGCGGGGATGTGGATGTGTACCTGTGCGGGCCGCCGCCGATGGTCGAGGCGGTGAGCCACTACATCCGCGAACAGGGCATCACCCCGGCCAACTTCTACTTCGAGAAGTTCGCCGCAGCGGCCTGAATTTCCTTGGGGGCCGCTCCCACAGCGTCAGCATGGAGAACTACCAATGAATGCAAGATTCCAAGGCAAAGTCGCCCTGGTCACCGGTGCCGCGCAGGGCATCGGCCGTGGCGTGTGCTGGCGGCTCAAGGCCGAAGGCGCGCAGGTGGTGGCGGTTGACCGCTCCGAGCTGGTCCACGAACTGGCCGGGGAGGGCATGCTGACCCTCATCGCCGACCTCGAACAGCCCACCGACTGCGCCCAGGTCATGGCCACGGCAGTGCAGGCCTTCGGCCGCCTCGACATCCTGGTCAACAACGTCGGCGGCACCCTCTGGGCCAAGCCGTTCGAACACTACGAAGTGGCGCAGATCGAGGCCGAAGTACGCCGCTCGCTGTTCCCCACCCTGTGGTGCTGCCACGCGGCGCTGCCCTACATGCTCGAACGCGGCAGCGGCGCCATCGTCAACGTCTCGTCCATCGCCACCCGCGGTGTCAACCGCGTGCCCTACGGCGCAGCCAAGGGCGGCGTCAACGCGCTTACTGCCTGCCTGGCCTTCGAAACCGCCGGCCGTGGCATCCGTGTCAACGCCACTGCGCCGGGCGGCACCGAAGCGCCACCCCGGCGCGTGCCGCGCAACCAGGCCGAGCAGAGCGAGCAGGACAAACGCTGGTACCAGCAGATCGTCGAGCAGACCCTCGACAGCAGCCTGATGCACCGCTACGGCAGCATCGACGAACAGGTCGGCGCGATCCTTTTCCTGGCCTCGGACGAGGCCTCCTACATCACCGGTGTGACCCTGCCGGTAGGGGGCGGCGACCTCGGCTGAGGCTCCCCCCAGCACACTCCATTTCATCGCTGACCTAACTGGAGCTCTTGCATGACAAGCCCGACCATTGACCGGCTGGAGGCGCTGATCGTCGACCTGCCCACGATCCGCCCGCACAAGCTGGCCATGCACACGATGCAGCAGCAGACCCTGGTGGTGCTGCGCCTGCGCTGCAGCGACGGCGTCGAAGGCATCGGCGAGGCCACCACCATCGGCGGCCTGGCCTACGGCTACGAGAGCCCCGAGGGCATCAAGGCCAACATCGATGCGCACCTGGCGCCGGCGCTGATCGGCCTGCCGGCGGACAACATCAACGCCACCATGCTCAAGCTCGACAAGTTGGCCAAGGGCAACACCTTTGCCAAGTCCGGCATCGAGAGCGCCTTGCTCGACGCCCAGGGCAAGCGCCTTGGCCTGGCGGTTAGCGAGCTGCTTGGCGGGCGGGTGCGCGACAGCCTGGAAGTGGCCTGGACCCTGGCCAGCGGCGACACCGCCCGCGACATCGCCGAAGCCGAACACATGCTGGAGGTTCGCCGTCACCGCGTGTTCAAGCTGAAGATCGGCGCCAACCCGCTGCAGCAGGACTTGAACCACGTGGTGGCGATCAAGCGCGAACTGGGCGAGCGCGCCAGCGTGCGCGTCGATGTCAACCAGTACTGGGACGAGTCACAGGCCATTCGCGCGTGCCAGGTGCTGGGCGACAACGGCATCGACTTGATCGAGCAGCCGATCTCGCGGGTCAACCGTGGCGGGCAGGTTCGCCTGAACCAGCGCAGCCCCGCGCCAATCATGGCCGACGAATCCATCGAAAGCGTCGAGGACGCCTTCAGCCTGGCCGCCGACGGTGCCGCCAGCATCTTCGCCCTGAAAATCGCCAAGAACGGCGGGCCACGGGCAGTGCTACGCACGGCGCAGATCGCCGAGGCAGCCGGCATCGCGCTGTATGGCGGGACCATGCTCGAAGGCACGATCGGCACTTTGGCTTCGGCCCATGCCTTCCTCACCCTGCGCCAGCTGACCTGGGGCACCGAGCTGTTCGGGCCGCTGTTGCTCACCGAAGAAATCGTCAACGAGCCGCCGCAGTACCGCGACTTCCAGCTGCACGTGCCGCGCACCCCAGGCCTTGGCCTGAGCTTGAACGAAACGCAGTTGGCGCGCTTCGCCCGCCGCTGATTGCAATTGGCGCAACACCTGTGGGAGCGGGCTTGCCCGCGTCTACAAGGGCCGTGCCAGACCAACGATCCACGACCTCAGAGCAAGGAGAACCCCCATGCTGTTCCACGTGAAGATGACCGTGAAACTGCCGCCCGACATGGACCCGGCCAAGGCCACACAGCTGAAGGCCGACGAAAAGGAGCTGGCCCAGCGCCTGCAGCGCGAGGGCACCTGGCGCCACCTGTGGCGCATCGCCGGGCATTACGCCAACTACAGCGTGTTCGACGTGCCCTGCGTCGAGGCGCTGCACGACACGCTGATGCAGCTGCCGCTGTTCCCGTACATGCACATCGAGGTCGATGGCCTGTGCCGACACCCGTCGTCGATCCACGCCGACGACCGCTGAACCCAAGCCTTCTGCACAAGAACAAGACGAGGTAAGCCCCATGACCGTGAAGATTTCCCACACTGCCGACGCCCAGGCGTTCTTTGAGCAAGCCGCAGGTTTTGGCAACGACGCCGGCAACCCGCGCCTCAAGCGCATCATTCAGCGCGTGCTGCAGGACACTGCCCGCCTGATCGAAGACCTGGACATCAGCGAAGACGAGTTCTGGCACGCCGTCGACTACCTCAACCGTTTAGGTGGGCGTGGCGAGGCCGGGCTGCTGGTGGCGGGCCTGGGTATCGAGCACTTCCTCGACCTGCTGCACGATGCCAAAGACGCCGAGGCCGGCCTCACCGGCGGCACCCCGCGCACCATCGAAGGGCCGCTGTACGTCGCCGGTGCGCCAATTGCGCAGGGCGAAGTGCGCATGGACGACGGCAGCGAGGAGGGCGTGGCCACGGTCATGTTCCTCGAAGGCCAGGTGCTCGACCCCCAAGGCCAGCCGCTGGCCGGTGCCACGGTCGACTTGTGGCACGCCAATACGCGTGGCACTTACTCGTTCTTCGACCAGAGCCAGTCCGCGTACAACCTGCGCCGGCGCATCGTCACCGATGCCGAAGGCCGCTACCGCGCCCGCTCGATCGTGCCGTCGGGCTATGGCTGCGACCCCCAAGGCCCGACCCAGGAATGCCTGGACCAGCTCGGCCGCCACGGCCAGCGCCCGGCGCATGTGCACTTCTTCATCTCGGCGCCGGGGCATCGGCACCTGACCACGCAGATCAACCTGTCCGGGGACAAATACCTGTGGGATGACTTCGCCTATGCCACCCGTGATGGGCTGGTGGGTGAGGTGGTGTTCCGTGACGGTGCCCAGGGCCGCTATGCCGAGCTGAAGTTCGACTTCCAGCTGCAAAAGGCCCAGGAAAGCACGGACGAGCAGCGCAGCGGGCGGCCTCGGGCCCTGCAGGAAGGCTGAGGTGCAATCGTCGGCACAGCTACAGCGCGGGCCTTGAATTCAACACGGTCTGGGTGGGGGCCGGCTTGCCGGCGATCAAGGGCAAAGCCCCTGCCATCCACTATCGTCGCCAGAGTGCGCGCCCCAGACGTTGCCAAGCGTTGTCACACAGCAGTGTTTGCACCACGGGCTGTTCGAGGGTTAGGTTTCCGTATTGCCCATTCAGGAAGCCTTCCCTTGGACTCCATCACCCAAGCCGTACTCGGCGCCGCCCTGCAGGGCACGGTGCTCGGCCGCATACAGGGCCGTCGCTCGCTCATCTACGGTGCGCTCCTTGGCACCGTGCCAGACCTCGACGTGGTTATCCGCTACGCCGACCCGGTATCGCAGATGACCTTCCACCGGGGGTTCTCGCACTCCATCTTCGTCCTCACCGGGTTGGCCCTGCTGCTGGCGTGGCTGGTCAACTGGCAAGGCCGCAGGCGCTGGCCCGACAAGGGCTACACCTTGCCCAGGCTGTTTCTGGCGTTCTGGCTGGTGCTGGTCACGCACCCGATTCTGGACGCATTCACGGTGTACGGCACCCAGCTGTTCTGGCCGCTGACCTTCACCCCGCTAAGCTGGGCCTCGGTATTCATCATCGACCCGGTGTACACCGTGCCACTGCTGGCTGCCGTGCTTTACGCCGCGCTCAAGGGCGTCAGCGGCAGAGCCGTGCGCCTGTTGAGCCTGGCGCTGGTATTCAGCACGGCCTACCTGGGCTTCGGCCTTGCCAGCCGCATGGCCGCCGAGCAGCGCTTCCAGGCTGCGCTGGACCAGCAGGGCATTGCCGTCAGCAGCGTGCGCGCGGTGCCGATCGCCTTCAACAGCCTGGTCTGGCGGGTGCTGGCGAAAACCCCCGAGGGCGATTATTACGAAGGCGTCAGCAGCACGTTCGACCGCGAACCCCCGGAAATGCAGCGCCTGCCACGCAACCTGCCGCTCGCCGAGGCCCTGGCCGACGCGCCGCTGCTGCAGCGCCTGCGCTGGTTTACCGATGACTGGCTGCGCTACGACGAAGTGAACGGTGCGCTGGTGGTCACCGACCTGCGCATGGGCATCCCGGGTAATTACACCTTCCGCTTCAACATGGCCCAACGCGACGCGCAGGGGCACTGGGTCGCCCACACGCCAACCGCGTGGCAGGGCGCCGGGGTGGGCTCGATGTTCAACAGCCACGACCTGGCGTTGATCTGGCGGCGCATCTTCGACCAGCAACCGCCGCTGCCGCTGGCCGCCTGGGCCAGCAAATATCTGGGCCAGGCCGCCGTGCCGGGGCGTTGAGGCGTGCGTTCGGCGGGGTTGGACCTGGTCAAGTGGACAGCCATCGTGACCATGGTCGCCGACCATCTGCGTTTTCTCTGGCCGGCAGCCGATGGGCTGTTCATCATCGGCCGGCTGGCGTTCCCGCTGTTCTGCCTGGCTATCGCGGTCAATGTCGCGCGCAGCCCACAGGGGCAGCTGTTCACCTGCGGCAACCTGCGCTACCTGGGCTGGATGCTGGCCTTCGCAGTGCTGTCCGAAGGGCCTTATCGCTGGCTGGACCCTGCCACGCAAACGCTCAGTGTAATCCCGACGCTGACGTTGGGGCTGCTGGCTGCCTGGGCTGTGTGGCACCCACAATTGCAGGCACGGTTGATCGGCCTGGGCGCCTTGTTGATCGCGACGCTGTTCAGTGCGCAGCTGATGTACGGCTTGCCGGGTGTACTGTTGCCTGCTGCCTGGCTTGTGGCGCGCAACCGCGGTGGTGTTGCCTGGCTGCTGCCGTGCCTGTTGGCGGTGGCCGGCAACCTGACCAACAGCTGGTTGCTCGAACACCTGACGGCACCCGTCACTGTGTTGACCATGATCGCCGCCTTGTTGGCCATCCCCCTCGGCTGCCTGCTGCTGCGGTGCGATGATCGGCCCGTGCCAGCCGTGGGCCGTTGGGGCTATCTGTTCTACCCGTTGCACTTGCTGATCATCAAAGGGCTGCAGGGGGTGCTGTGACTCTGCCCTTGCAATACGGCAAAACGCACCCATCTAAGCCGGTCTTCAGTACCGCAGGAGCCTTCCATGGAACCCAACCGCTTCGGCGACATCGCCGCCTTCGTCAGCGCCGCGAAGGCCGGCAGTTTCACCGCTGCAGCGGCAAGCCTGGGGCTGACGCGCTCGGCCGTGGGCAAGAGCATCGCCCGGCTGGAAGCGCGCATGGCGGTGCGCCTGCTCAACCGCACCACGCGCAAGTTGAGCCTGACCGACGAGGGCCTGGTGGCGTTCGAGCGCTGGCGGCAGATCCTCGACGACCTGGACGAGGTCGAAAGCACCATGGCCCAACGTCGCGGCAAACCGACCGGCACCTTGCGCCTGACCGCGCCGCTGTCGTTGGGCCAGCGCCATGTGTTGCCGATTCTCGATGGCTACCTCAAACAGTGGCCGGAGCTGCGCGCCGACATCCGTTTTACCGACCGTTTCGTCGACCTGGTGGAGGAGGGCGTGGACGTCGCCGTGCGTATCGGCGCGCCCAAGGAAGACTCGCAACTGCTTACCCGCACCGTGGCCTGGCAGCAGTTCGTCACCTGCGCCTCGCCCGACTACCTGCGCCAGCACGGTGTGCCGCAGGTGCCTGCAGACCTCTACGGGCATGACAAGATCGCCTTTCTGGCGGGTGAAAAATCCATGCCCTGGCGCTTTCATACGGCCGAAGGCCTGCACCTGTGCGAGGAACCCGGGCGGCTCAACATCGACAGTTCCGAAGCGATGCTGGATGGCGCGCGGGCAGGTTTCGGGCTGATTCACCTACCTACCTATATCACCGGCGACGACCTGCGCGCGGGCACCCTGGTGGAGGTATTGCACGCCTACAGGCCACCGGCAGACCCGATTCGTGTGGTGTACCCGAGCAAGCGCCACCTGTCCCCGCGGGTGCGCGGTTTCATCGACATGCTGGTCGCCACCTGGGAGCAGGGCGTGCCTTGGGAGCAGTGATTGGGGAATATCAGGCCCGAATGTAGGGCCTGAACCTGGGTTTATTCCTGGCGCTACAGGCTGGACACTGGCGTCACTGATAATCCCTTTGGAGACCCCATGACTGCTCTGTCCGTACTGGATCTGGTGATGATCGGCGAAGGCAAGACCTTTGCCGACGCGATCGAAGAGTCCCGCCAACTGGCCCGTCATGTCGAACAGCACGCCTACAGCCGTTACTGGATCGCCGAGCACCATGACATGCCCGGCATCGGCTCTGCCGCCACCTCGCTGGTCATCAATGAAATCGCCAATGCCACACGGCACATCCGCGTGGGTGCCGGCGGCATCATGCTGCCCAACCACGCGCCACTGGTGGTGGCCGAGCAGTTCGGCACCCTCGACACGCTCCACCCGGGCCGCATCGACCTTGGCCTGGGCCGTGCCCCCGGCACCTCGGGGCCGACTGTGCGTGCCTTGCGCGGCACCACGCCCGAACGTGATTTTGCCCAGGACATCGCCGAGCTGCGCGACTACCTGGCCGACAATGGCAAGCGCCAGGTGCGTGGCGTGCCAGGTGCCCATCACGTGCCGGTGTGGATCCTCGGCTCCAGCCTGTTCGGCGCCGACCTTGCCGCCAAGCTGGGCTTGCCGTATGCCTTTGCCTCGCACTTCGCGCCGCGCTTTCTGCTGCAGGCCGTGGCCCATTACCGGGCGAACTTCCAACCGTCCGCGCAGCTGGCCAAGCCTTACGTGATGGTGGGCGTGAACCTGTTTGCCGCCGCCAGCGATGCCGAAGCCGACTACCATGCCAGCTCTCATCGGCAGTGGATGCTCGACCTGCACGTAGGGCGTTACGGCCTGCTGCCCAAACCGCAGGAAGGGTACGTTGAAAGCCTGCCAGCCCACGAACGTTCAGTGCTTGAGCAGGTGATGGCATGCACCATCGCCGGTGGGCCGGAGCGGGTGAGGGAAGGCCTGCGCTCGCTGATCCAGCAGACAGGCGCCGATGAACTGATGATCGATTGCCGGATCCATGACCCGCTGGCCCGTTTGCGCTCGCACGCCTATGCGGCGCAGGCGTTGAGCGCGCTTGGGTAACAAGGCCTTGGGCAGGCAGGGTTGGCTGCGCTGACAAAAATGGCAGTGGCGCCTTTTCAATGTATGGCTGAAACTGTTAACGCCCGGGCCTTGTAAAGCGACAAGGTTCCCGTGACCTTCAACTCATGCAGCAAGCTGCCAGCGAGCGAGGATTCAGCGCATGTCCAACAGACAGTCCGGAACTGTTAAATGGTTCAACGATGAGAAAGGCTTCGGCTTCATTACCCCGGATGGGGGGGGTGATGACCTGTTCGTGCACTTCAAGGCCATTGAGTCCGATGGCTTCAAGTCTTTGAAAGAAGGCCAGAAGGTCAGCTTTGTTGCCGAAAAAGGGCAAAAAGGCATGCAGGCCGCCCAAGTACGCGCGGAGTAAACCGGGGCGTAAATAAAAAGGGGCCGTGTTCGGCCCCTTTTCAGTTGCTGCGGTCCCGATCAGGCCTGCTGCAGGAACGGGTAATCGGTATACCCCTGCGGCCCGTTGGCGTAGTCGAATTGCGCACGGTGCTCGTTCAAAGGGGCTTGCGCTTGCAGCCGCGCCACCAAATCTGGGTTGGCAATGAAGCTGCGGCCGAACGCGGCGGCGTCGATCAGGCCGCGCTGGATCAGGCCCTCAGCCTTCTCGGCGGTGTACGCGCCGGCCGCCACGATCACGCCGGAGTAGGCCGCCCGAATCGCCTCACGGAACGTGTCACGCAGCGGTTTTCCGCCTGCCCAGTCCGGCTCGGACAGGTGCAGATAGGCAAGGTTGCGCTTTGCCAGTTCCTGGATCAGGTACAAGCCTGCCGCTTCCTGGTCTTCGCCATTGTCCACGCCATTGAAGCCGCCCAGCGGGAAGATGCGGATCGCCACGCGGTCGGCGCTCCAGTTGGCAATC
>Ga0213823_1000786_pt1 | contig 22759 bp, 18 predicted proteins | sample MC6MC0907MG_FD_179887 | JGI IMG/M metagenome (GOLD analysis project Ga0213823, IMG submission 179887) | Enriched soil aggregate microbial communities from Iowa State University, Ames, United States - MC6-MC0907-MG | ecosystem: Environmental > Terrestrial > Soil > Unclassified | place: USA: Iowa...
CAGAAAATCCGCGTCGGCAACGAACGCCACGACACCGTCGAGCAAAACAGCTACAGCGAATTCAAAGCCGAAGAACACCACACCGTCTACGCCGACCGCAGAGTCGAAACCCGCGCCAACGACCACCTAACCGTGGGCGTCAATCAGCACATCAAGATTGGTACCGGCCAGTTCATCGACGCCGGGCAAGAAATCCACCTGAGCAGCGGCATGAAAGTGGTGATGGAAGCCGGTAGTGAGCTGACCCTGATCGGCGGCGGCAGCTTTATCAAGATTGATGGTGGTGGCGTGACGATGAGTGGGCCGGTGATCAATATGAACTCCGGGGGTAGTCCGGGGAGCGGCACCGGCGCGGCTCCTTTGTTGCCGGGCGTCGTGAAACAGGCTGACGCTGACAAGGCTGGCAAGGTGTTAGTCCCGCCAATGACCAATCCGTTTGTAAGAAAAAGCGTTCAAGGCCTACCCCTTGTTCCGATCTGTGGAAAGCAAGCCAATGGCGCTTGCTCGCGAGAGGTTTGCCCATGTCTGAATGGCTGAGTCATTTCCTTGAACAACCCGTGGCCACGACGCCATCGGGCAGCAGTGGAAACCGCACCCTGTATGGCATCATCGACAGCGTTCGCCAGCCTCGGGCTCTGGAAAAGCTTTACCAACAGTCCGGATTGAATGGTGTTGAAAAGCTGTTTCAGGACACGCCGTTTGCCGAAATGAATGATGTCAGTCCGATCTGGCTGCAACTGACACCGGGAAGTCCTGCCGCCGCCCAAGCCATTGAGCTATGCCGCGACAACCGCGCCGGCATTTTGCTGACCTCGCGTGAAAAGCCGGAGACCGCGCTCTTGCATGCTCGTCGCCTCCTGCGCATGAGCGACCCGTCTCATGGTGACTCGCTGGCGCGCTACTACGACCCGGCATTCTGGAGCGCGCTGGCGCTGACGGTACCCGCCCGAGCGCTGTTCGGCCCTTGGGCCAGCGTCTACACCCCGCCCGCCCACAGTGACGATCAACAATGGCGTGTTTGGGAACAAACAGAAAAAGTTGATGCCTCTAATGGCGAACAAAAATATCCGCTGCACCTAAAGAGCGACACGCTGATAGCGTTCGATGAGATCCGCTGGTGGTACTGGATTCGGCTGCGGAACGCCGAGTCCGCTGCGGGCTTATCGGATTCGCAATTGTCTGACGTGGCCGATAATTTGCAACTGCTGGTGGATCACGGCATTGAAGAAGGACGTCATCTTGAGCACCTGCTGCCGAATCTGAACCAAGGTCCGTTGCAGGCCCGCACCGACGTCATGAACGTGCTGAGCAGCGACATGCCGGCATTCGAGAAAGTACAACGACTGGAAGTCTGAGATGACAGGTACGTCCGAACAAACACCCGCGCCAGAACAACCACCTGTTGTCATTCCGGCCGATCCACCAAAAAAGGCTGCCGACGCGGAAACGTTCTGCAAAGACAAGAAGCCGGGCTGCAGCAGCAGCTATGACGACATCATCTACGTCACCGGTCAGCGCCGTTTCTGGCTGTTGCCCAAGCGCACGTCCGAGAAACTCAAGGAAAGCGTCAGCCTGCTCAAACAAAAAACCGTCGACGCTGATAAAGCCACGCGCATGAGCAACATCGCCGACGCGGGTTTGATGGACTACTTCCTCACCCCGGGCCCGGAAGCCTTTCTCGAAGGCGAGCAACATAGCAGTTACCTGGCGTCGAAGTCGGCAATCCCCGAAGATACTGCCAAAAAGGCGCAGTGCCGCAAGGATTGGGAGGCGGCAAAAGCCAAGGGTGATAGCGACGCCACGATGCACGCCGAGCGCGAGATGTTCCACGCTGGACAACGCATCGAGAAAAACCAGAAAAACATGGAAACCCTCGAAAAAGTTTCCGACGAAAAAGCAAAAACGTTGGGGTACAAACGAGAAAACGGCGTCTTCTATACCCCGCGCGCGTTAAAGGCCTGTGAAGCCATCGATACGTACATTAAAGAGCGCGACAAGGCGAAAGCCCACGGCTACAAAATGTTCGATCCAGGCACCAAGAAGATCGCCTCGGCTTGGGAACATCTGAAAGAATATAAGGCCCTTCACAAAAAGTTGATTGAAACCGGCGAGATCGACGAAAAGAAACTCAAGGGTGTGCAAATCAACATCCTGGCGTTGAAAGACCTGATGTCCAAGTACATCAATGCCATCGTCGAGCTTGCCGAGTGCGGGATTGCAGTTCCCGAGTTTGCGCTGAGTCCCGATGACCAATACGCCGGTACCGAGGATTTTCAGGCATTCATCGAGCTGACCACCAAACGCGATGAGCTTGAGAAAAAGATCGAAGAACGTTACTCCCAATGGGTCTCGGCCACTGGCGGAAAATCTGCGCCACCCGGCGTGCTCTTCGTCAGCTTGCAGAAACAGTGGTACGACCTGAATGACGAGGCAGAGCGAATTCAGAACACCGCCGAAGCACGCGTTCGAGCACTGAAGCCGCCCCGTCTGTTTCTCTGGGACGCGGAAAGCTACAAGCCAAAACCCCTTGAACGATTGGCCAAAACAAACATTCCACTGCGTGAGCTCAGCAGCGCATCGTCGACGACGATACTGAACCACATCAGCCTGAAACATCTGGCGCAGGTCAGCGGCAACGCATTCGAGGGTCAACTCAAAGAACTCACGACCAGCTTGCCCAAATCGATTGCCAAAGAATCCGACGACGACCGGATATTCAGTGATTGGCTAGAACAAGAAGGCGCGCTGCAGTTCGATGAAAAGGGACCATGGTTCGATGAACATGGACTTTTCGTGCCTGAAAAATTCTTTAGCGCACTGGAAGCCAAAGGCTACAGAGTCGAAAGCATCAAAGCCGAAGCCAAACGCAAAAGCTGGGGCGAAAACCTCAAAGCCATGGTTTTCGAAGATAAGCAGTTGCGCAACCTCATGCTGTTCGACAACAGCCCGCAGGCCCAACTGGTTCGATGCTTGCTCCCGGAAAGTGCCAACCTGCTGTCCGAAGTTAAAATGGAAGGCCCCACTCTGAAAAGTGGTTCCCCTCAGATTGCCAACGTAGAAGTAGCACTGGATGTAACTGCGTGGCGCGGGGAAGTCAGCTTACTCAAAGTCGAATTCCCGAAACGGGCAAAAGCCGATCCTTGGGTCGCGAAATACAAGGCCCAAGACGGCAGCGTGCGCAGCGTCAACTTCGGCAAACTGTCTCTGGATCTGGAAGCCAAGGCCTGGGGATTCGCTGGCGCAAGCCTCATGCTGTCACGCGACCTGACCCTGGACCAGAAAACCGGCTACACCAGCCTGGTCGGTGTGGACATCGCTGAAAAATCCGGCGACCTCGCCAAGTTCGAAGTGTTTGCCGGCGCCCAAGCCGGCTGCAAAGTCACCGGCAAACTGTTCTGGTGCCCTCCCCCAAGCGTCCTCCCACCTGCTCCCGTGCCCAATCGCATTTCAGCCAACCAGTGGCGCCCTATGGCCAAACTGGAAGTTGAAGTGGCCGTGGCCATCGGCGCCGGCTACACCGGCGACATGCAACTGCGGATGCAAAACGGCCTACTGCTGTTATCGATCAAGGGCGCGCTGGTTTGGGGCGCAGGCGTCAAAGGGTATTTGACCTTTGAAGTCGGCTACGACAGCATCGTAGCCTTGACGGAACTGGTGCGACAGGAAATGGCCGCGAACCAATACAAGGATCTTGAGTGGGTCGATGGCGAAGCCTTGGACTACCTGCAAAAACTGAGCTTCCTCGGCGCCACTGGTATCGATGTGGCGTTTGCCTATGTGCGTGGGTATGCGATTGTTAAAGGGTTATTTGATGCGCTGACTGAGGGTGGGCGTGGGGGCTTGATTGCTTACTCAATCGTCACCGACAAAAAACAGAAAGAGATGCAGGAATGGGTGTGTAACTTGCAGCCACAGGCACTTGGACCATTGCTATTGACCCTTAGCTCATCTCCTGAACCTTTTTCAATAGAAGAAGACCAGGACAATAAAAGCGTGAAGGAAGACGAGGCATATCAACTACAGCAGAGAGCGATCGAACGGTGTTTAGGGTGGATATCATCCAACCCTAACGCTACTTTACAGTTCGAAGAGGCAATTATACGTATGAATCGGGATGGATTGCGACCACCGCAAGCCGGGCTTACATATTGTAAAAACAAATTCAAACTCGATTCATTTATGGCTGAACGAGTTAAAGCTCTGGACAAGGCCAGTAACGACACAAGAACAATTTATCGCGAGCATGTAGCTAGATTAGGCGCACGACTAAATGGACACTGTGAGTACAACACCATTTATAAGGGCCCGGCTTTCGCTCCAATCCAAGATACAAAAGCAAGCTATAAGGGACCGAACATTGATTAAAATCGCATTATGCCTATTTCTATCCGTCCTTTTTTCCTGCTCAGCTTCCGCGCAATTAACACAGGAACAGCAGTCAAAAAAAGAGAGAGGTCTAATTTTGTACCAGCAAAGCGACTGGTACGACTCTCAACCTTTACTAGAAAGTGCTGCCATTGCTGGTGACGAGACAGCCCAATATTACTTGGCAGAGTCGATTCGTCTGAGCAACCGATACACAACTAATGAAGCAAGAAAATGGTATGAAGCAGCTGCGCAACAGGGCAACCTTTACGCAATGCTAAGACTAAGCAGTAAGAGTGATATCTGTAATGAAATGAAAAGCTGCGGTGGCAAGAGTGCAGACGAATGGCGAGAACAAGTAATACAATTAGCTCAGGAAAGAGCTAAAAACAACGACACTGAAGCAATGACCGTTTTATTCATCACCAAACAAGGATTCAGTTGGTTAGAAATGGCAGCTGAGGCAGGTGATCCTCTAGCGCAGAATACACTCGCAGGAATCTACGAAGATGGGGACGGATGGTTCATCGTTCCGGGTAGCCGCGAAAAAACCATTCAAAAGTGGTACAAAGCGTCAGCTGAAGGTGGATATCCCAAAGCAATGTATTTTTATGCCAGCTATTTATTCGAACATGGAGGTAAGAAAGAAGAAGTTGCTTATTGGTTAAAAAAATCGGCCGAAGGCGGGTACGTCAGCGCGGTCGGCAATTACGCCCTCAGCGTAGCCCATATACCAAACGATCTAGACTACCCAAAAAACTTGATTGAGGCTTATGGACTAGCCTATCTGATGTCTAAATTCGAGGGTGGCGGGACAGCAGCCGAAGACGGAGAAAGAATGCTCCCAAAAATCACTGAAAAAATGACCAAGGAAGAAATCAAGCAAGGTCTTTTATTTGCGGAAGAATGGAAGAAAACGCACCCACCGCTTTCTTATTTCGTCCCTGTTTACGGCTATTGAGAACTCAACGTGGCATTAATTATTAAATTAGTGACAAGCTTTCTTCTCTTAATGCTTGCACCAAATGTTTATGCCACCCAATTGACAGAGAATCAAGCTACGGCCAAAGATCGCGGTATCGCGCTTTACCATCAAAGCGCTTGGACTTCTTCACAGTCTTTTTTGCAAACCGCCGCCGAAACAAGCGATCGAGACGCTCAGTACTACTTAGGCGAGGCCATCCGGCTAAGTAATCGCTACATGACAGAGGATGCCGTGAAATGGTACGAGGCCGCAGCCGAACAAGGACATATCTATGCCATGCTGCGTCTCAGCAACCAAGAAAATCTATGTACTGTAGTCGAAACCTGCAAGCAAAAAAATGGTCAGGACTGGCGGGCGCAGGCCTTAAAAACTGCACATGAGCGCGCGAAGAGAGGCGACACCGAAGCAATGACTGCGCTCTTCACAGCTCAACAAGGTTTGGAGTGGTTAGAAAAGGCTGCAGAGTCGGGTGATAACTTTGCCCAGCAACTTCTAGCAAGTGCCTACCAAAGTGGACAGGGTTCGTTCCTGATCCCAGGCAGTCGAGAGAAAGCAGTCAAGAAGTGGTTTAAGGCGTCTGCGGAAGGGGGCTATCCTCCCGGAATGTACCTTTATGCTAACTACCTATATGAGCACAATGGAAAAAAGGAAGAGATAGGACATTGGCTTAAAAAAACAGCTGAAGCAGGACATATCGATGCACTTGGAAGCTATGCCCTCAATATCGCCCACCTTCCGAATAGTTACGACTTTCCGCTCGATTTAGTCAAAGCTTATGGCTTTACGTATTTGATAACACAGCTCCAAGGAGGGGGAGCAGCACCAAGGGAAGCGAAGATCAGCCTCCCTGAGATTGCAGAAAAAATGAAACCTGAAGAAATCGAAATGGGAATTTCATTCGCAAAGGAATGGGAAAAGACACACCCTCCACTTTCCTATTTTGATCCAATTTACGGATATTAAACCAATTTATTCCCAAGGCTACCGCCAAATATTCTAAGTGCGACTAGCCCTTGGGTATTTGTAAAACCAACGATCGCATAACAAGAAATTAAAATTTTATAGACCCCATCAATGATCAAAAATATTACTTTATTTTTATTGTTCTCGTTAGCACTGTCTAACCCAGCTTCCGCCGGAATGACAACAGCGCAAAAAGAAGCAGGAGAAACGGGAGTTATTCTTTTCAAACAGAGCGACTGGTACGACTCCCAGCCCTTCCTGAACATTGCTGCAGAGGCAGGGGATCGTGACGCACAATATTATTTGGGCGAAGCTATTAGACTCAGTCAGCGCTATATCACTCCGACCGCAAAAAAATGGTATGAGGCCTCAGCTGAGCAAGGTTTTTTATATGCAATGCTCCGCTTAAGCAACAAAAATGATTTGTGCGGAAGTATGGGTACCTGCACAGATAAAAATGGAGTGGACTGGCGAGAGCGTTCACTAACAACGGCTCAAGAACGAGCAAAAAAAGGCGACACAGAAGCAATGACCGTCCTGTATACGGCTGGTCAGGGCCTGCCATGGCTTGAGAAAGCGGCCGAAGCAGGTGACAGTTACGCACGACAAATGCTGGCTAGCGCTTACAAAAGCGGTGCCGGGTGGTTTTTGATTCCAGGTAGTCGAGAAAAAGCGATTATCAAATGGTTTAAAGCGTCATCGGAAGGCGGTAACCCGAGAGGTATGTTCCTATATGCGAATTACTTATACGACCATAATGGTAGTAAAGAAGAGATCGCATACTGGGTGAAAAAATCAGCGGAACACAGTCATATAGATGCAGTTGGCACCTACGCATACAAAATTTCAGATCCGTCCAATGAACTTGGTTACCCAGAAAATCTGATTGAAGCATACGGTTTGACGCTTTTACTTTCAAAACTGGAGGCAGGAACAGCACCAGAAGATGCAAAGCGACTGCTCCCGGATCTGGCTAAAAAGATGAACCCTGCAGAAATAACAGCAGGGATTGAGTTTTCGAAAGAATGGAAAAAAAATCACCCTCCCTTATCCTATTTTGACCCAATATACGGATACTAGACGATCAAATATTCTTAACACTCCTACCTTCGCTCAATTACATCTAGGGGCAGAAGACGGTTTATCATGCTTTACATGTAGCATGCCCCCGATTAAAAATATCATTGACAGATTAGACTTTTTTGCAACAGAGACAAGAATCTATAGCCACCGCACTTAATCGAACGCATACACTGGCCATCATTTCCCCCATTCAAGTAGTCAAAGCTTTCCATACAGGACGAATCATTGACTAAAATAATATATATCATCTTTTTATATTCAATATTTTTTTTAACTCCAGCTTCCGCACAGCTAACGACAGCAAGAAACAACGGCATTATCCTGTATCAACAAAGTGATTGGTACGATTCACAGCCACTACTGAAAATCGCGGCGGATGCGGGAGATAGTACAGCGCAATATTATTTGGGAGAGGCTATCCGCCTCAGCAACCGCTACACCACCGAAGATGCAAAAAAATTGTATGAATCAGCAGCTAAACAAGGAGATTTGTATGCAATGCTTCGGCTGAGCAATTCGCATGATTTGTGCAAAGAGATGGGGAGTTGCTCAGGTAAAAGCTATGAAGAATGGCGGAACTATGCACTACAGATTGCAAATGAGCGCGCCGAAAAAGGCGACACAGAAGCAATGACCGTCCTGTATACGGCTGGTCAGGGCCTGCCATGGCTTGAGAAAGCGGCCGAAGCGGGTGACAGCTACGCACAACAACTGCTGGCTAGCGCATACAACAGCGGTACCGGGTGGTTTTTGATTCCAGGTAGTCGAGAAAAAGCGATTATCAAATGGTTTAAAGTATCATCGGAAGGCGGTAACCCGAGAGGTATGCTCCTTTATGCGAATTACTTATACGACCATAATGGTAGTAAAGAAGAGATCGCAAACTGGGTGAAAAAATCAGCAGAACACAGCCATATAGATGCAGTTGGCACCTACGCATACAAAATTTCAGATCCGTCCAATGAACTTGGTTACCCAGAAAATCTGATTGAAGCATACGGCTTGACGCTTTTACTTTCAAAACTGGAGGCAGGAACAGCACCAGAAGATGCAAAGCGGCTGCTCCCGGATCTGGCTAAAAAGATGAATCCTGTAGAAATAACAGCAGGGATTGAGTTTTCGAAAGAATGGAAAAAAAATCACCCTCCCTTATCCTATTTTGACCCAATATACGGATACTAGACGATCAAATATTCTTAACAACACTACCTTCGCTCAATTACATTCACGGGCAGAACACGGTTTATAAAAGAAAATAATTCCGTCCCCTTTTCGAGTCTAAAAATGAAAGCGTCGAAGACGCCTTCATCTTGAACTATTAAAGCGGCTTGCCGGACTGAATTGCACACCTAAAACTTGTGCCGCTTGAATGATTTTTTTGCACTATCTCTTCTGGCCAGCGACGGACGAGGGGGGCTGCGGATAAAGGAGCTTCCAACGTTGTAGACCCTCTTCTGACCTTTTTTTGGCCAGTTACCGGACCCTGGGGATTTTCTATGGGAGAAATTTTGTAATAGTCTTCCGAATACCAGTCATTTACCCAATCAGTGGAATTACCAGCCATACCATATAATCCCAAGGGATTTGGTGCAAAGCGATTCACTGGAAAATTCTCCTCTTCATTTTCAAAAGGGAAGTTCTTACCGAAATCAAGACTTCCAGTATCGGTAGGAAACAGGATGTGTTGGCCACGATTGCGGGCCGCGAATTCCCACTGTGCCTCTGTCGGCAAGTCCACTTCGTAACCGCTTAAAGATCCCATCCACGTGCAATAATCTTTTGCCTCCTGCCAGCTTTGAGTTGGCGCTGGAAGATTAGGCAAGTAAAGCTCTTTTAGATCTTCACGTTTTCGATCTTCTTCATCATAAAGATGTTTACCGTTAGCCACGAAAAAAAGGTCGAAATCCGCCAACGTAGCCTGATACTTTGAGAGATAGTAACTGCTCAACTTCACCGAATGAACAAAATCATCATTGCCTTTGCTACTAATATTACAAAGCTGCTCCGGCTCCTGCCCGCAAGGCCAGGTACAAACATCTTTCTCGTCATACTCACAAATCCAGCCAAAATCCCCCATATCAAATTGCCCGCCCTCAACAAAAACCATATTGTCGATCGACTGCACAACCGTGTTGAGAACCTTGTCACGAAGTTCGCTGGAAAGGTCAGGGTATTTCGTTTTGATTGTCGTCGCGATAGAGGCCACCTTTTCAGGGGACATACTTTGACTGCTGGGTAAAGAACCCGACTCTGCACCGCATCCGGTCAAAAGCATCGTGCTTGCCAGGGCTAACGCATACGGACGTATCACTAAAAATTCCTTATAAAGTGCCCGAAAGGCAACGGCTAACCCGCATAAAAATCCACGAAAAACTGAAGAGCAAAAGTCACATCATCGAAGCTGAAGCCTCACATTCACAATGCATCTATTCAACCAGTTCCCCAGCCACCTCATACTTCACCACGACCCGATTCCGATAAAGCCTCTCCCTTTCGACCAAAGCCCCCACCTGCCCTTTTTCCCTGACCTCTCGCCAAATCTCGTTCTCCCGATACACCCGCGCACCCTCCCGCACAAACCGATGCGCCTCTTGAAACACGTGATAGCGATATTCCCTCACCCGATCACACAACAACTCCCCTTCGAGTTGCGTCTCGCCGACGTTCAACTTCAACTGAAAGTGCCGATCCGTCGGGTTGTGCAGCACCAGATCAACGTAGTTATAGAAAATCGCTGCCCCTGACCCGAACGGCAGTACCCGCCCCTCATCCGGAAACGGGTCGAAGCTGTGGTTGGAGCGTTCGACCACCACCAGCGGTGAATGAATGGCCATCCAGTGAATCAGGTTGCTCAGTTGGCAGATGCCACCGCCGACCCCGCGTCGAGCCTCGCCGAAGGACAGTTCCATGCCTTCAACGTAGCCGCGTTTCAAAGTCGGGCGGCCGACGAGGCGGCAGAAGGAGAAGTGTTCGCCGGGGGCGATGATGACGCCGTCGATGGCGGCGACGGCGAGTTTGAGGTTGATGACTTTGTTGTGTTGCAGGGCGAGATCGGAGTCGCCGAGTTTGCGGATGAGTTTCGAGGTGTGTTTGAGGTAGCGATAAGGCAGGCGCTCGGCTGCGGCGACGGGGCGTGCGTAGCGTTTGCTGGAACAGTGCCAGGCAATCTGGCGGAACAGTCTTTTTTGCCACACGCGTAGCCAGTACAAGGCCGGGTGGTAGAGGGAAAGTGGTTTCATCCGTGACACAACGGCGTGCGCCGTTTCTTCCTTGAACCGTGAGAGGGGCGCGCATTTTATCCGGTAATGACCGGCAGCACCCCATGCATTTCACAAGACCAGCGGTCTCACTTCGACACACTCTCCCTGCCACCAAATCCGCAAATTAAGGTTCGACTAAGGTTGCATCGCTACGATCGCGGCCATGAAACCTGTTGCCTTTGAATCGCAGATGAGTCCTTCCGACATGAAAGCGTTTGATTTACCAACCCAGCCAGCGTCGAATTTCAGCCTTGTCTTGGTAAATTACAAAACCCCGGACATCACCCGTATGTGCCTCGAGCTTTTGCGTGAGCACGTCCAGGAACAACGCATTCCGGTGTGGGTGGTGGATAACGATTCGGCGGATGCGAGTCTGGATTACTTGCGTTCGCTCGACTGGATCAACTTGATCGAACGGCCTTCGCCGGGCAAGGAAGCCGGGCATATTGCACACGGTAAAGCACTGGATCTGGCGCTGGAAAAAGTCGACACCGATTATCTGTTTCTGTTGCACACCGATACCTTTGTCTACGACAAAGAGGTGTTTGCCATGATGATGCGCGAGTGCACGAAAACTCCGGACATGGCTGCGGTCGGTTGTGTCGAACAACTCAATCGGGGAGTTTTGCGTGATACGTGGCGACTAACTTCGCGCTTTTGCAAGCACTATGTTCGCAAAGCAAAAGTGCGTCTGGGCCTGCGCTCGAAAATGCCAAGACCCTACAAAGAAACTCATCTGAAAAGTTTCTGCACATTGTGGAATGCGCGTTTGATGAAGTCCCAGGGCCTGCACTTCTGCATGGATGAACAGGTGCCGGGTTATACGCTGCAAGATCGAATGAGCAGCCTGGGTTATGGCATCAAGTTCTTGTCGCCGCGCAAGATCTTCAGCTATCTGGATCATATTCAGGCGGGAACGGTCGCGGCGGCGGGCACCTATGGGAAAAATCACCGCAGGACGAAAATGTATCAAGCGACATTGAAGCGTGTTCAAGCGCAGCAAGCCTAACGGGCACACCTCGGTTTAATTCACTGCAAACAAAAAGGGCGACTGTAAAGTCGCCCTTTTTGTTTGCAGAAATTGTATACAACTACTCCGAAGAGGTGTTCGCCCAGTGTAATGGCCTGGCAATCCATGCACCGGTAAAGAGCCCTGACACTGGGCGAACGGGGAGGATTTTAATTGAAGTTGGCAGATATGTCCTCATGCTTAAACATGAAATTTTTGTACTGGAAAGTTAAAAAGTGTTGCCCACCGATATTTACCGGGAAACTTCCTACAGGTTCTTTTATATGATTGTTCTCATACATAAACCTGTACAAGAACAATCATTCTGTAGAGCTAATACTCAACTTTCGTGTTGACTGGTCACTTTCAAGATATCGGTGTAAGTGACAATAACGCTCTGCCCTTCTTTCAGATCTTTCAGTTTGGCTTGAATTTCAGGCTTTTTCACGTCGAGGACTTTCGATACGCCCGCCGGGTTTTGCAGGGTCACCTGATTGGTCTTCAAATCAATTTTGGTGATTTTCAATTGCACCTGAACCTGGCGATACGCCTCGCCACCGGGGTTATCGCTGCCCGGAGCCTTACGCAACTCACCAGTACGCTCGGTGGTGCCAGGCAGACCTTTATCCACATCGGTGTCGAGGTAAGCGGCGACAGAACGCTGAACCTGGATGGTGACCTGATCGCCGGCCTTGAGATTGTCGAGGTTTTTCGCCTTATCACTGAGCTGAACGTGAACCGGCTTGCCTTCGGCACCTTCGAGCACGACCTGATGGTTGGCGGCATCGACGGAGATCACTTTGGTGGTGACCTTATCTGCTTCAACAGTGGCGGACAGCGGAATATCGGCAGCCAGAGCGCCGAAGCTGGTGGCGGACAGTACGGTAGCGAGGGTGATGGCCTTGGCCAGTGCGTCGAGCTTCATAAGCAATACTTTCCCTGTGATGAATGGCAGCGCCCGGCGCCGAATTGGCTTCGGCGACGAACGTGCCACTGAGCATAGACGCTGTTCAGGGCTTGGCTTTGGTTTGTGTCGGGGAGGTTTGTTGCTTGGCGGTTTCCTGCGCGGTGGATTCGCCGCTGGGCGTGCCTTTGCCGCTGTTTTCACGCTGTTTCGGGTCGGTGGGGCGCAGGGCGTCGTTGTCGCGTTCGGTTTCGCCCGGTGGACGGGGTTCGTCGGGGTGTTCGCCTTGGGTGATCGGTTTCATGGGGCTGTCCTCAGGCTTCGGGGTCGTCGAGTTCACGGGCGACATTGATGGCGGGGGAATCCTTGTGCAGATCATCGGCTTTGGCGCGCAGGATCTGCCATTGCTCCAGGTCGATGGCGCCTTGGCCGAGCAGGTCGTCGGCGATGCGTTGCAGATCGAAGTAATGTGCGTCGGGGGATTGCTGCCAGTAGGTTTCGTCATCGAACAGGCGTTGCCAGGTGGTCATGTCTGGGGGTTGCAGGTCGTCGCTCATGGCTAATCCTCGACAGGTTTCTCTGTAGAGGACAACACAGTAAGCCGAGTTCAAACCGATCCTTTGTAGGAGCTGCCGAAGGCTGCGATCTTTTGATCTTGTTTTTTAAAAGCAAAATCAAAAGATCGTCCGATCGCGGCCCGAGCCTTCGGCAGCTCCTACAGGGATTTGTGGATACCTTTCAGTACCCGGTCATTTCCAGATAGCCCTGGCCGGGGTGGCTGCCGCTGATGTGCACCGGGCCTTCCCAGTACGGGATGCGCAGGTTCATCCAGGCATTAGGGTTGAGCGCATCGAGGGTGATGTCGAGGCGTTTGTCGGGGATGCTGATCGCCCATTTCACCGGCATCGCCCGGCCGGCGACTTTTGCGGTGGCTTTTGGGGTGAGCTGGATCTGCGCACTACTCAGGGTTTGCGTCCGGCCGTCGGCAGCGATCCACGTGCCGGTGAGATACGGCGCGCCGTCCTTCTGGCGCATGCGGTACAGCATCACATGCTCGCCGCTGTCCAGATGCAGAGAAAACCAGTCCCAACCGGTTTGATTCGCGGTCAGCGGCTGACTGCTCCATTCGCGATCAAGCCACGCCGGGCCGCTGACGGTGTAGCTCTGACCGTCGATCTGCAAGTTGCCGCTGGCCTGGAAAAACGGCTGACTGTAGTAATACGACGCCTGACCTTCTTCGGATTTCTGGCTGAAACCCTTGTCACCCTGCAACACCAACGGACGACTGGACGTGAGGTGCAGTTGATAGGCAAAGTCCTTGTCGCGAGCGCTGAGTTGCAGGTCGCTCAACGGGTCCTGCGCCTGACTGGCAAACCGCCAATCATCAATCCACGCCTCGAAAGGCGCCAGCCGCACCCCCGCCTGCCCTACTCCACCTCGGGCGTAACGTTCGGCGGCGTGGTGCACCGTGCTGGAAGTAACCGCCGCGTGCCCCAGCCAGATCGTCTGATCAGCCCACCCGGCCTGCTCCGCCAGCGGTTTCAGCGCACTGCGAAACAGAGTCCACTGCACGCCGAATTCATTGCCCTGCTGATCCTTGAGATTGGCGGTGACGTACCACCACTCGATGCGAAACCCCTCATGCGCGCCATGATCCGCCGGAAAACTGAACACTCGACCCGGCACCACTGGCGTAAACGCCAACGCCTGATTGCCCATCCCGGCGAAGCCTTTCTGCTCCGGCGCCGATTGATCGCAACCACCGAGCAGCAGCAAAACCATGAGCACAACCAGATTAATCCTCATGGGCAAACGTCCTCAGCAAGTCCGCCGGTTGCGTGCGGTACAGCGAGTACAGCGGCCATGCCGACGCCAGCAACGTCGCCAGCAACGCCAACCCCATCAGTTGCAGCAATTGCCACGGAAACACCCGCAACGGCAGCCGCCAGCCAAACGCTTGCACGTTGATCACCGCGTCCAGACACCACGCCAGCGCGATCCCCAGCGGCAACGCCAGCACCAATGTCAGCACCGCCAGCAGCCACGTCTGGCCGAGATTGAGCAGCATCAATTGCCGCCGCGTTACGCCCAACGCCCACAGCGGTGCAAGTTGGCCGAGGCGACTTTGACTCTGGGTCAGCAGGCTGATGAACAGCGCCACACCCGCCACCGCCAGGGTCAAACTGTTCAAAGCCGCCGTCGCCGCAAAGGTGCGTTCGAAAACCTGCACCGACCAGCCCTTGAGCCGGGCCTGATCGACGATGCGGCTGTCATCGAGTTGAAAACGCTTCTGCAATGCAGCTAAAAATCCCGGGATGTTCTGCGGTTCGATGCGCAGATTGAAACGGTTCGGCGTCAGTTGTGGCCAGCCGCGCAGCAAGTGGTTGATGTTGACCAGCAAGTGCCCTTTGGGGTTGCCGTAGTCGGCGTAGATGCCGACGATGCGCGGCGACCACGCACCATTCGGCGCAGGAATCGTCAGTCGATCACCCGCCCGTACCTTCAGCCGACGCGCCATTTGTTCGCTGAGCATCACCGCATCGTCGGTGGCCAGATGCGCCCAAGGGTCGCTGCCACTGACATCGAGCAACGGCCAGTGCTGGCGATAATGCGCATGATCGAGGATGCCGAACACCTCCGCCGGCCAGCCCTGCAACGTCGCCGCGACCTGCCAGTTGGGCAGAATCGCTGTGATGCTCGGCTGTTGCCTGAGCCAGCTGTACATCTCTCGCGACTGCGCCGGGTTGGTTGGCGTGATGTAAAGCTCGGCGCTCAGACGTTGTTCCAGCCAATCGTTGAACGTCTGGCGAAAACCGGCGGTCATGCTGCCGGCGCCGATGTTGGCGGCGAGCGCCAGAAGCAACGCCATCAGCGCCAGACTCAGTGCCGGCAGTTGCTGGCGGCAATCGGCGAGAAACCACTGCCCCAGTACCGAGCGACTGCGCCCGAGCAACTGATTCAACAGCGCGCTGAGCAATACCGGTAGCGCCAATGCGGCGCCGATCAGCAATCCGGCCATCAAGACAAAACCGCTGGCCAGACTGTCGCCCCAGATCAACGCCGCCAATGCGATCAAGCCCAATACCGCCGCCAGCCAACCTTGTCGGCGCAACCAGCGCGCATATTGCTGATGCCAGGCTTGCGGATCCGCCACGGCCAACAACGGCAAACGGGCGGCGCGCAGCAGACTATTGGCCCCGGCCAACAAAGCCCCGAGCAGGCTCAAGCCGATGCCGCTGAACCACCACCACGGGCTGAGGCGCAACTGCCCCGCCACTTCCGCGCCGTACAAACCGCGCAGGCTGGCGGCGACATCCGGCAGCAAGACACTCGCCAGCCAATAACCGCTGATCACACCGAACAATCCACCGATCAGCGCCAACACACCCAGCTCAACGATCAAGCAACAGATCAACAGCCGCGCACTGACCCCGCAGGCGCGCAGCGTACGCAGCAGGCCGCGGCGTTGCTCAAGTGCCAGCCCGATAGCGGCGTGGACGATGAACAAGCCAACCATGAACGACAAAAAACCCAACGCATCGAGATTGAGGTGAAAGCTCTCGGTCAGTCGCGCCAGATTGTTTTCCTCGCCGCTGCTCTTGAGCTGCAATTGCCCTTTGAACGCGACGGGCAACTCGGCGTGGAAATCCTTGGGCAGCAACAGCCGCGACAATTGTCCGGGTTGTTCCAGCAGGGTTTGCGCGACGCCGATGTCCACCAGCAACACGCCGGGCGCCATGTCCTTTTGCGCGAGCAACGGCGGCAATCGCAGACCGTTAGCCGTTTGCGGCGTGTCGCCCTCGCGCAGATCCAGCGCCTGCAAGGTTTCCGGTGAAATCCACGTACTGCCCGGCGGGGTGAAAAATTCGACAACACGCTCAATCGGCAGCGCCTGCCCGGCCACTGCGGAATCGGCCGGCAATGACACCGGCTCGATGCCCATCAGTTGCAAGCGCTGATCTTCATGGCCCTTGAGCAGCAATCGGCCCTGTAACAGCGGCGACACCGGCCAGCCCTGTCGGCGCAGATCAACGAACCATTGCTGCGCGAAGGTCGCCCCGTTCGGGGTGCTGAGACTGGCCTGCGGTTCGCCGCCGATCAACTGGCTGGCCCGTGCGTAGCTGTCGCGCGCCTGACTGTTCAGCGCTTCGACGCCGGTGAGCAAACTGGTTGCCAGCCACAACCCGGTCAGCACACTGAAAAACTGCACCGGATGGCGCCGCCAATGGCTGAGCAGCGCGCATAGCGTTTGTTGAAAGACGATCACGTCAACCGTCCACTGGACAACACCACTCGCTGGGCCAATCGGGCCGCCACCCGGGGACTGTGGGTGACCATCAACAAAGTGGTCGGCGTGTCATCGAGCAATTCCAGCAACAAGCGCAACACTTCATCACTGGTCGCTTCATCGAGGCTACCGGTGGGTTCATCGGCCAGCAGCAACTTCGGCTGCGACGCCAGCGCCCGCCCCAACGCAACTCGCTGCTGCTGACCACCGGAAAGTTGTTCGGGATAACGTTTGAGCAAATCGCCCAGACCTAAGCGTTGCACCAGATGCGCCTGCCACCGCGGCTCATGGCGTCCGGCCAGACGCGCCTGAAAGGCCAGATTGTCCTCGACGCGCAAACTGCCGATCAGGTTGAACTGCTGGAACACCAGGCCGATTTCTGTGCGCCGCCAGTTCGCCAGTTGCGCTTCGTTCATCGCCTCCAGTCGATGTTCGCCGCTGCGGATGCTTCCGCTGTCGACTTTGTCGAGACCGGCCACCAGGTGCAGCAAGGTGCTTTTGCCACTGCCGGATTCCCCCATCAACGCCAGGCTGCTGCCGGATTCGAGCGTCAGGTCGACGCCTTGCAGCACCGGCAATGGGCCTTGCGGGGTGAGATAGCTTTTGAAGACGTTTTCAACGTGAAGCATGCCGCCACCTGATCGTTCAGTGTGGGGCAAGGATAGCGGATGGCGGGGGCAGACCTGAATCTTGCGTTGAATCACACGGCCTGCTCGTGAAAGCGTCAACCCGGACAAACCAAAACTCACTGTCCCGCCGCGACACTCGCCGGCGCCTGCGACGGCGTGACAATGCTGCCCAGATCAATGTGCTTCCACTCAGGCTTGGCCCCCAACCGCGCATTGAAGCGGTAGTTGAACGTAAATTCATCTGTCGTCGCGACACTCAGTGGCTTGCCATAAACAGCCTCGATCCCCGCCAGGTCATAGCCCATCAACTGCAACAGCGTCGGGAAAATGTTGTAGTGGCTGGAACGATCCTTGTTCGCCGCCAATTGCGCCGACCAGTCCAGCGTTTTCAGAGCGCTGCCCTGAATCACCACCAGCGGCACCAATCCTTCTTCTTCCACCGGGTCGCCACCGCAGTGAGTGTTCAGCCCCGGATTACCGCGCTCATGCAAATCCTGGCCATGATCAGACGTATAGATCAGCAACGCATTGTTCAGATTGCCCTGAGCGAAGACCCGCGCGAAAAACTCACCGACATTCCACAACACGGTGTTCTTGTAGGCATTGCGGTACAGCACCCAATCATCCGGTTGGCCATTGAAGCCGTTGCGCTCGCCGGTATCGGCCACCTCGGTGAACTGCCCGCGCGGTAAGGTCGGGCGGTAAGCCATGAACGCATCCGGGTATTTGTCATGCACCGGGAAGTGCGCGCCGACCTTGTTGATCACCACCAGCTCCGACTTGTCATCGTTGAGCAATTCGATCAGCTTCGCCGCTGCCGCCATGTCGCGATCGCGCACGCTGGTCTGGTCGAATTGCACGAACTGGTCAATGTCCTTCTTCTCGGTATCGGTCATCAGATTCTGCAGATTGCCGGCGGTGCGCTGGGCGTCGATGTAGACGGTGCGCAGCCCGGCCTTCTTCGCGTACTGCCAGATCGACGGCAACGTAGTGTTGATGCGCATGTAGTCGGCGCGGGTGCCGCCGTAGCGCAGGGTCACGTTGGTGTCGGCGCTGCAATTGGCGATCGACGCCGCGTAGCCGTAATTGAAGATATCGACGCCGGGACGCGCCTGTTTGAGGTTGCTGTGCACACCGAACGGCGCGTTGATGTCCAGATAATTGCCCGAGATGCTTTCGTCGATGATCAGCACGATGTCATGACCAACCGCTTGCGAGGTACGCGCCAGCGTTACCGGTTCACGCGGGCCAACCGTGTTGTGCAGCGCTTCATAGGCAAACAGATTGAGGTAGGCCAGTGGCGTGTACATGATCGGCAGGCCCCGCGCGCCCTCACCCGCACGCAAAAACAGCACGGCACTGAGCAGCAACACGCCGCACAACGGCGCCGCCACCCGCAACACGTTCGGAATTGCCAGGCCATGGCGGGGCTTCAAACCGATGCCGAACAGCAACAGCAAACCGCTGAGCACGCCACGCAGGATCGCGTCCCGGTACTGGTACGCCGCCTCCTGGATGAAACCGCCGGAGTAAACCATTGAGACGAAACCGCTGTAGGTCAGGTAATCCGCTGTGACCCGGGTATAGACATCGAAAAACACTGCCGAGACAAACATTGCCAATGCGAACACGTGGCGAATGAGAGTCTGCCTTATATACGCCATTAGATATAACGCAAAAGTAAGCGCCAAAAACATCGCGCCAAAAAGAAGTACAGCAAAACTGAGGCCGATAGCATTTAACCGATCAATGTAATATTCGGAATAAATCAACAAATAAACAATTAAGAACATTTCTTTGGCATATCTGAACATGGCGATACCGATCGGGCAAAACGGCAGGGAGTCAAAGGTTTGTCAGTCAGAACCTGACACTAGCACCCGGCCATCAAAGCGCAAGAATTGACTGTTTTTTGTAGAAAGCGTCAAAAAAACGGTGACTCAAATCTGACACAACCAAGACGCTACAAGCCTTTAAATTAGCGGCTTACGACCGTTTATCGCTTATTTAAAATCTGAACAAATCTGCACAAAAGCAACAAATTCAATCGCAGCAATGACTTGATGGCCAATCGCCAAAAAACACTCAAGTGTTATACCGATGCAACATGTCATTTTGCTGACACGCTTTTCAAACGCTGCGCTATACCCCTTTAACAATCTCATTCCGTAGTTAACTTTTGGTGTTATTGAGGTGCGCAGATGGACGTGAGCGTATTTGGCACTGGCTATGTCGGACTTATACAAGCCGCCGCACTTGCAGATGTCGGTCATCGCGTTTTATGCGTGGATATTGACCCAAACAAGATTAAACAACTGCAACAAGCAGTGCCGCCAATCAGTGAGCCCGGTTTGTCCAGCACGCTTGAGGAAAACATCAAGGCCGGCCGTCTGCTGTTCAGTACCCAGGCCAGCGACGCGGTCGAGCATGCCGAGTTGATCTTCATCGCCGTCGGCACCCCGGCCGACGAGGATGGCTCTGCCGACCTCAGTCACGTACTCAACGTTGCCCGCCAAATCGCCTCGCACATGGAAGCCGATCGCACATTGATCATCAAATCCACGGTGCCGGTCGGCACGGCGGATCAGGTGCTTGCCACCGCCACCAGCGAACTGCTGCGCCGCGGCAAGGCTCATCTGCAAGTGCGCGTGGTGTCCAACCCGGAATTTCTCAAGGAAGGCAGCGCCCTCGCCGACTGCATGCGCCCGGACCGGATCATCGTCGGCACCGGCGACGACGCCGCCCGCGAGCAGATGAGCGAGTTGTACGCGCCGTTCTGCCGCAACCGCGAAAAACTGATGTTCATGGACAACCGCAGCGCCGAGCTGACCAAGTACGCCGCCAACGCCATGCTCGCCACGCGCATCAGCTTCATGAACGAGTTGGCCAATCTCACCGAACTGCTTGGCGCCGACATCGAAGCGGTGCGCAAAGGCATCGGCTCCGACCCGCGCATCGGCTACCACTTCATCTATCCGGGCTGCGGCTTCGGTGGCTCGTGCTTTCCCAAAGACCTGCGCGCCCTGCTGCACACCGCCGAACACAACGGCATGCCGCTGAAACTGCTGCGCAGCGTCACCGACGTCAACGACCTGCAACGGCACATCCTCTTCAGCAAACTCAAAGCACAGTTTCCGCAAGGCCTGGCCGGCAAATCCATCGCGATCTGGGGCCTGGCCTTCAAGCCTAATACCGATGACATGCGCGAAGCACCGAGCCGTTATCTGATGGATGCACTGTGGGCCGAAGGCGCCAGCGTGCAGGCCTACGACCCGGAAGCCATGTCCGAATGCCGGCGCATTTACGGTTATCGCAATGACCTGCACCTGTGCGCCACCCGCGACGACACCCTGGAAGACGCCGACGCCCTGGTGATCTGCACCGAGTGGAAAAACTTCCGCGTGGTCGATTTCGAGCTGCTCGCCGAAAAACTGCGCTCAAAGGTGATCATCGACGGTCGCAATCTATACAACCCGGAACAAGTGGCGGCCGCCGGCCTGCATTACAGCGGCATCGGTCTGCGCCACATTGCCCCTGAAGGGCTGCGGCCATGAAGGTGCTCGTCACCGGTGCGGCCGGTTTCATTGGAGCCCATTGTGTGTTGCGGCTGCTGCGCGACGGGCATTCAGTGGTCGGTCTGGACAATTTCAACGCCTACTACGACCCGCAACTCAAGCACGACCGTGTGCAGTGGGTGCGCGAACAGGCCGGCGATTTCCAGCTCGCGACGGTTGACCTGGCCGATGCCTCGGCCATCGAAGCGTTGTTTGTCCGCGAAGGCCCACAAGTGGTAATCCACTTGGCGGCGCAGGCCGGGGTGCGTTACTCGCTGGACAATCCACGGGCGTATCTGGACAGCAACCTCAACGGTTTCCTCAATATTCTCGAGAGCTGCCGGCATCACCCGGTCGAGCATCTGATTTACGCCTCGTCGAGCTCGGTGTACGGCGCCAACCAGCACACGCCGTACTCGGTGAAGGACGGCGTCAACCATCCGCTATCGCTGTACGCCGCCACCAAAAAAGCCAACGAGCTGATGGCGCACAGCTACAGCCATCTGTTCGGCATTCCCTGCACCGGCCTGCGCTTTTTCACCGTGTATGGACCGTGGGGCCGGCCGGACATGTCGCCGATCCAGTTCGCCCGGGCGATCAGCGAAGGCACACCGCTGAAGCTGTTCAACTACGGCGAGCACCAGCGCGATTTCACCTACATCGACGACATCATCGAAAGCATCGCCCGCCTTATCGACCAGCCACCGCAGGTCAATCCGCAGTGGGATCGCGAGCAGCCCGACCCGGCCAGCAGCATGGCGCCGTGGCGCTTGTTCAACATCGGCGGGCAGCACCCGGTCGAGCTGAAAACCTATCTGGCGCTGTTGGAAAAACACCTCGGCCAGAAAGCCATTGTCGAGCTGCTGCCGCTGCAACCGGGCGACGTGCTCAACACCTGCGCCGAGGCCAGCGATCTGGCCCAGGCCACCGGATTTCAGCCCCGGATAGAGCTGGACGAGGGACTCGGACGCTTTATCGCCTGGTTTCGCGACTACTACCCCACTGCCTATCGCCCACGCGCCGTACGCGGCTGAATTAATGTGGAGGACTCCATGACTGGACATGAGAAAGGTGTACCGATCCTAGAAATGCGCCGCGACAAGCGCGTTGATCCCGAACACCGAATGCGTCTCGACGCAGCGATTCATCGCCAGGGTCGCGGCTGGTTCACCGGTCGCGACGGCGGTCGGCCATGGCAACTGTCACGCACCAATCGCGTCGTCGCCTGCCTCGGCGCCTTGCTGATTCTGCTGCTGATTTCGCCGTTGTTGATCGGCCTGGCGCTGATCATCAAATTCACCAGCGAAGGCCCGGTGATGTTCGTGCAGAAACGCACCGGCTACCGCGGGCGCAAATTCGGCATGTTCAAATTCCGCACCATGGTGGCCAACGCCGAAGAACTGAAAGAGTCGCTGCGCCACCTCAACAAGCACGGTGCCGACGCGATCGACTTCAAGATCGACCACGACCCGCGCATCACCCGCATCGGCGGTTTCCTGCGGCGCACCAGCCTCGATGAGCTGCCCAACCTGATCAATGTAGTGACCGGCGACATGCGCCTGGTCGGCCCGCGTCCGACCTCGTTCAACGCCTACCGCTACAAGGACAATCACCTCGCGCGTCTGGCGATCTACCCCGGCATGACCGGCCTGTGGCAGATCTCCGGACGCAGCAATATCGACTTCGACCAGCGCGTTGAGTTGGACCTCAGCTACATCG
>Ga0213823_1000788_pt1 | contig 22708 bp, 23 predicted proteins | sample MC6MC0907MG_FD_179887 | JGI IMG/M metagenome (GOLD analysis project Ga0213823, IMG submission 179887) | Enriched soil aggregate microbial communities from Iowa State University, Ames, United States - MC6-MC0907-MG | ecosystem: Environmental > Terrestrial > Soil > Unclassified | place: USA: Iowa...
GCGGGTGCCTTCTTGGTGGGTGACGGCGCGCCCGGCGCGCCGGCGGGGTTCCGGAATTCTATAGGCCTAGCGCTCGCCCGGGGGCAGGGGATCGCGGCGAGGGCGGGTGTTGGAGATGAGCTGGCATTGGAAGGGCTTGGCGGCCTCGGCGGTGAAGCCGCCAAAGAGCAGCAGCAGGACGGCAAGAAAGCGTTTCATGAGGGACTCCGTTGCGGGGTGTGATCGGTTTATAGCGCCGGGCCGCCCGCGGAGTGTGTCGTACTGTATACGCCCTGGCGGCGGATACACGCGCTTGAAAAAATCCGCCGATCCGGCACATGCCGGATACGTGCCACGGGTGCAATGGGGTCACTTTCCAAAGGACGACCCCCATGGACCTCATCAACACCCCCATCGCGTTGCTTGCCGGCATGCTGACCATTGCGTCTCCCTGCGTGCTGCCCCTGTTGCCCGTGCTGCTGGGCACTTCGCTGGAACGGTCCGGCCGCCTGCGCCCCTTGTTTGTCGTGTCCGGCTTCGTGCTGGCGTTCGCCGGCCTGGGCATTGCCCTCAGCCTCATTTCCAATCTGAATGAACACGTGCATGAAGCCGTGCGCTCGACCTCGATCGTCCTGCTGGCGCTGTTCGGCCTGGTGCGGATCTGGCCCGACCCTTACGACCGGCTGATCGCCCGCGTCGGCGGCCCGTTGCAGCGCCTGGCGGCGGCGGGCGGCACGGGCAGCGGCAATGCGGGCGGCTTTGTGCTGGGTCTGTCGCTGGGCGCGGTGTGGACGCCGTGCGCGGGGCCGGTGCTGGCCTCGATCCTGGTGCTGGCGGCCAAGGCGCAGGACCTCGTGCAGTCCAGCACGCTGCTGCTGGTGTTCGCCATCGGCGCCGGCGTCCCGATGCTGGTGATCGCCTACGGCGGGCAGGCCATCGCCACCCGGGTGCGCGGCCTGTCGCGCTACACGCAGCGCTTGCAGCAGGGCTTTGGTGTGCTGCTCGTCCTGACCGCCATCGCCATTTACTTCCAGTACGACGTCCTGGCCTATGCCTGGATCACCAACCTCTTCGCCTGACCCTCAAGGAGATAACCATGTTTGCCACGTTCAAGAAGATTGCCCTGGGCGCGCTGATCGGCGCCTGCCTGATGCAGGGCGCCGCGCAGGCCGCGCCGGCCGCCGCAGTCCCGGCCCCGGAATTCACCGGCATCGAAAAATGGCTCAACAGCGAGCCGCTGACGATGGAATCGCTGCGCGGCAAGGTCGTGCTGGTGGATTTCTGGACCTACACCTGCATCAACTGCATCCGCACGCTGCCTTACGTCACGAGCTGGTATCAGAAGTACAAGGATCAGGGCCTGGTCGTCGTGGGCGTGCACACGCCGGAGTTTCCGTTTGAACGGTCGACCCCGAATGTGGAAAAGGCGCTGCAACGCTTCGGCATCACCTATCCGGTCGCGCAGGACAACCGCTACGCCACCTGGACCGCCTACCGCAACCAGTATTGGCCCGCGGCGTACCTGATCGACAAGCAGGGCAAGGTGGTCTATAGCCACTTCGGCGAAGGCCGGTACAAGGAGACCGAGGCGGAGATCCAGCGGCTGCTGGCTCAACCCGGCTGAGCCCGGACCAAGGCCCGGAGGAAACCCGGGCCAATCCCCCCCTCCAAACCCCCGCGCAAACCAGATATGCGATCCCGCGCATAGCCCCGGCCCCGCCCCGCGCCTACCATGCTGCAAACACAAGAACGAAGTTTGGAGACAGCATGAAGATCGTTAGCGCGCTGACCGCGGCCGGGCTTTTGCTCGGCGCGGGTCTGGTTTCCGCGGCTGGGGCCGCGGGTTCCTATCCCGACCGGCCCCTTCGGCTGGTCGTTCCCTTTCCGGCCGGCGGGGCCACCGACCTGATGGCTCGGGCGCTGGCGCAAGGGCTGGGCGAGAAGCTGGGCCAGTCCGTGGTGGTGGAAAACCGGGGCGGGGCGGGGGGCTCGATCGGGGCTGAGGCGGTGGCGACCGCCGCGCCGGACGGCTACACCCTGCTGTATTCGACGATGGGCGTGCTGACGATCAATCCGTCGCTGTACGCCAAGCTGCGCTATGACCCGCAAAAGAGCTTTGCGCCGGTCTCGCTGACCAACCTGACCGCCAACCTGCTGGTGGTGAACCCGGCACTGAAGGTGAACTCCGTGACGGAGCTTGCCGAGCTTGCCCGCCGCCAGCCCGGCGAGTTGACCTTCAGTTCTTCGGGCAACGGCACGACCAGCCATCTGGCCGGTGAGATGTTCAAGTCCACGGCAGACGTGGATATCCGCCACATTCCGTACAAGGGCACGTCCGGCGCGATCAACGACTTCATGGCCGGCCGCATCTCGATGATGATCGACACCTCGTCCAATTTCGTGGAGCAGGTCAAGGACGGCAAGGTCAAGGCCTTGGGCGTGACGAGCCGCAAGCGCCTGGCGGCGTTGCCCGACGTGCCGTCGATCTCGGAGACGCCGGGTTTCGAGGACTACGAAGTCAGCCTGTGGTCAGGCGTGCTGGCGCCCGCGGGCACGCCGCGCGCCATCATCGATCGGCTCAACGCGGACATCAAAACCGTGATGACGGCGCCGCAGATGGTCGAGCGCATGGCGGGCTACGGCATTCAGACCACGTACAGCACCCCCGAGGAATTCTCCGAACGCATCCGCGCCGACACGCAGAAGTGGGCGCGCATCATCGACGCGTCCGGCGCGCGCGCGGACTGAGCGCCGGCCCGCCTGGCCATCGCATCTCCAACCAACGGAACGACCATGCCTTCGATGATCCGAGCTTTGCTGGCGGCGGCTGCCGCACTGTCCTTCGCGTCCGCCCCGGCCGCCGCCGCGTACCCGGACCATCCCATCACGTTGATCAATCCGTACGCCGCCGGCGGTCCGGCCGACGTGGTGGCGCGCAGCCTGGCGCGCGCGCTGGAAAAGCGCCTGGGCCAGCCGGTCGTGGTCGAGAACAAGCCGGGCGGCGGCGCATCCATCGGAACGGGCTTCGTGGCGCGCGCCAAGCCGGACGGCTACACGCTGCTGCTCGGCACGTCGGCCGGCCACGTCGTGACGCCGCTGGTGCAGAAGACGATATACGACGGCATCCAGGGCTTCGAGTTCTGCTCGGTGGTGGCGGTGCAGCCCATCATGCTGGTCGTCAACCCGTCGCGCGGCATCAGGACGGTGCCTGACCTGATCGCCCGCGCCAAGGCGGAACCCGGCAAGCTCAGCTACGGGTCGGCGGGCGTCGGAGGGGCCACGCACCTGGGCGCGGAACTGTTCCAGCAGGCCGCGCACGTGCAGCTCAATCACATTCCCTATGCCGGCGCGTCGCCTGCGATCAACGACGCGGTGGGCGGGCAGATCGACCTGGCCATGTTGAACCTGTCCGCCAGCCTGCCGTTCATCCGCCAGGGCCGGCTGGTGCCGTTGGCGTATGCGGCCGACAAGCGCTCGCCGCTGTTGCCCGACGTGCCCACGCTGGACGAGGCCGGCGTGAAAGGGGCGCAGGCCGCCACCTGGTACAGCCTGGCCGCGCCTGCCGGCACGCCGCCCGACATCGTGCAGAAGCTGAGCGACACCGTCCGAAGCGTGAACGACGATCCCGACTACCGCCGCATCATGCAGGACCAGGCGATAGAGTTGATGGCGCTGTCTCCCCAGGATGCCGGCGCCTACGTCCGGAAGGACCGCGCCGACATGCAGCGGCTGCTGGGCACACTGGGGCTGCTGGCCAAATGACCCCCCACTTTCCTGCGCCGCGAAAGGCGCCCGCACCATGAACTTCGACTTCAGCAAGCTGGCCTCGGCCGACGCCTTCAAGCTGCTCTCCAGCGTGGTCGTGCCCCGGCCCATCGCCTGGGTGGTCAGCCAGTCGGAAGCGGGCGTGCGCAATGCCGCGCCGTTCTCGTTCTTCAACGTGGTCAGCAGCGACCCGCCCATCGTCGCGCTGGGCATCGGACCGCGCGGCGGGCAATTGAAGGACACCTCGCGCAACATCCTGCAGACGCGGCAGTTCGTGATCAACCTGGTGTCCGCGGAGCTGGCCGAACAGATGAATCACACCAGCCTGGACTACGACGCCGGCATCGACGAACTGGCGCGCGCCGGGCTGGCGACCGAACCGTCCCTGATCGTGGCGCCGCCGCGCATCGCGCAGAGTCCGGCCGCGCTGGAATGCGAGGTCTGGCAGGTGCTGGACGCAGCGCCGCAGCGCGTGATTGTGTTGGCGCGGGTGGTCGCGCTGTACCTGCGGGACGACGCCTTGCTCGATGCCGGCAAGTTCTATGTGGACACGCCCGCGCTGCGCCTGCTGGGCCGCATGCACGGCGCGGGCTGGTACGCACATACCAGCGATCTATTTCAGATGCGCACGCCCGACGCGGCCAACGATCCCGCCGTGCGGCCCGCGCAGGGGCATTGAATGCCCCGCAGACCTTGAACCCTTTTGGAGCCTGTCGATGAAACTGCATTGGTCGCCGCGATCGCCCTTCGTGCGCAAGGTGATGATCGTCATTCACGAGGCCGGCATCGAGGACCGCGTGGCGCTGGTGCGCACGCCGGTCGCGATGGACAAGCCCAACCTGGATCTGGTGCCCGACAATCCGCTGATCAAGCTGCCTACGCTGGTCCTGGACGACGGCACGGCGTTGTACGACTCGCGCGTCATCTGCGGCTACCTGGACGCGCTCACCGGCGCGGGCCTGTTGCCCGCCGACCCCCGCGCGCGCCTGCACGCCGAACGCCGGCAGGCGCTGGGAGACGGCTTCCTGGACGCGTTGCTGCTATTCCGGCAGGAGCGCAACAAGCCCGCCGCGCGCCAGACGCCCGCGTGGCTCGACGCTTTTGCGCTGAAAACCCGAGCGGTGCTTGCCGCGCTGGAAGCCGAGGCGCCGGCGCTGCAGGCCAGCGGCTTCGACCTGGGCCTGATCGCCATCGGTTGCGCGCTGTCGTACATGGACTATCGTTTCCCGGACATTGCCTGGCGTGAAGGCCACCCGGCGCTGGCGGCGTGGCACGCGCGGTTCGCCGCCCGGCCCTCGGTAATGCGCACGCAACCCGACGAAACCCCGTGAACAGAGGACGATGATGAGCCGTATCCCGCTACCCGATCCCGCCACCATGACCGATGCGCAGAAGGGCGTGTACGAAAAGATCGTCTCCGGTCCGCGCGGCCGCCTCGTCGGTCCCCTGCGCGCCGCGCTGCACAATCCTGATCTGGCCGATCGCTGGCAGGCGCTGGGGGCACTACTGCGCTTTGGCACCAGCCTGCCGCCCCGCGTCAGCGAGCTTGCCATCGTGGTGACGGCGCGCCGCTGGAACAGCCAGATCGAGTGGCATATCCATGCGCAAGCCGCCCGGGCCGCGGGCATCTCGGATGCCGTGCTGGACGCGATACGGGCCCGCGTGACGCCGGTATTCGACAACCGCGACGACGAAATCGTCTATGAGTTCGCGCGGCAGCTCCAGGAGACCGGGCAGGTCGAACCGGCCCTGTATGCGCAGGCGGTCGAGCGCTGGGCCGCCGTTGGCGTGGTGGAACTGACCGCTGTAATCGGCTACTACACGATGGTGTCCATGACGCTGAACGCGCACGAGATCCCGATGCCCGACGACGCGCCGCCGCCGCTGGATACTCCGGCGCAGGATGGCGCGCCGGCGCTCAGCCGCCTGGCGCCGCTGGCCGGGAGCGCATCATGAGCGCCGCCGGCAACCCCAGCCCCGGCGCGCAGGCGCGCGCTTACGTGCCGGACAGCGTGGAGACGCCGCGCATGCCCGTGACACCCCGCCATAGGTTGCCGGCGGGGGCGTGCGATACGCATTGCCACGTCTTCGGGCCCTACGAACGCTTTCCCTTGCAGCATCCGTCGTCCTACGCCGCGCCGGACGCGCCGGCCGAACGCTATCTGCGCATGCTGGACACGCTGGGCGCCGCGCGGGGCGTGCTGGTGCAACCGGCGCCCTACGGGACGAATCCGGACGCGTTGCTGGCCGCCGTGGCGCAGGGCGGAGAGCGCCTGCGCGGAGTTGCCGTGGCGGATCCCACGGCCACCGATGCGCAATTGCAGGCCCTTTACGACGGCGGCGTGCGCGGCCTGCGCTTTGTCGAGGCGCGCGATCCGGCGGGCAACCTGTTTGCCGGCAGCGTGGGATTCGAACAGGTGGCGGCGCTTGCGCCGCGCATGAAGCGGTTCGGCCTGCACGCGCAGCTTTGGGCGCCATGCGATACCTATCTGCGCCATCTGCCTGCGCTGGCCAAGCTGGATCTGCCGCTGGTCATCGACCACCTGGGCAGCCTCGTGCCCGCGCGCGGCGCCGAGGACCCGGTGTTCCAGATGCTGCACGGCCTGCTGGCCGATGGGCGGATCTGGATGAAGCTGACCGTATGCCGGGTGGGCGCCGCGCCTGACTACGAAAACGCGCGCGGCATCCACGACGCCTTCACCCGCGCCAATCCGGACCAGGTGCTGTGGGGGTCGGACTGGCCCTTTGTGCGCATGGGCGCGGCGGCGCCGTCGGCCGATGCGCTGGTGGACCTGGCGCACGATTGGCTGGGCAACGACGCGTTGCGCAGGAAGGTTTGGGTCGACAACCCCGCGCGCCTGTACGGATTCAGGTAAGCGCCCGCACGCCGGTCCGGGTTTACGGACTGGCGTGCCAGACGCCTTCGCCGCCGATCTCGCGCACCAGCGTCTGGATCTGAGAGGCCACCTCCATGACCGTGCGGCCCGGCCCCTTCGAGCGCGAGAACGCCATGGAGACGATGCGGCTCATCGTCGGATCGCGCAGCGCGGCAATGCTGAGGCGGCCTTCCTGCACCTCCTGCCATACCGCGTGCAGCGGCAGCACGGTGTACATCTTTTCGTGTTCGACGATGGACTTCATCAACGGCAGGGAGTCGGCCTCGATCAGCGGAGAGATGGCGATCTTGCGCGCCCGCGCCAGCCCGTCCAGCGCGTTGCGCAAACCGTTGGGCGCGCCCGGCAGGATGAAGGGCAGGCCATCGAGCTTGTCGAAGGTGATCTCGCCCGCCTGCGTGCGCGCGTCGCCCGCGGCGCCGACCAGGTACGAGTCCACGGAGGCCAGCGCCTGTTCGCCGGGCGGGCATTTGTCGCCGTAGCGATAAAGAATGGCGATGTCCACGCGGCTGTCGGTCAGCCATTCCTCGATCTGGCCGCTGGAGCCTTCCAGGATCTTGAGATGCACCTTCGGGAATTGCTCGCGCAGCCGGGAGAACAGCCTGCGGATGAGCGGGTGCGCGGTTGAAGGCAACAGTCCCAGCGTGACCTCGCCGGCAGGCTCGCGCGCCTCGCCGTTCAGTTCCATTTCCAGGCGTTCGGCGTCGCCCAGCAGCGTCTGCACCAGCGGGAACAGGCGCTCGCCCACTTCGGACAGGTTCACGCCGCGCCCGGTGCGGTTGAAGAGCCGCGCATTGCACTCGCGCTCGAGCGCATTGATGCGGCGGCTCAGCACCGACTGGTCCTGGTCCAGGTACAGCGCCGCGCGCGTGATGCTGCCCAGTTCCGCGATGGCCAGGAAGGCCCGCCATTTATGAAGGTCGGCGGTCAGGTCCAGGCTCAGGCCCGTGGCTTTTGCTGATGGCATGGTCGATGGCGCAGGTCGGCAGTCGTGGGAATCGGCATAAGCGTACGGCAAAAGCGCACGGGCATGGCGTTATTGCAGGCCAAGCTTGCCGCGCTTGATGACCTCGCCCCACTTCTTCGATTCCGTCTCCATCAGCGTTCGGTATGCGTCGGGCGTGGTCGCGACGGGGATGGCGCCCTGGTCGATCATCTTCCGCCGCAGGACAGGGTCGGCCAGGGATTTTGCGATCGCGTCGGACATCTTGTCGACGATGTCCTTGGGCGTGCCGGTGGGCGCGATGACGCCGTAGTTGGATTCCACGATGATGCCGGGAAAGCCGGCCTCCTTGGTGGTGGGTACGTCGGGCAGGCCCTCGAAGCGTTCCGGGCTGGCCACGGCCAGCGCGCGCAGTTTGCCCGCCTTGATGAAGCCCAGCGCGGCGGACGCGTCCCCGGGGAACATCTGCACCTCGTTGGACAGCAGCGCGGTGACTGCGGGCGCGGCGCCCTTGTAGGGCACATGCATGATGTCGATGCCGGTCTGCTGCTTGAGCAGTTCGCCGCCCAGGTGCGGCGTCGTCACGTTGCCGGCCGAGCCGTAGTTGTATTTGCCGGGCTGCTTCTTGGCGCTGTCGACAAAGGCGGCCAGGGTGGTGTCCGGCAACGACGGATTGACCATGATGACCTGCGGAATGCGCGCCACCAGCGACACGTATTGGATTTTGGATACGTCGTACGGCACCTTCATGACGTGAGGCAAACCGGTGATCGCGCCCGGCACGCCGAAGCCGAAGGTGTTGCCGTCGGGCGTGGCGCGCACGGTGGCGTCGACACCGATGGTGCCGCTGGCGCCGGCCTTGTTCTCGATGACGATGGTTTGCCCGAGGCGCTCGCCCAGAGACGGCGCAAGCAGGCGCGCCAGGTTGTCCACCGAGCCGCCGGGCGGGTAGGGCACGATCAGCCGGATCGGCTGGCTTGGCCAGGGCTGGGCTGCGAGCGCGGCGGGCGCGGCGGCGACGCCGCCCAGGATCATTGCCGCCACCGTCAGTGCGGTTGCTTTCTTCATGTGTCTCTCTCCGGATGCGCCGGCTCGGGCCAGCGCGTTGTCGTTGTCAGGCGCCTTGCAGGCCCAGGACCTGCTTGGCGTAGATGTTGCGCTGGATCTCGTTGGTGCCGCTGAAGATGGTGGCCGCCAGGGCATTGGTATAGGGCGCCAGCGCCTGCACGCCGCCGCCGCCATAGCTCAGGCGCATTGCCGCGCCGCCATATTCTTCGGCGATCTGAATCAGCAGGGCGCCCAGCCGCTCGTGGGTTTCGGTGGCCCAGATCTTCAGGAGCGACAGTTCCGGCGGCAGCGGAAGTCCGGCTTTGGCCATGTCCGCAAACACGCGGTACATCGCGGTCAGGTCGGCGCTGTCCAGCCGCAACTCGGCCAGCCGGTCGGCGAACGCCGGATCGGCCAGCAGGCCGCGCTGGCGCGCCAGACTGAAGATCTGTTGCAGGGCGTGGCTTGCGTGCTTGGGGCTGCCGCTGAACAGACGCTCGAAGCCGAGCAAGGCCTTGGCGATTCCCCAGCCCGCGTTGAGTTCGCCGACCACGTTGCCGCGCGGCACGCGGACCTGGTCGAAGAAGACCTCGCAGAACTCCTCGTGACCCGACAGCGTGCGGATCGGCCGGCGGCTGACGCCCGGGCTGTTCAGATCGACCAGCAGGAAACTGATGCCTGCCTGCTTCTTGACGGTCTTGTCGGTGCGCACCAGCATGAACATGTGCGTCGCGTCCTGCGCCAGCGTGGACCAGGTCTTCTGGCCGGTGACGACCAGTTCGTCGCCGTCGATCACCGCCTCGCAGCGCAGCGAGGCCAGATCCGATCCCGCGTCGGGTTCCGAGTAGCCCTGCGCCCACACCGCTTCGCCGGACAGGATGCCCGGTAGAAAGCGCGCGCGCTGCGCGTCGGTGCCGTGGCGGATGAGGATGGGGCCCAGCATGACCAGGCCCTGGTCCGGCGCGCGCGCCACGCCGTAGCGTTCGGCTTCTTCGATGAACGCGATCTGCCGGGCGGGAGACAGCGCCATGCCGCCATGCTCGCGCGGCCACGACGGTGCGATCCAGCCCTGGCGCGACAAGGTGAAGTACCACGCCTTGATCTCATCCCAATGCAGCCGCCACGGCACGTGCCGCAGGTGATCGGGGTAATGCGCGCGGAAGAAGCGGCGCAGCAGCTTGCGGAACGCCGCTTCCGGCATGGCGTTCCAGTCTGCCTCGCGCGGGAACTCCATGGCGTCCAGGCCTGGCGTTGAGCCCTCCGGTCCGTCCTCTGCCGTATCGTCCGCCTCCGGCGCCGGGTCGGCTGCCAGCACGCCATAACGCTGACGATGCGCCGTGGCGTTGCCCAGCCAGGCGGCCAGGTGCAGGGCGCTGCGGAAGTACAGGCTGACGTCGCATTCGTCGGTGTAGCCGATGGCGCCGTGCAGCTGGATGGCCAGCCGCGCCGCATCGATGCCGGCGCGCGCTGCTCGGGCCTTGACCCGGCTGGCCGCCGCCTTGCGGGCCTTGACGTCGTCCGGCGCCGCGGCAATGGCGTTCAGTGCGTCCAGCAGACTGTTGGACGCCAGCTCGACCTGCAGCGTCGCGTCGACCAGGCGGTGCTGCAGCGCCTGGAATGACGAGAGCGTCTGGCCGAACTGCTTGCGCGTATTCAAGTAGGCGACCGAATCGGCCAGCACCTGCCGCGCGACGCCCACGAGTTCTGCGGACTGCATCAGGCGGCCGTAGTCCAGCGCCTCGTCAACGGCGTCCAGCACGCCCTCGCGCGCCAGCAACGCTTCGCCGCCAACCACCGCGGACTCGATCGTCAAATGGCAGGCCGGCGAGCCGTCCGCGCGTTCGTGCGTCTGCACCGTGACGCCGGGCGTGCCGGCCGGCAGATAGAACAGCGCAGAGCCCGTTTCGCCATCGGCCGTGACAAGCCAGCCGTCCACGTCCGCGCCGGGGACGACGTGGCGCTTTTCGCCGTTCAGCACATAGGCGCCTTCGCGCGCGGTGACCGTGACGCCAAACGCCCCGGCGGATTCGCCGGCTTCGAGCTGTCCTTCGGTTTCCTGCCAGGCGAGGCCAACCCGTTTTTCACCGGCGCACAAGGCTTGCAGCAACGCGTCTCGGACGGTGCCATCGCCCGCCGGATTGATGCGCGCCAGCAGCGCCGTGCTCAGCACACCCGCCCCGACAAGCGGTTCGGGCAACTGGGCGCGGCCCGCTTCTTCCAGCACGGCGGCCATCGCGTGCCAGCCCAGTCCCAAACCGCCCAGCGCTTCGGGCACGCTCATGCCCAGCCAGCCGACGGCGGCAATCTCCTGCCAGTACGCGCGCTCGCCGCCCGGGGTGCGGCGCTTGCGCTGCCGCTGGTCGCGGCGTTGCAGGAAGTCGCGCGCGCTGTCGCGGATTTCCTCGATCAGTTCGTGGTCGGCGGCGCTCATACGATGCCCTCGGCATGCAGGCGCTCGATCGCTTCGGCGGACAGGCCAAGTTCGGCGCGCAGGATGTCGGCCGTGTGCTCGCCCAGCATGGGCGGGGGCAGACCGGCGGCGATCGGCGTGGCGGAAAAGTGAATCGGGTTGCGGACGATCGGCATGCTGCCGAGCGCGGGATGCTCCACGCTGCCCAGCACCTGCCGATGGCGCACCTGCGGGTCCTCGAACACCTGATCCATCGTGTAGATCGGGCCGCAGGGTACGTTGGCGGCCGCCAGGGCCTGATTCCAGTCCGCGACGGTTCGCGCCAGCATTGCCGGCTCGATCAGCCGCGACAGATCGGCCTGCGCCGCCGCGCGCTTGGGATTCGTGTCAAAGCGTGGGTCGTCGGCGAGCGCGGGCAGACCGATGACCTGGCAGAAGCTGCGGAATTGCGCGTCGTTGCCCACGGCGACCATCAGATGTCCGTCCCGGCATTCGAAGGCGCGGAACGGCGCGGTGATCTGCGAGGCCGAGCCCATGCGGGCGGGCAGCTGACCGCTGGCCAGATAGTTCATGCCGATGTGCGAGATGGCCGCGATCTGCGCGTCCAGCAGCGCCAGGTCGATGTGTTGACCCACGCCGGAGATCTGGTCGCGATGCCGCAGCGCGGCAAGAATGGCCGACACCGCATAGAAGCCCGCAGTCAGGTCGGAAACGGAATAACCCGCCTTGACCGGCCCGGCGCCCGGCTCGCCGTCCGGCACACCCGTCACGCTCATCAGCCCGCTCATGGACTGGAAGATCGGATCGTAGCCCGGCAGGTGGCTGTAGGGGCCGGTCTGGCCGAAGCCGGTGATGGAGCAATACACCAGCCGCGGGTTCAGGGCCGACAGCGAGGCGTAGTCCAGTCCGTAGCGCTTCAGGTCGCCCGCCTTGAAGTTTTCGATGACGATGTCGGCCTTCTGCGCAAGCTGGCGCACCAGCGCCTGGCCTTCGGGCCGCGAGATATCGAGCGTCACGGATTTCTTGCCGCGGTTCATCGCGACGAACGACGAGGTTTCCCGGCTGGGCTTACCGTCGCGGTCCGGCATGGGATAGCCCTGGTGCCGCACGTCGTCGCCGCGGCCGGGGCGCTCCACCTTGATGACCTCGGCGCCGAAGTCGGCCAGCATCTGCGCGGCCCACGGCCCGGAAAAAACCCGGCTCAGGTCCAGGACCTTCACGCCTTCCAATGCACTGGTCATGTCGGCTCCCTTATTTGCCCTGGAACACCGGCGCGCGCTTTTCCAGGAACGCGCGGCGCGCCTCCTGCGCGTCCTCTGTCTTGGCGATGGCCGCCGTCATGTCCTGTTCGTAGCGGTAGCCGTCGCGCAGGCTCATGTCTTCGATGGCGTTGAGGGTCTGCTTGGCCAGCACGGTCGCCAGCGGACTCTTGGAGGCGAGCTCGCGCGCCAGTTCCATGGCGCGGTCCATCAACGCATCGGCGGGCACGGCGGCTTCGACGATGCCCAGGCGATAAAGCTCGTCGCCGTCGACGCGCAGGCCGGTCAGCATCATCCGGCGCAGGCGGGAGTGGCCGAAGAGCCGCATGCCATGGCGGCCCCCGCCCAGCAGCCCGACATTGATCTCCGGCAGTCCCACGACGGCGGTGGACGCGGCGATCAGGATGTCGCAAGAGGCCACGATGGCCAGCCCCGCACCCAGCGCCGCGCCGTTGATCGCGCCCACCACGGGCTTGGCGCATTCACGGATGGCATGAAAGCACTCCCGCGTGCGGCGTGAATGCTGCGGCAGGTCGCCCGGCCCCTTGATCGTCTCGCCGCGGCTCTTCAGGTCGGCGCCGGCGCAGAAGATCTTGCCCTGGCCCGACAGCACCACCGCCCGCACCTCGGGCGTCTCCGAAATGCGGTCCAGCACCCACGACAGCTCGTTCATCATGTCGGTGCTGAGCGCGTTCACGGGCGGATTGGCCAGCAGGATGGTGGCGACCCCGTCGGCGATCGTGACGTCCAGCGCGCGGTAGGGGCCAGCCAGGTTCTCCGGCATGCTCATGTCTCTCTCCTTTTTTGTTCAGATGATCTTGCGGTCGCGGTAATCCTGGATCTGTTCGGCGGACAGGCCCAGCTCCGCCAGCACGTCGGCGGTGTGCTGGCCCAGCAGCGGCGGCGCGGCGTCGGCGCGCAGCGCGGCGCTGCCAAAGCGCAGCGGGTTCATCACCTGCGGCACCGAGCCCGCGGCCGGATGCGGCAGCCGACGCAGCATGGCGCGATGCACGACCTGCGGGTCTTCGAAGACTTCGGGAACGGTATTGATGGAGCCCGCCGGTACGCCGGCCTTTTTCAGCGCCGCCAGCCAGTGGGCGCGCGGCTGGGTGACGAAAATGGCGTCCAGGATGGGGTCCAGGGTGTCCTGATTGCGCACGCGCTGGCTGTTGGTGATGTAACGCGGGTCCTGCGCCAGCTCGGGCTGGCCCAGCATGTCGCACAGCGTGGCGAACTGCCCGTCGTTGCCCACCACGATCACGATGTCGCCATCGGCGCACGCGAAGGTGCGCTGCGGCTGGATGTTGGGATGCGCGGTGCCGGTGCGGCGCGGCACCTTGTTGCCCAACAGGAAGTTCATTGCCTGGTTGGCCAGCAGGCCCACCTGCACGTCCAGCATCGCGACGTCGATGTATTCGCCCTGGCCGGTCTGTGCGCGGCGCAGCAGCGCGGCCACGATGCCCAGCGCGGCATACACGCCGGTGGTCAGGTCCACGATCGGCACGCCGACCTTCTGGGGACCGCCGCCGGGCTTGTCGTCCCGTTCGCCGGTGACGCTCATCAGGCCGCCCATGGCCTGGATCAGGAAGTCGTAGGCGGGTTCGGCGGCGCGTGGCCCGGTCTGCCCGAATCCGGTGACAGAGCAATACACCAGGCGCGGATTGATCTTGGAGAGCGTGTCGTAATCCAGCCCCATGCGCGCCAGCGTGCCGACCTTGTAGTTCTCCAGCACCACGTCCGCATCGCGGCACAGTTCCTTGACGAGCGCCTGGCCTTCCGGCGTCTGAAGGTCCAGCGTGATGGAGCGCTTGCCGCGGTTGGTGGCAATGAAGTAGGCGCCGTCCTTGGTGTCCTGGCCTTCTTCGTCCTTCAGGAACGGGGGGCCCCACGAGCGCGTGTCGTCGCCCTGGCCCGGCCGCTCGACCTTGATGACGTCAGCGCCCAGGTCGGCCAGGATCTGGCTGGCCCAGGGACCGGCCAGGATGCGGCTCAGGTCCAGCACTTTGAGATTCGATAACAGCGGCTGCAAAGCCTTCTCCTTGACTGCGGTATGTGCAGGCAGTCTAGGAGTTGGCGGGCGCTGCGGGAGGGGCCCGCGAGCGCAAAGCTGTTATGCGGATTGAGGCCGTCGTCGTGCGTCGGCGTCAGCGTCCCGTGTTGGGATAGTTGGGCCCGGCGTCGTTGAACCCGCCGGAGCTGTACGGATTTGCCGCGCCGGGGTGCGGCGGTCCGCCGGGGCCGGCGCCGCAACCGGCCAGGAGCAGGGTGGCGGCAAGAAGAGAAAGCAGGCGCTTCAGGGAGGATGTCATGGAGGTCTCCTGCGTCTGCCCCTCAGCAGGCGCGTGGCTTGCAGCGTATGCGCGGATTATAGGCCCGCAGTCTTTGCCTTGATCCGGGGTTTTGCGCAACGCGCGCGATACGCGTTCACCGGGTCGGAATCCGCGGGATGAAAGTACGGGTGCGGGTAGCCTGCTTCGCGCAGCGCCGCGTGCAGGCGAACGCCCCACACGCATTCGCGCTGCGCTTCGTCCCACAGCCGCGCCGCCAGGTCTTTTTGTCCGCTGCGCCACAGCGCCAGGCCGTAATCGGCCGCGATTTCTTCGTCGCGCGGCAGGTCGCGGTAGGCAAGACGCATCAGGCGCAGGCCTTCGTCGGTCTGACCGCGCAGGGCCAGAATCCAGCCCAGCGTGCCCTGGTTGTACGGGCGCGGGCCGACGCGCGCCAGCGAGCGGCGGGCCTGTTCCTCCGCTTGCGGCAGGTAGTCGGGAAAGTCCGCCAGGAAGTAGGCCGTGTTGTTCGCCAGGTCCGTTGAGTCGGCGGCGTGCTTTTTCGATTGCCGGGCCTGCAAGACGTTCGAATCCTCCAGCACCAGATCGGGCATGCCGAGCAGGCGCTCCACTTCCAGCCGCTTGCGCCGGTCGGCGTCGTCAACCGGCTTGAACATGTCCGGAAACGGCCGTTGCCGGGTCTGCAGCAGCCAGTGCCGCGCCAGATCGGTTTGGCCAGCGGCCAGCAGCAACCGGGCCAGATCCAGCTTCTGCTCGGCGCTGCGGGTGCAGCGCATGGCGCCGATCAGCGCGCGGGCGCCGTCCGTGTCGTGCTGCGCGAACTTGCGGTTGACGGCGTCCAGCTCCGCAAAGCACTTGCTGTCGCGCGTGACGTCCGCATCGATATGCAGCGACACCGAACCTGCCGGCAAATCGTGGCTGAAGTAGGCGGTCGCGCCCTGCCGGGTGGTGTAGCCCAGGTCCACCCATTGTTCGCCCCAGCGCTGGGGCATGGTCATGATGTACGGCCAGGCCGGCAAGGGCTCGGTGCTGCCGCTGCGCTGCAACTGGAAGAAGTGCCCCCAAGGCCCGTCGCCGATGCGGCGGATCAGGGTGAAGTCGTCTTCCGTATGCGGCAGCGAGGTCCGGATCTGCGCCGTGCGGCCTTCGGCGTCGGTGACGCCATGCAGGATGCCATCGCCGGAAGGGGTATCGAGAATCTCGTCGTTCGAGCCGGTTACGAAGACGCGGTACGGCGTATGCGGCGCGGGGGCGGGGCCATTGCCATCCATCAGCGTCAACGTCAGGCTGCGCGTGCGGCTTGGGGTGTCTGACACCTGCGCGGCCGCCGTGCCTGCCGGAGCCGCTGCATGCGCGGCCGCCGCGGCCAGTCCCAGCACGGCCGCCAGGCATGACGCCGAGGCCGATGCGAACCAGGCGGGGCGCGATGCGGCGCCGGGAAGTGCGGGTGAGGCGGATTGTCCGGAACGTTGCTGCGGGTGCTTCATGGGGACTGCCAGTGGCGCCGGGGGCGGCGGGCTGCCACGGCGGTAGGGGAGATGGCCTGCCTAAGCAGGGCGCTGCGACGCAAGCGCGAGCCGGATTGTGCATCACAATCCGAATGCGTAGCGGGCCGCGGGATCCGATGCGCGTGGCGGCTTCGCGCCGCTGACAGCTCCGCGCCCGCGTCGACGTGTGGCATCCTCGCGCCTTCGCCTTCGCCTTTCCTGCCGCGCCCCATGTCCAAACTCATTCTGCGTGCCCTGGACCTGTCTCTCCTGTCCTTTGCCGCCGCGCTTTTCGGCGCGTGCCTGACGTCCTTGCTGCAGACCGGTGACCTCGGCTGGGTGGTCCCCGACGCGCCGTACATGTTCTCGGCGCGCGATTTCTACGCCCAGGCGGTCCTGGCCGGCCTGGCTGGTGTGCTGATGCTGGTCGTGGCCGAGCGCCCGGCCAAGCTGCGCCAATCCTCCTCCTGGCGCCTCGCGGCAACGTTTGCCGCCGCGCTGCTCGCCCTGTACCTCGCGCCGCCTTCCCCGCAAGTGTTCGGCAACACCTGGGCCCCCGGCGAGGCCACACGCGAGCTGTTTCTGGCGCAATGGCGCCTGGTCCTGCCCATTGCCGTCGCGGCGACCGCGCTGCGGTGGGGTTTGCGCCGGCTTTTGCGCTAGGATTGTCGTCACCCAACCCCGCCTCCCCCGGAGATACCCTGCATGTCCTCCCTAGACGCCTTTGCCATCACCAAGAAGTGGCCCGCCCAGCATCCCGACCGCATCCAGCTCTATTCGCTGCCGACGCCCAACGGCGTGAAGGCGTCGATCATGCTCGAGGAAACCGGTCTGCCCTATGAAGTCCACCGGGTCGCCTTCGATACCAAGGACCAGTTCACGCCCGAGTTTCTGTCGCTCAGCCCGAACAACAAGATCCCGGCCATCCTCGACCCGAACGGGCCGGACGGCAAGCCGCTGGGCCTGTTCGAGTCCGGCGCGATCCTGGTCTACCTGGCCAGCAAGGCCGGCCAGTTCATCCCGGCGGACACGGCGGGTCGCTTCGAGACGCTGCAATGGGTGATGTTCCAGATGGGCGGCATCGGACCGATGTTCGGCCAACTGGGCTTTTTCCATCGGTTCGCGGGCAAGGACTATGAAGACAAGCGCCCGCGCGACCGTTATGTGGACGAGTCCAAGCGCCTGCTCGCCGTGCTGGACCAGCGCCTGGAAGGGCGCGTCTGGGTGATGGGCGACCAGTACACCATCGCCGACATCGCCATCTTCCCGTGGGTGCGCAACCTGGTGGGCTTCTATGACGCCGGCGACCTCGTCGGCTTTTCGTCGTTCAAGAACGTCGCGCGCGTGCTGGACGCGTTTGTTGCGCGGCCCGCGGTCGCCAAGGGTCTGACCATTCCGGGCTGACCGATGGAACTGCGCCAGCTCCGTTACTTCGTGCGCGTGGTCGAGGCCGGCAGCATCGGCCGGGCGGCCATGTCGATCGGCATGGTCACGTCGGCGCTCAGCCAGCAGATCAGCCGTCTCGAAGGCGAACTGTCCACGCGGCTGTTGCAGCGCAGCGCCAGCGGCGTGGTGCCCACGGACGCCGGGCTGGCGTTTTTCCGGCAGGCGCAATTGGCCTTGCGCCACGCTGACGACGCCGTCCAGGCTGCGCAACAGGCGCGGCTGGCCGGGCACGTCAGCGTCGGCCTGCCGTCCACGACGGCGGCGGTGCTGGGCGCGCCCTTCCTGCAGGCCATGAATGCGCGTTACCCCGACATCCGGCTGCATCTGGTCGAAGCGCTGTCCGGGCACCTGACCGACATGCTCAACGGCCGCCTGCTGGATCTGGCCATCGTGTTCCATGCCGAATCCGCGCGCCGCTGGAGCGTGATGCCGCTGCTGGACGAGCCCCTGTTCCTTTTTGCCCGGCCCGGCATGCCCGGCGTGCCGGCTGGTGACACGACACGGCTGGAAGCCATTGCCGACCTGCCGCTGGTGCTGCCCAGCGGCCGCCACGGCCTGCGCGCGCTGGTCAACAACGCCTTCCAGCAACTGGGACGCACGCCCCGGGTGGTGGCCGAAGTCGATGGCCTGTCCCTGCTGATGGACGTGGTGCAGCAGGGCGGCGCGGCGACGATCCAGCCCAGTTCGGCCACCGCGCGCATCGCGCCCGGCCAGTTGCAGATGGCGCGCATCGACGATGCCCACCTGTTCCGCTCCAACCTGCTGGCCAGCCTGTCGGACGAGGAGCTGTCACCCGCGGCGCTGGCGGCCCGGCTGGTCATGGCCGACGTGTCCCGCACCCTGGCCCGCGAAGGCAAATGGGCGGTGGTCGCTCTTCACGAATCGTGAATACCCGTTGACGCCTGCCTGATATCGCAGCGGCGCGCCGCTGCGTAGAGTCTGCCCCTTGAATTGGGGAAGATGGCATGGTTGACGTCTTGGTGATTGGTGGGGGCAATGCGGCGCTGTGCGCGGCCCTGATGGCGCGCGAAGCCGGCGCCAGCGTGCTGCTGCTGGAAGCGGCGCCAAAGGAATGGCGGGGCGGAAATTCCCAGCACACGCGCAATCTGCGCTGCATGCACGATGCGCCGCAGGACGTGCTGATCGACGCGTATCCCGAGGAAGAATACTGGCAGGACCTGCTCAAGGTGACGGGCGGGCTGACCAACGAACACCTGGCGCGGCTGGTCATCCGCGAGTCCTCCACCTGTCGCGACTGGATGCGCCGCCACGGCGTGAACTTCCAGCCGCCGCTGTCGGGCGCGCTGCACGTGGCGCGCACCAATGCGTTCTTCATGGGCGGCGGCAAGGCGCTGGTGAACGCCTATTACCGCAGCGCCGAAGCGCTGGGTGTGCAGATCCGCTACAACGCGCCGGTCGATTCGCTGGACCTGGACAACGGCCGCTTCGTGGCCGCGCGCATTGGCGACGAGCGCATCGAGGCCCGCGCCTGTGTGCTGGCCGCAGGGGGCTTCGAGTCCAACCGCGAATGGTTGCGCGAAGCCTGGGGCCAGAACGAGCGCGGCGAATGGCCGGCCGACAACTTTTTGATCCGCGGCACGCGCTTCAACATGGGCGTGCTGCTGAAATTCATGCTGGATGCCGGCGCCGACGGCATCGGCGACCCGTCCCAATCGCATTGCGTGGCCATCGACGCCCGGGCGCCGCTCTACGACGGCGGCATCTGCACGCGCATCGATTGCGTATCGCTGGGCGTCGTCGTCAACCGCGACGCCGAGCGCTTCTACGACGAGGGCGAGGACTTCTGGCCCAAGCGCTACGCCATCTGGGGGCGTCTGACCGCCATGCAGCCGGGCCAGATCGCGTATTCCATCATCGACGCCAAGGCGATCGGCCGCTTCATGCCGCCGGTGTTTCCGGGCGTGAAGGCCGATACGTTGCCCGAACTGGCGGAGAAGCTGGGGCTGGATGCGGCCACCTTCGAGAGGACGGTCAGGGACTACAACGCGGGCTGCCGCGTGGGCAAGTTCGACCACACCGCACTGGACGACTGCCATACCGAAGGCCTGACGCCCGCCAAGACGCACTGGGCGCGGCCCATCGACACCGCGCCGTTCTACGGCTATGCGCTGCGGCCCGGCATCACCTTTACCTATCTGGGCCTGAAGGTGGACGACACCGCCGCGGTCCGGTTCAACGACCAGCCCAGCGACAACCTCTTTGTCGCGGGCGAAATGATGGCCGGCAACGTGCTGGGCAAGGGATACACGGCAGGCGTGGGCATGTCCATCGGCACGGCCTTCGGCCGCATTGCCGGCACCCGCGCCGCTGCCGCGGCGCTTGGCCAGAACCCTGCGGGAGCACACCGTGAAGCAGCTTGAAGCCCTGGCCCGCGAGGCGCAGTCCTTTTCCACCAGCCAGTCCGGACCTATCCCGACTACGGCGCCCGCCGAGCAGCCCGTGCATTTTCATGCAAGGGGCGCCAAGCCGCTGACGGAATCGCTGACCGATGACGAGACCGAAGTGGCGCGCGTCATGCAGATCTGCAACGCCTGCCGCTACTGCGAAGGCTTCTGCGCGGTGTTTCCCGCCATGACGCGCCGCCTGGAATTCGGCAAGGCCGACCTGAACTACCTGGCCAACCTGTGCCATAACTGCGGCGCCTGTCTGCACGCGTGCCAGTACGCGCCGCCGCACGAGTTCGCCGTCAACGTGCCGCAGGCCATGGCCAAGGTGCGGATGCAGACCTACACCGACTATGCGTGGCCCGCGGCGCTGGGCACGCTGTACAAGCGCAATGGCCTCGCGCTGTCGCTGGCCACGGCCGCCGGACTGGCGCTGTTCCTGGTGCTGGCGGTGGTGATGGCGGGCGGCCTGTTCCACGAGCCGATGGCAGGCAATTTCTACGCCGTGTTCCCGCACAACACGCTGGCGCTGATGTTTGGCGTGGTGTTCGGCTTTTCGATGCTGGCGCTGGCGGTGGGCGTGACGCGGTTCTGGCGCAACGTCAGCCCGGGGGCGGCCTCCGGCCCAGCGGTGGCCGAGGCGGCGCACGACGCGCTGCGCCTGCGCTATCTGGACGGCGGCCACGGCAAGGGTTGCAACAACGCCGACGACGCCTTCACGCTGTGGCGCCGGCGGTTTCACCACTTCACGTTCTACGGCTTCATGCTGTGTTTCGCAGCCACGTGTGTCGCTACGCTTTACCACTATCTGCTGGACCAGCAGGCGCCATATCCGATCCTGAGCGCGCCGGTGCTGCTGGGCACCGCGGGCGGCATCGGCCTCTTGATCGGGCCAGCCGGCTTGCTGTGGCTGAATGTCAAGCGCCATCCCCTGCAGGGCGACGCGGCGCAGAAACCGATGGACCGGGGCTTCATCGTGCTGTTGTTCCTGACCAGCGCGACGGGCCTGGCGCTCTTGGCCGGCCGCGACGGCAGCGCGATGGCGCTGCTGCTGGCGATCCATCTTGGCGTTGTGATGGCGTTGTTCCTGACCTTGCCCTACGGCAAGTTCGCCCATGGCATCTACCGCTCGGCCGCGCTCTTGAAGTGGTCCATCGAAAAACGCCAGCCCAACAAGCTGCAGCTCGGTTCGGACTGACCGGGCCGGCCTTATCGCCGGCCTGACAGCGCCCGCTCGAGGCGCCGCAGCCGGCCACAACCCTGGAGACTCCCATGTTCCGCACTCGTTTGCTGGCGCGCTGCGCGCTGGCCGCCTGTCTGAGCCCGGCCCTGCCGGCGGCGCACGCCCAGACCTTTCCCGTCAAGCCGATCACGCTGGCCGTCCCGCATTCTGCGGGCGGCACGTCCGACATCCTGGCCCGCACCGTTGCGGCCGAAGCCGCCAAGACGCTCGGCCAGACCATCGTGATCGACAACAAGGGCGGCGCCAACGGCACCATCGCCGCCAAGCAGGTGGCTTCGGCCGCGCCGGACGGCTACACGCTGCTGCTGGCCACCGCCAGCACGCACGGCATCAACCCGTCGCTGTACTCGCGCATTTCGTACGACGCGGTCAAGGACTTCACGCCGGTCACGCTGCTGGCCACCGTGCCCAACGTGCTGGTCGTCGGCCCCAACGTCAAGGCCAAGAATGTGCAGGAGCTGATCGCGTTCATCCGTTCGCAGGGCGACAAGACCAACATGGGCTCGGCGGGCGCCGGCACGCCGGGGCACCTGGCGGGCGAGATGTTCAAGAGCGAAGCGAAGCTGGAATTCACGCACGTGCCGTACAAGGGCGGCAGCCCCGCGATCACGGACCTGATCGGCGGCCAGATCGACTTCATGTTCACCACCATTCCGGGCGTCCTGCCACACGTTAAGGCGGGCACGCTGCGCGCATTGGCCGTGACGTCGCCTGAGCGTTCGTCCGCGATGCCGGACGTGCCGACGATGGCCGAATCCGGCTTGCCCGGCTTTCAGGCGGTGTCCTGGCACGGCATCGTCGCGCCGGCCGGTACGCCGGACGCGGTGGTGGCCAAGCTGAATCAGGCGTTGACCGGCGCGCTGGCCTCGCCCGAGGTCAAGCAGCGCCTGCTGGAAGAGGGCGCGCGCGCCTCCAGCGTGAACACCGCCGAATTCGGCAAGTTCATCCAGACCGAGATCGCGGCGTGGGCGAAGGCGGTCAAGGACTCTGGCGCCACGGCGAATTGAGGCGGCAGGCGGTCGCGCGGCTTCTTTCAGCCTTTGAGGATTTCTGAAGACCGACGGGATTTGCCGGGCATCAGACGGGCGGATGAGCGCGAATCCGCCATGCTAGGATGCCGCGCATGCTGATCGCCGCCTTGCTTACCTCGCTGGCCCTGACCTCGGGCCCAGCCATTGAATACGACCTTCCGTGCTTCTTTGCGGACAAGGAAGCGGAAGGCTCACTCGAATACGTCCAACACTGCGCCCGCGCCACGAACGGTAGCGTCGAGTTCCGTCCCGCCGTCATGGCGCGCATGGATTTCAGCAAGGATGGCCTGTCACCCGCAACGGCCAATGGCTCGTGGCACTGGGTGCGGCCCGACGGACGCGCCGTCGCCGTGGTCACGTTCGATAACGGCGCCGACGATTTCGAGGAAGGCCTGACGCGCGGACCGTGGGCGGGCGGCATGGCCTACTACGACAGGCAACTCAACCGCGTGCTGGCCACGCCTTACGACTGGGTCGACCGCTTCGAGGGCGGTCTCGCCGCGGTGTGCAA
>Ga0213823_1000792_pt1 | contig 22649 bp, 25 predicted proteins | sample MC6MC0907MG_FD_179887 | JGI IMG/M metagenome (GOLD analysis project Ga0213823, IMG submission 179887) | Enriched soil aggregate microbial communities from Iowa State University, Ames, United States - MC6-MC0907-MG | ecosystem: Environmental > Terrestrial > Soil > Unclassified | place: USA: Iowa...
GCCAGGCTGGCCTGCTCGATGGCAGAGGGGTTGCTCAGCAGGCCTTCAGTGCCACCGCGCCGATAATCGGATTGGGTCCAGCATGCCTTGCCCGCTTCGCGATAAAAGTCGTCAACCACAGCCGCATAGGTCGGCCAAGTGTTGCTGCCCTCTACGGTGTAGGTCTTGATAGGTATTTCGCCTGGGTACAGAAGAGGCAGGAAATCCAGCAGCGCGTCGACATCGGCCGGCTGCGGCATCAACAACGTGTAGCCGTACATGGGCAGGATCCGGTCCAAATGGGCCAATGCGCGCTGATACACCGGGTGGCAATCTGCATAAGGCAACTCATCGAAAAACGCCCAGAAAAACGAGAACACATGGCCATGATCATCGAGCGTCTGATGCGACCACTGCTCAGGTAAAGCCTCGTCGGTTTCACACAATTGCAACGACCACACCTGCCCTTGATAACCCGCCTCCCAGTTACCCAGATCCCGCTTGATCACAGCGGTGCTGATGCCTGACTCCTCGCGCAGCTCCCGCAGCGCGGCCGCACTCGGTGCTTCGCCCGGTTGCAGGCTGCCTTTGACCAGTTGCACCCCCGCCTGGGGATGGCGAAACAGAAGGATTCTGGGGGGTGTAGTGCTTGAAAGAACCACTGCACAGGCCTTGTCGGGCTGCATGACGATGTCCTTATCGACGAAGGGAGGGCGACAAGTCTACACCTGCTCCGGAGTTGCTTCAGGCCGTAGGGTCAGTGCCATGAAGGTGCTCTCAACCACGCATGCCGGCCAGCAGCATGGCCATGAACCTGCGCACCTGCGCGCGGTGCGAGGGCATGTCCAGCGTCTGGCAGTTGCACAGGCGCAGCAGCTGCAGATGCCCGTAGTCGTTGATCAGGAACGCCGCATAGCCCACATCCAGGTCCGCCCGCAGCTTGCCGCTGTCGCACAAGTCTTGCAGCAAATGCTTGAGCTCATCGACCAGCGCGTCGTTGACCCGCTTGTAGGCTGCAGGCAGATCGCGCTGCTCACCGCCCAGCAGCGGCAACAAGGGCGGCAGCATCTCGCGCCACAGCGGTGCAGGCAGCACCGCGAACGCATAGTCGGTGAGGTGCTCCTCGTAACAGCACAAGGCATCCAGCGCATCCTCGAACTCGGGCAAGCGGCGGCGGGCCTGGGTGACGGCGCGGTGATCGGCTTCGCGCAGCTTTTCCAGGAGGATCTCCTGCTTGCTGCCGAAGTAGGCAAACACCGTGGGCACCGACACCGCGGCCAGGCGGGCGATCTGTTCCATGGTGGTGGTCTGGTAGCCCTGCGCCTCGAACAGGCCAAGCGCAGTACGGCTGATGGTCTCCCGGCGCTGGGCCTTTTGCTGTTCGCGTAATCCGCTCACGTCACTACCTTTGTCGAACCGAACCGGTCGGAATGGCCAGCATACAACATCGCCATATTCGCAAAAATATTTTATTGACTAAAACTTTTTATCGACGCAAAACTAGCGCGGCATTTTGACCCAGGGAGCCGCCATGCGCACCGCTGCAGACCTCATCATCCATAACGCCCGCATCTACACCGTCGACCCGCACCGGCCCTGGGCCAACGCCGTGGCGGTGCACGGTGAACGCATCGTCTGCGTGGGCGACCACGCCAGTGTCATGGCCCACGCCGGCCCCGCCACGCGGCTGGTAGATGCCGACGGCAAGCTGGTGCTGCCGGGCTTCGTCGAGTCGCACTGGCACTTCTCGAGCACCGCCTTCGCTTTCCAGGCGCTGGTCAACCATGAAGACCCGCGCGAAGTGCTGGCCCTGCTCAAGCGTTATGTCGAGGCCAACCCGACCGAGAAGGCCATCACCGGCATGGGCTGGATCCAGCCGCTGATGCCCGCCGAATGGCTGCGCCGCGAAGTGCTGGACGAGATCTGCCCGGACAAGCCGGTGTGCCTGTTGTCCACCGATTACCACACCATGTGGGTCAATACTTACGCCCTGAAAGCCGCCGGCATCGACCGCGACACCCCGCCAGTTGAAGAAGGCGCCAGCTGGTTCGAGAAAGACCCGGTGACGGGCGAGCCCACCGGCATCATCATCGATTGCGCTGCCTATTCGTTGCTGATGCAGCGCCTGAGCGAAGCCGGTTACCTGCCCACAGGCATCGACCTGTACCTGCGCTCCATCCCGTTCTGGCAAGAAAAGCTGGTGGCGGCTGGCATCACCACCGTGTTCGATGCAGGCTTTCTCGACCCCGCCGGCGACCAAGCCCTGCTCTACGAAACCCTGCAGCAACTGGAGCGCGAGCAGCGCCTGAAACTGCGCGTGGTGGGCAGCTACATCAACATGGGCACCGAGGATGACCCGGTTGCCTGCCTGCAGGACCTGCGCGCCCGCTATGCCTCGCCGCTGGTCAAGGCACAGACCCTCAAGCTGATGCTCGATGGCACCGAGCTGAACCACACCGCCTACCTGCTGGAACCCTATTGCGACAAACCGCACAGCTGCGGCTCGACGACCATGCCGCAAGCCGTGTTCGAAAACCATGTGCGCAACGCCGACGCCAACGGCATCGACGTGATGGTGCACGCGGTGGGTGATGCCGCCGTGCGCATGGCCCTGGACGTGTTCGAGCGCACCTTTGCCTGCAACCCGCCGCGCGACCGCCGCCACGTCATCACTCACGCCTTCCTCACTCACCCCGACGACATCCCGCGCTTTCGCCGCATCGGTGTCATGGCCAACACCCAGCTGCAATGGGGCGTGGTCGATGCCTATGCCGAGGCCATTCAGCAATCGTACGGATTCAAGCGCTGGGCCTCGATGTACAAGTTCCGCAGCTTCATCGACCAGGGCGTGACCGTGTCCATCGGCATGGACGGACTGGTGTGCCAGTGCCGCTGCCAGCACAAACCCGTGGAGCATATCGAGTCGGGCCACACCCGCCAGCTCAGCGGCGAGCCCGGTGCGCCGGTGATGCCCGATGCCGACGAACGCCTGAGCATTCCGCAGCTGATTGCCGCCTATACCCTCAACGGTGCCTATCAACTGGGCCTGGAAAAGGAGATCGGCTCGATCACCGAGGGCAAACGGGCGGACATCATCATCCTCGAGCAGGACCTGTTCGAGCTGGACCGCTACCAGATCGGCAAGACCGAGGTGGCGCTGACGCTGATGAACGGCCGCATTACCCACGACGCAGGCACCCTTCCCCACGCCTGACCTGACCGCCGCGGCCTGCGGGCCGCACACCTTGCTGCACCCGGGACCCTCCAATGCACAACAATAAAAACACCCTGCTTCTGCGTGCCGCCCTGATTTACATCGCCGCCACGGCGCTGATCATCATTGGCGTGCAACCGATCTTCATCGGCCTGGTGAGCGAACGGCTGAACCTGAACCTAAGCCAGCAAGGCTGGATTCTTTCCGTCGAAATGGCCGGCACCTTGCTGGGCAGCTTGCTGCTGCCTGTGCTGGGGCGGCGGTGCCCTGGCCGCGGCCTGTACCTTGCCGCCGCACTGGTGGCTGGCGCACTGAACCTGCTGAGCGGCGCGCTGGATTCGCTGACGGCGCTGATCGTCTGCCGCCTGGCCTGCGGCATGGCCGCTGGGCTGTTGTACGCAGGGGCAATCAGCGGGCTGGGGCGCATGCCCGGGCAGGATCGCTCGTACGGGCTGTCGCTGCTGATCCAGACGGCGGTGTTCGCGCTGTACGCCACGTGCATGCCGCAGTTGGCAGCGCTGATTGGCAACCGCGGGGCGATCGCCTCCATGGGCTTTTGGTTCGTGTTGATCGGCGTGGCTGCGCTGGTGATCCCCTCCCGGCTGCATCACCAGGCGCCGCAGCAGCTGGCACCGTGCGCTGGCGGCTCGGCACTGCTCGGGCGCTATGCGTTGCTGGGGATGCTATGCCTGCAACTGGCCATCTATTGCATCTGGGGGTTTGTCGACCAACTGGCGCGGGAGCGTGGGATCGGGCCGGTGGATGTGGGCTGGGCCTTCGGTTTGGGAATACTCGGTGGCCTGCCTGGCGGTGCGCTGCCGAGCTTGCTGGGGGCACGGGTAAGGCGGGGGCCGATGATCGGTTTCGGCTCGCTGCTGGTGCTGCTGTCGATCGTGCTGCTGGCACGCTATTCCCATGATGCAGAGCAGCTGTGCGGGGCGTTGTTCCTGATGAACTTTGGCTGGGTGCTGGCGCTGACGTATTACATGGGGGCGATAGCCACCAACGACCCGAAGGGCACGCTGACACCCTGGGTGAGTATTCTGCAGATGGGCGCGGCAGCATTGGCGCCTGCGTTCGTGGCGGTGCAGCAGCAGAGCGCGGGGCGCGAGACGATATTCGTCAGTGCGGGGGTAGCGGTTGTGCTGGGGTTTGCGCTCAAGTGTGCGGCGGGCTACTTGGCACCGAGGCACAAACACGGTTCTGCAACCTAGACGGGACCTCTGTGGGAGCCGGCTTGCCGGCGATCACCGGCAAGGCCGGTGCCATGCACCGCGGTGCCTGCATCGCCGGCAAGCCGGCTCCCACAATGTCCTCTGCTACCTCTGTAAGGTTTGTGAAGACCTATGACAACTGGTTCGCCAGCGTTTGCGGCCGTGCACGCCAGGCCACCGTCATCAGCAGCCCCAGCCCCGCCATCGTCGCCCCTGCGACGGAAATCGCCGGATAACCCAACCCCGCATTGATCACCGCACCACCCAATGCAGCCCCGATGGCATTGCCCAGGTTGAACGCACCGATGTTCACCGCCGACGCCAGGTTAGGCGCGTCCTTGGCGGCTTCCATCACACGCATCTGCAGCGGCGGCACCAGGGCGAAGCTGGCCGCGCCCCAGACCAGGATCGCCACGGCAGTCGGCAGCGGCCAGCCCAGCACCAGCGGGAACACCAGCAACACCGCAATCAGCACCGCCAGCGAGACGATCAAGGTGCGGTCCACCGAACGGTCCGCTGCCTTGCCACCCCACACGTTGCCCAAGGTCAGGCCGACACCGAACAGCACCAGCATGGCCGTGATGAAGGTGGTCGAGGCGCCGGCCTCGCTGTGCAGGATGGGCGCGATATAGGTGAACACCGTGAACATCGCACTGGAGCCCACCACCGTCAGCGCCAGCGCCGACAGCACAGGCCCGCGGGCCAGCACGCGGATTTCGGCCAGCGCGCCATCGCTGGCAGGCAGTTTCAGGTTGGGCAAGGCAAACCACAGCGCCACCATCGTCACCAGGCCAAGGCCGGCAATGCCCCAGAACGCGGTACGCCAGCCCATCAGCTCGCCGAACCAGGTCGCCATCGGCACGCCGCCAATGGTGGCCAGTGTCAGCCCCATGAACATTGCCGCCACGGCCCCGGCGCGTTTTTCCGGCGCCACCAGGCTGGCCGCGACGATAGAGCCGACGCCAAAGAACGCGCCATGGTTGAGCGATGTGATCACGCGGGCGATCAGCAGGCTCTGGTAATCGGTGGCCAGCGCCGACATCAGGTTGCCCAAGGTGAAAATCGCCATCAGCCCGATCAGCAAATACCGCCGCGGGATCTTGCCGGTGGCCAAAGTCATCAGCGGAGCGCCGATCAGCACGCCAATGGCGTAGGCGCTGACGAGCAGCCCCGCAGCGGGGATCGACACGCCGAGGTCGGCGGCGATACTGGGCAACATGCCCATGGGTGCGAACTCGGTGACGCCGATGCCGAAGGCACCGACGGAGAGTGCGACGAGAGGTGGATTGATACGCATGGCAAAGCTCCTAATCTGTGCCTGGAATGCTACGATTCGAGCTTTCAAAGCACTAGACCGCTTTTCTGGCAACCACCTTTGCGCAAGAGGCACAAATGGACTACAACGGCCGATCCGGCGAGATGGAGGTATTTGCCAAGGTGGTGGACGAAGGCAGCCTGTCGGCAGCCGCGCGTGCACTCGGCCTGACACCGTCGGCCGTCAGCCGCATCATCGCCCGCACCGAACAACGCCTGGGCACGCGCCTGCTGTTGCGCACCACCCGGGCGATCACCCTGACCGCCGAGGGCGACGCCTACCTGCATGGGGCACGGCGCATCCTGGCCGACATGGTCGAAGTCGAAGAAGCCATCACCGACCAAGGCGTGCCCCGGGGCCGGCTGAGGGTCAGCGCCGCGCTTGGCCACGGCAGGCAAACCGTGGTGCCGCTAGTGGCCGCGTTCAGCGCCCTGTACCCGCAAGTGCTGGTCGACCTGACGCTGAGTGACGAGGTCACCGACATTCTCGGCGGCCAGGCCGATGTCGCCTTGCGCTTCGGCCATCTGCCGGACAGCTCGCTGAGTGCTCGCTTCATTGGCGACACCGGCGAAGTCATCGTCGCCTCGCCCGCGTACCTCGAACGCTGCGGTGCCCCCCAGCAACCTGAAGACCTGGCCCGGCACAACTGCCTGCGTTTCAACTTCCGCCGTGCGGTGTCCGAATGGCCGTTCGTTCGCGAGGGGCAGGCGTTTTCGCTGAAGGTGGCCGGCAATATCGAGTGCAGCAGCGGTGAGGCGCTGGCGCAAATGGCCAAGGTGGGGGCCGGCATTGCGCGGATCGGTACCTTTACCGTGGCCGACGAGCTGCGAAGCGGCGAACTGGTGCCGCTGCTGGAGGCTTACAACCCCGGCGACCGGGAGCCCATCCACGCCGTGTTCGTCGGCGGCCCGGCGATGCCGGCACGAGTGCGGGTGTTCGTGGACTTCATGGTTGCCAATCACCAGGGGTGGCCGCTGGTGCCGGCATGACACATGGCCACGCGGCAGCGTTGATAGTCCACCTGAAATACCCCGCGCAGGGAACGTCTGCCCTGCTGCGGCCTCCCACAGTAATGCAGGGCGAACGGCGCGCTGCCCATTCACGCTTGGAGGACTTGCTCTGATGAAAAAGATCCTGATGGTGCTGACATCCCACGATCAGTTGGGTGATACCGGCAAAAAAACCGGTTTCTGGCTGGAAGAGTTCGCCGCTCCCTACTATGTGTTCATCGACGCCAACGCCGACGTCACCCTGGCCTCGCCCAAGGGCGGCCAGCCACCCCTGGACCCAAAGAGCGACGAGGACGATGCGCAGACCGACGCCACCCGGCGTTTTCGCACCGACACCGAAGGGCAAATGGCGCTGGCCGACACGGTGCCGCTGAGCGAAATCGACCCTTACAACTTCGACGCCGTGTTCTACCCCGGTGGCCATGGGCCGCTGTGGGACCTGGCCGAAGACAAGGATTCCAAAACGCTGCTGGAAGCCTTTTACGCCTCCAACAAGCCGATTGCCGCCGTCTGCCATGCACCGGGCGTGTTCAAGTACGTCAACGCACCGGACGGCCACCCCGTGGTCAAGGGCAAGCAGGTGACCGGGTTCGCCAACAGCGAGGAAGACGCCGTCGGGCTTACCCAGGTGGTGCCGTTTCTGGTCGAAGACATGCTCAAGAGCAAAGGCGGCGAGTATTCCAAGGCTGCAGACTGGGCAAGCTACGTGGTGGAGGACGGCCACTTGATCACCGGGCAAAACCCTGCCTCCTCGGAGGGTGTGGCCAAGGCGCTGCTCAAGCGGCTCGAGCGCGAGTAGGCACAGCGCCATGGCGCTGAATGTACTCATCTGTGGCGCCAGCCAGGGCATCGGCTTGGCGCTCTGTACGCAGCTGCTTGCCCGTGCCGACGTGGGGCAGGTGTGGGCGGTATCGCGCCAGGCCAGCGGCGAGGCGTCGCTGGCAGCCCTCGCCTCGACCCATGGCGAGCGCCTGCTTCGGCTGGATTGCGACGCCCGCAGCGAACCGTCGCTCGCCGCGCTTGCGCAGGAAGTTGGCCGACACTGTACCCACCTTGATTGGGTGATCTGCACCTTGGGGATTCTGCAGCAGGACGGCGCCAAAGCGGAAAAGGCCCTGGCGCAACTTGACCTGGCAAGCCTGCAGGCCAGCTTCGCCACCAACGCCTTCGCGCCGGTCCTGTTGCTCAAACACCTGCTGCCATTGTTGCGCAAGCAACCTTGCACCTTCGCCGCCCTTTCAGCGCGCGTGGGTTCGATCGGTGACAATCGCCTGGGCGGCTGGTACAGCTACCGCGCCAGCAAGGCGGCGCTGAACCAGTTGCTGCACACCGCGAGCATCGAGCTCAAACGCCTCAACCCAGCGTCCACGGTGCTGTTACTTCACCCCGGCACCACCGATACCGGCCTGTCGCAGCCGTTTCAGGCGAACGTGCCCGCTGAACAACTGTTCGAGCCTGCCTTTGCCGCGCAGTGCATCCTTGAACAGATTGCCCGCCATGGGCCGGCGGACAGTGGCAGCTTCTGGGCGTGGGATGGCCAGCCAATCACCTGGTGACAATTGCCTCATACCACAGCTTCGGGGTAAGCCTCGCGCAGGCTCGCCCTCAGCCATTCGATGAACCACAACGCATCCTCACCCAGCATCGGCGAAGGTGCGAGCACCTGATAACTTTCCAGCGGTACGCCCTGCTCCACACAGCGCACCAGGCTCCCCGCCGCCAATTCGCGCCCGACCAGCACGTCGGTGGCCAAGGCAATCCCGTGCCCGCTTTGCGCCAGGTTCAGCACGATGTCATTGCTCATGTGCGAAGTATCGGCCTTGGCCCTCACCCGTATGCCCTGGGCGGCAAACCAGCTGCTCCACCAGTTGCCGTCGTCGACATGGATGAGCTTGCAGCGGGGCAAGTCGCGAACGGACAGCTGCGCGGGCAACTGCGCCCGGTAGTTTGGGGAGCACACGGCAAACACTTGCGGGCGGATCAACACCTCGCGCACGCCGGCCAACTCCCCAGGCAGGCCATAGGCAATCCCAAGGTCGGCCTGGCGGGCATCGACGCTGGTGAAAGTGGCGTTGGGTTCAATGGCAATCTTCAGTTCCGGGCGCAGTGCACGCAGCGCTTCTATCCGCGGCGTCAGCCAGCGCGACGCGAACGCCGGCACACACATAATGCGCAACCAGCGCTCGGCACTGCGCCGCCCGCAGCGCATGCCGGCGTCTGCCAGCAGCTGCAGCGACTCGGCCACCGCCTGGTAATAGTGCGCACCGTCCTGGGTCAGGCTGACGCCACGCGGCGAACGGTCGAGCAGGCGTACGCCCAGCCAGTCTTCGAGGATTTTCACGTGCCGGCCAATCGCTGGCTGGGTGACGTGCAACGCGCGGGCCGCCGCCACGTAACTGCCCAAACGCGCAGCCGCTTCGAAGGCGCGCACCGCATTCAGCGGTGGCAGCCGGTCAATCGTCATGGTTGAACGTCCTTGGGCTGTCAGTTTTTTTAATAGTGGCTGAAAATTTATTGTGCTTTTCCGCGTCCCGCAAGTTCTCGACACTCGCAAGGCGTACTTCCACGCCCAACGAGGAGCCGCCCATGCTGGCGATACCAACAATAAAACGATCCTTCACCGTGTTGTCCGTGCTGGCCGCCATGACCGGCGCGGTGCATGCCGACGACGCCAAGGGGCCGTGCGGCGTGCCCGGGCTGCAGGCGTGCCCGCGACCCTTCGACAAGGTGCTGCCCGCCGCCAAGGACATGCTCACCTGGGACCAGGCCACCCGCGTGGTCGGTTTTCGCAACACCTACCGCCTGTACGGCGGTGACGTCTTCGCCACCCACGGCGCCAAGCCCTACCCGCTGCCCGAAGGCGACCACAAGCTCGCCGATGTGCGCTACACATTGGATGGCAAGCCCCAAAGCCTGGCCAACTACCTGCATAACCAGAGCGTGACCGGCCTGCTGGTGCTCAAGGATGGCAAGGTGGCCTATGAGCACTATGCGCAAGGCAATACCGCGCAGACGTTGTGGACCTCACGCTCGGTGGCCAAGTCGGTGGTCAGCGTGCTGGTGGGCGTGGCCATCAAGGAAGGCAAGATCAAGTCGGTGGACGACAAGATCACCCAGTACGTCCCCGAACTCAAAGGCAGTGCCTGGGCAGACGTGACCCTGCACCAGCTGATGCAACACACCTCCGGGGTGGTCTGGGACGAGAACTACGCGTCGAAGGATTCCGACTTCTCGCACATGACCCAGTGCGAAGCCAAACCCGACCCGTACCAGTGCGTACTCAACCTGGTGCGCTCGGTGAAGCGCAAGCCGGGGGTCAAGCCTGGCGAGGTCTGGTCGTACAACACGGGTGGCGCCTGGCTGGTGGGCCGCGTGCTGGAAAACGCCACCGGCCAGACCATCGCCCAGTACCTGGAGAAGCAAGTCTGGAGCCGCTATGCCATGCAACAGGATGGCGTGTGGCACGCGCTGGTGCCCGGCAAGGTCGACATGGGCGGCCACGGTTTCAACGCGACCCTGCGCGACTGGGGCCGGTTCGGCCAGTTCGTGCTGAGCGGCGGCCAGTTGCCGGGCGGTGAGAAGCTGTTGCCGGATGACTGGATTGCGCGCTCTACCCACTGGACCCAGGCCAAAGGCTCGGTGACCGCCGCAGCGCCGAACGGGCAATACGGCTACCAGTGGTGGTACAACGCGCCCGCGCCGGATGCCAAGGCCGAGCCGAAGAAAACGGCGCACAGCGACCAGACGTTCTGGGCGTTGGGGATCTTCGGCCAGACCATTGCCATCAACCCCGCCGAGCACCTGGTGGTGGTGCAGTGGTCGACCTGGAAGAATGCCGAAACGCCGAGCTCGCTGTATGACGAGCAGGCGGTGTTCGTGAATGCCGTGGCGCAGGCGCTGGACCGCGGGCAGGCGCAGTAGGCTGGGCTTTCGCTTTGTGGGCGCCAGCTTGCCGGCGAAGGAGGTGCCTCATTGGATGGCACCGGCTCCACCGGTGATCGCCGGCAAGCCGGCTCCCACACTATCTGCGCGGGCTCAGTGCTGATTTTGTGGGAGCGGGCTTGCCCCGCGAACCAGGGCGAAGCCCTGGCCATACACCACCAGTGCCTGGCCGGGCCCCTTCGCGGGGCAAGCCCGCTCCCACACGAGTGTTGAGGGGTGCCGCTACCTCAATCCGCGAAGTTGATCACCATGCGGCCCTTGATCTTCCCTTCAAGCATTTCCTCGAAGATGTCGTTGATGTCTTCGATCGGCCGCAGTGTCACTTTCGGCACCACCTTGCCTTGCGCCGCAAACTCGAAGGCCTCCGCCAGATCCTGCCGGGTACCGACCAGCGAGCCGACCACCTCGATGCCGTCGAGTACCAGGCGTGGAATGTCCAGGCTCATGGCCTCTGGCGGTAAGCCGACAGCCACCAGCCGGCCACCGGCACGCAGCGCATCGACCGCCGAGTTGAACGCGCTTTTCGACACCGCCGTTACCACGGCAGCATGTGCGCCACCGGTTTTAGCCTGGATCACTTTGGCCACATCTTCAGTGCGCGCATTGACCACCAGGTCGGCGCCCATTTCATTGGCGAACGCCAGCTGCTCATCATTGACATCAATCGCGATGACCCGCGCGTTGAACACATTTTTCGCATACTGCAGCGCCAGGTTGCCCAGGCCGCCGAGGCCATAAATGGCAATCCACTGCCCAGGCCGGATGTTCGACGACTTCACCGCCTTGTAGGTGGTCACACCCGCGCAGGTGATGCTGCTGGCCGCCGCCGAGTCGAGCCCGTCCGGCACCTTTACCGCGTAGTCGGCCACCACGATGCAGGCCTCGGCCATGCCGCCGTCAACGGTGTACCCGGAGTTCTTCACCTCGCGGCACAGCGTTTCGTTACCGCTGTTGCAATATTCGCAATGCCCGCAGCCCTGGAAAAACCACGCCACACTGGCCCGGTCCCCCTGCTTGAGCGAGGTGACGCCCGGCCCCACTTCCACGACCACGCCAATGCCCTCGTGGCCGAGGATCACGCCGGTCTTGTCACCGAAATCGCCGTTCTTGACGTGCAGGTCGGTGTGGCACACTCCACAGCACTGCATCTTCAACAGCGCTTCGCCGTGCGCGAGCGGGCGCAGGGTCTTTTCCACCACGTCGACGCGCTGCCCTTTGGCAACAACTGCAGCTTTCATGGAGGCCTCCTTGTTGACCTGATTGAGCGTGGGTTGAAGGCTTCAGCATAGTGGTGGATTGGTGGACGGGGTTGATTCAGATCAGCGACCGGTAAGGTACACTGCCGGCCGTCAAGGACGCCGACAGGATGACCAAAACGATGAAACGGAAGTTCGACCTATGATGCGATGGATTGCCAGAGGCTTAGTGCTGGCGTTGGCACTGATGCTGAGCGGCTGCTGGAGCCTGTTGACCCACCTTGATGGCGAGCGCTGTGTGTATCCGGGCACGCGTTTTGGCTGGAATTTCGCCATCCGCAACGAAGGCGCCTGGATAGGCCTGGTAGACGTGCCCTTCTCGTTTGCGTTGGATACGGTGCTGCTGCCCTATGACCTCACGGCGTTTTTGCCAGAGGGCATGGGCGGGGATCACCAGGAATGCAACCTGGATGGTTCGTTCAACCTCTCTGTAATCAGGTAGGTCACGACAGTTAGTTGCGATACACGCTTGGCCCTGGCAGATGATGCCGGCGTACAAAGCGGCCAAAGACTTTGCACAGGGAGACACGCGTCTGCAAAGTGCGCGATGAGTATCACGGTGATGAGCGTACTATCGTGATGCACAAAGCGCGGCTTGATCACCGACAGCCGCGACATTGAGCCAAGCTTCACCCCGCCTCTCCCTCAGGAAGCCCCGTATGCCCTACCCCATCGAACAGAAACTCGTCGTCGGCGTCGCCTCCAGCGCCTTGTTCGACCTGACCGTGTCCGACGACATCTACCAGACCGATGGTGTAGAAGCCTACCGCCTGCACCAGGAAGCCAACCTCGATGTGCCCTTTCCCAAGGGCGTCGCCTTCCCCTTCATCCGCCGCTTCCTGAGCATCAACAAGGCCTTCCCGGAGCAGCTGCCGGTGGAAGTGGTGCTGCTCTCGCGCAACTCACCCGAGACCGGCCTGCGGGTGTTCCGCTCGATCGACCATTACGGCCTGGACATCAGCCGCGCGGCGTTCATGTCCGGCCGTTCGCCCTACGAGTACATTCCCGCATTCAACGCGTCACTGTTCCTCAGCGCCCACGAAGGCGACGTGCAGCGCGCCATTGACGCGGACTACCCCGCAGGCCTTGTATTGCCGAGCAAGATCTACGATGACGAGATCGACACCGAACTGCGCGTGGCCTTCGACTTCGATGGGGTAATTGCCGATGACGAGGCAGAGAGCGTGTACAAGCAGCGCCAGGACCTGAATGAATTTCAGGCCCATGAGCATGCGCACAAGGCCATCCCGCACCAGCCGGGGCCGCTGGCAGACCTTTATCGCAAGCTGTCGCTGATTCGCCAGTTGGAGGATCGCAAGCTGGCGCAAGACCCGGACTACAAGCGCATTCTGCGGATTGCCATCGTCACCGCGCGGAATGCACCGTCCCATGAGCGGGTGGTGACGACGTTGAAGAACTGGGGCGTTTCGCCGGATGAGTCGTTCTTCCTGGGCGGGATGGAGAAGGACCGGGTGCTGTCGATTCTCAAGCCGCACATGTTCTTCGATGACCAGCGCAGCCACCTGATGTCGGCCGCAGGGGATTTACCGATGGTGCATGTGCCGTTTGGGGTGGCGAACCGGGCCCACAAGGAGCGGGTGGTGAAACTCGGGCTGGTGGCGGCTGGTGCGGGCAAGCCCGCTCCGTAGCAGGCTTCAGGCGCTTTCCTTGCAGCCAGCCAGGCCGGTGAGCAGCACCAGCGCCAGGGGGAGCTTGTAAACAACAGCATAGCCTGCGCAATCACTGTGGGAGCTGGCTTGCCAGCGATCACCGGCGAAGCCGGTGCCAAACACTGCGGCGCCTGCATCGCCGGCAAGCCGGCTCCCACACAGTCAGCAACGCATTGCGCCCATTCTCCTTTGCACGATTACACAGGCTGAAGGTCGGAAATCAGCGAGGGCCGCCGCCGTGGCCACCCATGCCAAAGCCGCCATGGCCACCGCCGTGCCCACCACCACCGCCACCGCCGCCCGGCGGCATGAACATCCAGCAACCCGACAGGGTAGATACCAAAGCCGCGACAAGGGCTGCGCGGGCAACGTGTTTCAACTTCATCGAAAAACTCCAAAGGCAAGATCGGCTGCCTGCCTGACGCCAGGTTGGGCAGCGCGCGGATTCTAGATGCGCTGACGGCCAGCCTGTGGGAGCTTTTCCAACACTTTACAATCTGGGCGCCTCAATCGAACGCCCCATTGACGACCTCGTAGATGATCCCGGTCGCAACTGCCACGAGTATCAGGTCCACCCCGGCCTGCATCCACTCGTAGCCGTCATAGTGAGGCAGTTGCCCCAGCAGCCGGCCATCGAGCTTCTTGGCGATACCGGGTGGCAGTGGCTTACCCCGCGCCAGGTTTTTCTGGATACCAGGTGGCAAGGCGGGGCCTGGGCTCCAGTAGCTGCGGTGACCGCCGAGGATACCGAGCACATCCCCCCGATCGATGGACGGCCCGCCATGCCAATCCGCATCGCCAGAACCGGACTTTTTACCCCCCGCATTACCTTGCCCATGGCCGTGCTGAGCCTGGCCCTTGCCCTGCCCCTGCCCTTTGTCATTGCCCTTGCCGTTACCTGGGTCGGCCAAGGCAGTACCAGACGCCACTATCAGGGCAGCCGACGTGAATAGCGCAATCAACGCTTTGAAGTTGGCCATACGAGCATCCCTTGCGATATGCGATGTACGTTGAAATATAGACGACAGCGAAGACATAAAGCGCGGCCTACAGCGTGGTAGGCATACCTCGCCGGTCCAGCTCGTACACCTTGGTTTGCCGCAGGCAGTCCCGCAACCACTGCGCCGCCCTGCCCGGTCGGCGCTTCTGGTGCCACAGCAGGTCCACGCCCACCAGCCAGTCAGTATGCGGATAGGCCTCCAGCTGCAGCTCGATGAGCTCCCCCGAATCAAGCTCGCGCTGCACCAACTGCCGCGGCAACGTCGCCCAGCCCAAGCCACCGCGCACCATCTCCACCAGCGCCAGGTAACTCTCGGCCTGCCACACCTGCGCGGCGCGCAGGTATTCGCTGCTGGGCAGCTTTTGGGCGTGGCCGAAGAACGCCAGGCGGCGGTGGGCATGCAGGGCGGCGAAGGGGCAGGTTTGTAGCTGCGCCAATGGATGCCTGGCGTGGCAGACGTGGGCCATGATCAGCTTGCCCAACTGCTGGAAGGCCAGCGTCGGCGGGTAACCCGGCTGGGAAAAAGCGATGCCCAGGTCTGCCTCGCCCTTGTGCACCATTTCGCTCACATCGCCGTGCACGGGGTGGCGAATCAGCAGGTCGACAAAAGGGAAGGCCTCGTCAAACGCTTTCAGCGCCGGGATCAGCGAGCCGTAAGGCACCTCGATGGCCAGCGTGAGCGCGGGTTCCGCCTGTTCCGCCAAGCTGTCGGCGCTGCCCTCCAGGGCATAGCAACGCTCAAGAATACCTTCCGCCCGCAACAACAATTTATGGCCAGCCGCAGTCAATGCGGGGATGCGGCTGCTGCGGTCGAACAGCTCCACGCCCAGGTCCGCCTCCAGGTTGCTGATCGCCGCACTGACCGTCGACTGAGTACGCCCCAGCCGCCTGGCTGCGGCGGAAAATGACCCCGCCTGCACCGCTGCGACGAACACCTGCAATTGCTCCAGCGAAAAGCGCATCTCCAACCCCGCATGGTGACGTGAACCATCGATGCTAACGATGGTTACTCATTTGTTCCATCGCTTGTTTCGCAGGATTATCACCCTCGACAACGCTGGCAGCTGCCCGTGCCTCTCTGCACTGCGTGTCACTCCAGGCGCCGAAAACAACGAAAAGAGCCGCACCTACAGGAGATTCTCGCCATGAGCCCCACCCCGGTCCACGCTGTGGACGAAGTGCTACCGCTGCGGCAGCTGTTCACCTTTGGCCTGCAGCACGTGCTGGTGATGTATGCCGGCGCCGTCGCCGTCCCGCTCATCCTCGGCGGCGCGCTGGGCCTGACCCAGGCGCAGGTCGTCACGCTGATCAACGCCAACCTGTTCACCTCCGGCATCGCCACACTGATCCAGACCCTCGGCTTCTGGCGCTTCGGCGCGCGGCTGCCGTTGATTCAGGGCTGCTCGTTCATCGCTTTGGCGCCGATGATCATGATCGGCAAGCAGTTCGGCCTGCAGGAGGTGTTTGGCGCAGTGATCGCCGCGGGGGCCATCACCATCGCCATCGCCCCCTTGTTCAGCCGGCTGCTGCGGTTCTTTCCGCCCGTGGTAATCGGCAGCCTGATCACCATCATCGGCATCTCGCTGATGCCCGCAGCAGCCATCTGGCTGGGTGGCGGCAACCCGGACGCGCCGGACTTCGGCAAGCCCGCCAACTTGCTGCTGGGCATGGCGACCGTGGCCATCACGCTGGTGGTGTACGCACGCTTTTCAGGCTTCATCGGCAACCTCAGCGTACTGATCGGCCTGGTGTGCGGCAGCCTGCTGGCGGCGGCCTTCGGCATGACGCACTTCGGCAACGTCGGCCAAGCCGCGTGGTTCGAACTCAGCCCGCCGATGGCCTTTGGTGCGCCGCAGTTCTCCAGCGTACCGATCCTGATCATGCTGCTGGCGATGCTGGTGATCATGGCCGAGACCACCGGCAACTGCCTGGCCATCGGCAAACTGGTTGGCAAGCCCACCGACCAGGCCACGCTCGGCAACGCGTTCCGCGCCGACGGGTTTTCGACCATGCTCGGCGGCCTGTTCAACAGCTTCCCGTACAACGCCTTCACCCAGAACACCGGGCTGATCGCCCTTTCCAACGTCAAGAGCCGCTTCGTGGTGGCCGCTGCGGGCGCGATCATGGTGTTGATGGGCCTGTTCCCGAAACTCGGCGCACTGATCGCCGCCGTGCCCACGCCGGTGCTGGGCGGCTGCGCCGTCGTCATGTTCGGCATGACCACCGTGGCGGGCATCCAGGAGCTGTCACGCGTGCGCTTCGAAGGCACCCGCAACGGCATCATCGTCGCCGTGTCGGTGAGTATCGGTGTGTTGCCGATGTCATTCCCCGCGCTGTTCCACCACCTTAGCGGCCCGCTGAAGCTGGTGCTGGAAAGCGGCATATTCCTCGGCGCCATCGCCGCCATCACCCTCAACCTGCTGCTCAACAACGACAAGGCCACTGGCCCGCACGCCGCCGATGCCAGCGTGGCCAAGTGAGCCGTTTTGCTGCGCGCCCAACGGCGCGCTTACCACCTGCCTACCCAAGGAGCCGTCATGACTACTTCCAACCAGCCAGCTGCCAGCGCCGTTAGCGCCCTCGACCTGGACCTGCTGCGCCAGTCGATTCGCCTGTCGGAGCAATCCCGCGAACGCGGGCGACACCCTTTTGCGGCGATCGTCGCCGATGCCAGCGGCCGGGTGATCGCCAGCGCCGGCAACAACTCCATGCCACCCGAAGGCGACCCCACCCAGCACGCCGAACTGGTCGCCGCCGCCCTGGCCGCCAAAGCGCTGCCGCCGGAGGCGCTGGCCGAGTGCACGCTCTATACCAGTGCCGAGCCTTGCTGCATGTGTGCCGGCGCCGTCTATTGGACCGGCATCGGCCGCGTGGTGTACGCGCTGTCGGAACACACGCTGCTGGGCTTGACCGGCGCGCATCCGGAGAACCCGACATTCTCCCTGCCCTGCCGCGAGGTGTTTGCCCGTGGCCAGCGGGATGTGTGCGTGCACGGCCCGATGCTTGAGGACGAGGCGGCCACCGCGCATGACGGGTTCTGGAAATGAACCGGGGTGTTTCGATCCATGTCGTCGATATTGCCAGCGGGCGCGTGGCGCAGGGGATGGCGGTGAGCATCGGCGAGGTCGGGCAAGCGCCCATGCTTGAAGGTTACGTGGACGAGCGCGGGCTGCTGCCGCAACTGGATGAGCTCAGCGAGCGGTTTGCTGTGGGTGTTTACGAGGTGCGCCTTCAGGTAGCGGCGTTTTATCGGGCGCGGGGTGCTGCACTGCCCGACATACCTTTCATGGACGAGCTGATTTACCGATTTGGCATTGGCGATATCGGGGAGCACTTTCATCTGCCGTTCAAGCTTACGGCATGGGGCGTGAGCTGTTTCCGCGGCGGTGCCTGATACGGCGGGCACGGGGCAGCCTTGAATGACAAGCGCCGCCCCGCCGCTTCAGCCTTTTACTCCGATTGCAGCTTCATCGTCTGCCGGTGCAGCTCGATGAACGGCGCCTCTGCCGGGTCGATCCGGTCCATGCCCGCCGCAATCCGGTGCCAGTACGGGTACTGGGGCGCAATGCGCGTCACCCGCTCGATCTGCTGCTGGTCTTCAGCCGTCAGCACCAGCTCCACCGCCTGCAAGTTGTCCTGCAACTGCTCCACCGTGCGCCCGGCGGTGATCACGCTGGTAATGCCCGGCCGCTCCTTGAGCCAGGCCAGGCACACCCGCGCCGGCGAACAGCCGTGGCGTTGGCCAACCTCGATCAGCGCTTCGATGATGTCGTACGCACGCTCTTTGTCGTGCACGTAGGGCTCTGGCCAGTCATTGCCCTGACGCGTACCGGCCGGCGTCTTGTGCCCGCGCCGCACCTTGCCGGTCAACAACCCCTCCCCCAACGGCCCCCACACCAGGGTGGCGAAGCCCTGGTCCAGCGCCATGGGCAGCAGCTCGTACTCGGCCTCGCGGGCTTCAGGGGTGTAGTAGATCTGCTGGGAAACGGGTTGCTGCCAGCCGTTGAGCTGGGCGCTGCCGAGGGTTTTCATCATTTGCCAGGCGGTGTAGTTGGAGGTGCCGAAGTAGCGGATTTTGCCGCTTTGCACCAGGTGGTCCAGGGCCGACAGCGTTTCTTCCACCGGCGTGATGCCGTCCCAGTTGTGGATCTGGTAGAGGTCGATATGGTCAGTGCCCAGGCGCTTGAGGCTGGCTTCGCAGGCGCGGACCAGGTGGTAGCGCGAGGCGCCGCTGTCGTTGGGGTTGTCGCCCATCGGGCTGCGCGCCTTGCTGGCGAGGATGATCGAATCGCGCCGCTGGCCCAGGGCCTGGCCGACGATTTCCTCGGCCAGGCCCTGTGAGTAAAGGTCTGCGGTGTCGACCAAGTTCACCCCGGCGTCGAAGGCCATGTCGAACATGCGCCTGGCTTGGGTGACATCGACGCTACCGGTCTTTTCGAACGCCCCCCGCCCACCGAATGGGACGGTGCCGATGACCAGTTCGGAAACGAGCAGGCCGGTGTTGCCGAGTGCGCGGTACTTCATGGGGATTGCCTCCAAATGCGAAAGACTTGGAAGTACCGACGGCGTGGGGTGCTGAAACGTTCAATCGGATGACTCAAGCGCTTTGAGCTGGATGAGGCTTTGTGGATGTGCGTGTGTATGTGTGTGGGAGCAGCCCTTTCGCGACACAAGGCCGCTTCCACAGGCCCATCACCGAACTCTTTATTTGTTACCCGGCGGCTGATAATCGTAAGGTTGCTCGACGCTTTGCCTGACCGTTTGTGCGTCATCATCAGCCCCCTGCCGGTCGCCGCCCTCTTCCTCATTCATCAGCGGATCGTCATCCGGATCAGGGACCGTGGGGTGGTCAGGGTCCACTGCCGGGTCGGGTGAAGGGGGCATGTCGCGGTCGCTGCCACCTGCTACGGTTTGCTCGATGTTCATCGCTGCATCCCTCGTTGCTCAGCGGGATTTCGGGTGCTCGCTGGAGACCGAATTGTTGGCGTCCACATCCCTCATCTCTTCATCTACCGGCGACTGGTCGTCGGCAGGCAGCGGCACTTCGCCTTCCCTGCTCCCGCGCTGCTGCAGTTTGTCCTCGTCCGTGCGCGCGGTGCCGTTATCCCGCTCGACCTGGGCATCCTGATCCGACCCGGGGTTGCCAGGTGGCGGGTTCCAGTCTTCGGGCCGGTTCTGCGACCATTTCTCACCAACGCCTTGCTTGGGTTCGGACTCGGCTTGCTCCAGCCCCGAGCCGTGGCCTGCGCCAGTATCGGGTGCGCCCTCGGCGGGGCCGGGGTAAGGGGCATCGGGGCCATTGTGATCGATTGCCATGATCGTTCTCCAGTTGCGCTTGGGGTTCAGGGTGCGAGCTTCACTCAGCGCCGGGCGGGATGCCGTCCTTGTTCCTGTCCTTGAGCTTGGCCTTTTCCTCTTCCGTGGAATGCGCCGGTACCTGGCTTTGTTTGGGGTCGTCTTTCTGCTCGGTCATGGTGCTGCCCTCTGGGTGATGTTCGTTAGGCACACCTGCTGTTGGGCAGTTCAAGCGAGTTTGCCGAGCGTGCCGACCTCATCCATGAAATCGTCGAGATACGCTTGGAGCCTCGTATGGCGTAAGGCCGCAAGCCGCGCCCCTTCGCCGGTCTGGAACTCTGACGCAAGCTGCAGCAGCTTGGTATGAAAGTGCTCGATGGCGAAGGTTGTGTCCTGATACGCCCTACCCTGCGCGCTGGGGTTGGTGCAATCGTACAGCGACGAACCCATGCGCCCCGCCACATAGAAGCACCGGGCGATACCCACCGCCCCGATTGCATCGAGGCGGTCGCTGTCTTGCAGAATTCTGGCCTCCAGCGTCAAAGGCTCGAAGCCAGCCGAATAGCTGTGGGTTTTGACCGCATGCGCCACCTGCTCGATACGCTGCACGGGCCAGCCCATGGCAGCCAGGACTGAAGCGGCCTTTTCTGCCGACAGCGTCGATGCCTGCCCGCGAAGTGGCGAATTCTTCTCCACGGCCACGCAATCGTGTAGCACCGTGGCCGCGAACAGCACTTCAAGGTCGCCGCCCTCTACCTGCCGGATTCGCTGAGCGTTGACCCATACGCGATGGATGTGGGACAGGTCGTGGGAGCCGTCCTGCTGCCCGCTTGGCAGATGCTTCAGCAGCTCGGCGGCAAGATGCTGGTACGGGGCGAAGGCTTCAATCGTCATTTTTGGGATAGTCCATCAGCTCATGGCCGCATCAAAGGCTCGATACCCATCCACTTCTTCACGGGGTGGTAGCAGAGCTCCAGCGGTGGTATCGGTAGCTTCTGGCCTTGCACCTCGAGCGCGCCCAGGTGAATGGTCCATTTGGAATCGGCATCGAACTTGTCGGTCTGGAAAATCACATAGGCAGAGCCGTAGCGCTTGTTGTTGGTCATCTTGGGGATGTTGCGCTGCACTTCATCGCTGTTGATGTCGTAAGGCGATGGGCGTGCGGCGGGTGCGTACACGACCGGAAAGTCGTAGGTTTCGTTGATGCCCAGGTAAAGCTCGGGCCGCGCGTTCAGGCGGGAGCCGTCTTGGAAGGTGATGTAGGCCTGGCGGCTGTCGTAGACGATCGGAATTGGCGGCTCGCCACCGCTGGAGTGGGTTGAAGGGCGTTGGCGGTCTTTGTTGTAGGCGATGAGCTGGACGTAGAACTCGGGGCGTGGGTATTTTTCACCCGGGTATTGAACGTACAGGGCTTGCTCATATCGCTTCTCGCCCCACAGGGCGGCGTGGTCGTAGAGGTAGGTTTCCAGGTAGAGGGTGCTTTCGCCTTTGGGGCCGGGGACTTTGAACTGGAATTCGGATTGGCACAGGTCGGCGTAGGCGGCGCGCTCGCGCTTCCAGGGGACGCAGGCGGCTAGCGTGGCCGCGGCGAGCAACAGGCTGAGCGATTTGATGCATCTCGGGTAGGCCATGACCTTCCTTAGTTATGAGTTTCCAACCGCGGCCGAGAGCGAATCAGCTGGCCATCATGCCGAGGGGATGCACCGCGCACACCAGTCTGAAGACGCGGGCCTGCTTTGCCAAGCGGACCCAACGCCTGTGACGACGGAAAGGATCAGCCCACCTCGATCTGTGACAAACCGAGCACCTCGGCTTGGGCCAGGATTTCTTCAGGGGCCGCATCGGCAGGCGGCATGACCAGGCTGTTCTCGCCATCGCCGAAGTGCAGCACCATCAAGTGGAGCGCCGCCTCGTGAAGGGCAAGGCTGGGCTGCTTGAGTTCGAAGGTGTGAATGGAGGGAGTGCCGTTGAGTACATAACGTACGGTGTAAGCGTGCATGAGAACCTCTCGGACGGAAGGGACTCATTACTTGACCCAGCGGACAAAAAAAGATTCACACTCACGCGTTCTCCCGCCAGCCCTCGTGCAGAGCTGGCGAGAGCGTCAGTTCAGCGGCATTGCCCAGCGGCACTCTGCAGCGCATTGCAGTTGCTGTTACCGGCACTGGAACCGGCGTTGGCACTGTTTACCGAATTGGCACCCGAGCAGATGGCGCTGGAGCTCACTGCGCCCATCACTGTGGTGATATAGCACTGGTGCTTGCGGCCACGGGTAGCGGCAACGAAGTTGATGGCGCCGGAGACTTCGCCGGAGCGATCGGAAATGGTGACCTGGTCGGCCGTGGTATCCAGGGCAAAGGCGGCCTTGCGGGCAAGTTCTGCATCCGAAACGACATTGTTACCAATCGTCCCGCACCCGGCGAGCGTGGCGATCAGACCTGCGAACAGCATTTTCTTGGCGAGCATAGAGACCTCTGTCTTCAAAACGTCCATTAGTAAAAGGACCACGTAGGGTGGCCGCTTCCATGTCTTGCGGTTGGAGCAAGTTGACCCGCTATCGAGCCATGCACTTTTCGACCAGCGAATCCCGCGCGCCATCGGCAGGCAGTGTCTTCAGGTAGTCGGGTTGGCAGTGCTCATCGGAGACTGCATAGCGGGTAGCATCGTCGCCACAGGCCGTCAGGAGGACAGCGGTGGCAATGAGAAGAAGGGATTCGCGAAACATCATCAGGCTCAGTCCATTGAGGGGCCCGA
>Ga0213823_1000797_pt1 | contig 22550 bp, 21 predicted proteins | sample MC6MC0907MG_FD_179887 | JGI IMG/M metagenome (GOLD analysis project Ga0213823, IMG submission 179887) | Enriched soil aggregate microbial communities from Iowa State University, Ames, United States - MC6-MC0907-MG | ecosystem: Environmental > Terrestrial > Soil > Unclassified | place: USA: Iowa...
TGAGTTTTTCGAAAATCTAAATTTGGATCATTATGCTAATGAAGCAGCACGGATTGCCGTAACGATGCTAGATGCCAGCCCATGTCCAAGCGGAAAATTCCCTGTCATTATCGATAATGAATTCGGCGGCGTTATTTTTCATGAAGCTTGTGGTCATGGATTAGAAGCTACCGCTGTTGCGAAAGACAGCTCTGTGTTTACAAATCGCCTCGGAGAAAAGGTCGCTCCCGAAATCGTTACATATATCGATGATGGAACAATTCAAAATGAATGGGGTTCCATCAATATTGATGATGAAGGCGAAAAGGCACGGAAAAATGTTCTTATCGAAAATGGTATTCTAAAAGGCTATCTCATTGATAAATTTAATTCACGAAGAATGGGCATGGAATCAACCGGTTCAGGAAGAAGACAATCCTTCCGTTTTGCGCCAACCTCTAGGATGACTAATACGTATATTGCCCCTGGAAAATCAACACCTGAAGAAATTATCGCAAATACCGAACATGGGATATATACGAAATATATGGGCGGCGGCCAAGTCAATCCGGCAACTGGTGATTATAACTTTGCCGTCATGGAAGCATATGAAGTAAATAATGGAAAGCTCGGAAAACCATTGAAAGGCGCTACTCTAATCGGCAATGGTCCAAAAACCTTACAGCTTGTCGATATGGTTGGGGATAATTTGGGGCATGGTGCTGGAATGTGTGGTGCACAAAGTGGCAGTATCCCGGTTAATGTAGGTCAACCAATGATCCGTGTCAGCGAAATTACGGTCGGTGGGACGAAGGGAGAATAATCTATGACAATACAAGAATTTCAATTGAAACTATTTAGTGTTGCTGAAAGCTCCGGTTTTACAGATGTAGAAATGTATTATGAAAAGAAAGAAGTATTTGGCTGCCAAGTATACAAAGGCGAAATTGATCAATATGAAATTGCTGAAGACGGAGGCGTTTCCTTCCGCGGGATCATAAACGGTAAAATGGGCTATGCATATTCCGAAAAAATCGATGATGCTTCCATTCCCTTCTTGTTAGATAACGCGAAAGAAAATACCCAGATAATGTATGATGAACATAATGAAGAAATCTTTTCCGGAAGCAGTCACTATGAGCAAGGGAATTTTTTCTCTAGATCCTTAAATGAAGTGACTATTCCTGAAAAAATACAATTTATTAAAGATGTAGAACGTGAGTTACTGGCACAGGACCCTAGAATTGTTGCGTCAGAATATTGCGGCATTCGGACAGAAACGGTCTCTAGAAATCTTTTAAATAATAAAGGGTTGTCATTAACTGATCAAATGAATTTTTTGTATGTCATCGTGGAAGCCATCGTAAAGGACGGAGAGGAAACAAAAACATCATTTGAATTCAAAGTGACAAAAGACTTCCAACGCTTAAATGCCAAGGAAATTGCCAAAAAAGCTGCAGATGAAGCACTCTCACAATTAAGATCGAGAAATATTACTAGTAAAGAATATCCGATCCTTTTAAGAAATGATGCAGCAGCAAATCTGTTGGCCACGTACTCGACTAATTTTTCCGCAGAAAACACGCAAGCAGGTATTTCGTTCCTAAAGGATAAGCTTGGAAAGCAAATTGCCGGCCAAAAGATTACCATTGTCGATGATCCATTCCTTGAGGATGGCCTTGCCAGCAGAACCTTTGATAGTGAGGGTGTTGCGACAAAGAAACTTACATTAGTCGAATCGGGTGTCCTGCAATCCCTCCTTCACAATCAAAAAACAGCGAAAAAAGATCAAACGGAAACCACAGGACACGCGCATAAAGATTCGTATAAAAGTGTTGTCAAAGTTGGTCCATCGAATCTTTATCTCGAGCCCTCCACGACTCCATTTGAAGCAGTGCTTGCTTCAATGGACGAAGGCATTTTGATTACGAAACTTCAAGGCTTGCATTCAGGAGCTAACACAGTTTCTGGTGATTTTTCACTTGCGGCAAATGGATTTTATGTAAAGGACGGAAAGGTTCAATACCCAGTTAACCAAATGACCATCGCGGGTAATTTTTATCAATTATTGAAAAATGTCGAAGAAATTGGCTCGGATTTAACCTTCCCGCTTTCGCCTGTTGGTTCTCCATCAGTTTTAGTTAAATCATTGGCGGTTACGGTTGAGTAATCGTGTTTTTTTTGTGGGTGTCCCATGTGGGCACCCGCTTTATTTGAGATATTGCTAAAAATAGCCCCAAAAGAGGTAATTTTCCTCTGAAAAATGGGTGTGCCTTCAAAAAATGTAGCTACCCTCTCTACATTTTCTGAGACGAAACCAGGTTCCCGATCACCAAAACAGAGCATGCCCATATGGTCATAGGTTAGCTGAATTTTTTTATTTTCATATCAACTCTATTTCCTTTCATATATTTTATTTTTCCTATTTCTATTTTCTGTTGGTTTCGAAAAAGAAACTTCTCGAAAGGATTAATCCCGTCACATACAGAAATAAAGCAAAATAGGCCGGCAGGATATGGATAAATGTTGTATATCCAATGATAAAATGAGTCACAATGCCAGAAACGAACGCCGGTATTCCCCCGATTAGTAACGTTTTCCAAACCCATTTTTCCCCTTGATGAAATCCCCATAGTGAAATCATGAGCACGAGCAATCCAACACTAATTAAAGCACTGCCAAATCCAGCTCGGTCATGCGCAATCAGAGAAATAAGCCGTCCATTAACATCATTTAATTGATCTGGTGTCATACAAATAAAACCGATGTCAGTTGGCACAAACACATTGGTTGCGCCAATAAAAGAAATCACCAAACCGCCAATGATAAATGAGAAACCGAGAACAACAAAACAGAGTTGTCCCCATAAACTTTTTTTCCATGTTGGATGATTGGTTCGATTTTTCGATATCGGAGATCGATTTGAATAATTTGTTTTTCGCCGCCCGATCATAAAAAATGGCAAAAGGACGATCCAAAAAATAGCATGAAGCCAATCAAAATAACCATAAGCAATAAACAGCAAAATACCTAAAAAACCAACAGTTCCGCCTAGATGAATGGCCTTACGGGCCCAGTGATATCCAAACATTACCGCGTGGCGTGCTAGTTGCATATATAAAACTCCACCTGAAATCATCGTTCCGGCCAGTGTCATCCGATCATGAGCCATGAAATAAATGATCGTTGGATTGATGACGATTAGTTCTTCACGAGTTAACCCTAAAAAAGCTTCATCATAAGGAAGAATTACGAAAGTCATGCTAAAGAATAATGCAATCAATCCGCCAAGAGTAATTAGGAGACCAAATAGCCAATACCATATCCAGCCAGATCTCTTTTCTTGAAGGATACCTAATTGATCCTCGATCGCTTCATTGATTCTTTTCGGCAGACCTGGCCCTGAAAGGACGTAGCCATTCGTAAGCAAGATGAGCTTAACACCCTCTGAAATGAGCGTAAGCGCATCTTCTGGCTCCAATACTCCCCCTGAAATCATCAATGGCACATGGTCAAATCCATTTGATTTAAGATATTTTACTGTTTGAATCAATTCCGTTGTTTGCTTAACTGGAAAGCTTTGTTCTTTTTCAACAATTTCAGGTCTTTCCTCTAAAAAAATCCCATCAATACAACCAGACTCTTTTAGTTTTTGAATGAGAGGCAGGTCATGGTAAACACTACTTTGTTGAATAGAAAGGAAAATCGGCTTACTTTTCATTACGCGCTTCATAGCATAAAACTTTTCACTCTCGTACATTTTTTCTATGATAAAGGCTGATCCATAGGGAGAAAATGACGGTAATATGCTGATCGTTTCCTCCACGGACAGCTCTTGACCTAAACGAATAAATATCGGTTTATTAAGAGGCTTTAATGCTTGCAGCCTCTGTAAAGCCTGCTCAATGCCCATCGATTCTAATGGATTGGGAAAGATAATTTCGTCTTTATTTTTTGAAAATCGGGCAGGATTTTCAGATTGATTCGGAGTTCGAGTTATAGGACCTATTTCAATAAACCCAAAGCCTAAATGAGAAAACGCCTTTGTCCCTGATAAAAATGGATCTATTTTCCCGCTTAATCCAATGGGATTGGAGAATGTGAGACCAAATAAATTCTTTTTAAGTGCTGGCGAAGGAGTCATATGACCCAAAAACTCAATGAATGCAGTTCCACCCGGCAGAGATGAAACTATGTTCATCCCCCGATGAATAAACTCTCTTCCCACCGCATTTGGCAGCCGTGATACCAAAGGTTTAAAAATTGTATGGTATGACCAATCAGGCATATAATCAACTCCGGTAATCAGATACTAACAATCTATATTTCTATTATAACTAGAATGAGTTTTCAGCATAAAGACAAATTCTTGAATTTTCCGCCTACTCCACTTCATAAAGTTAACCTTAAATCAGTGGGAATTTTCCCCATCCCCCACTTATCCTTTTTTGCACCCTCAAAGTCTTGAAGTGGGGGGCTATCTGCTCGTTAATGCAGGATAAATTCGCGAATCAAAACTTTTTTTCAGATTTTTCGCCTTTCCTGTCCTCATAATGGTGATTTTACTCCCCACTCGGAATCTCTAAAGCTCCCGATATGGCATAGGAACCAAAATCAATCTCTGTCTGTTTGCCTACCACATGCTTAGCTATTTCTGCACCAAGATATGGTCCGCTGGTTAGCCCTGATGCGCCCAGGCCATTTGCAATAGATGCACCGAGTATCCCTGCTCCAATCACAATAACCTTTTCCATATAACACCTTTTCATTTTAGTTTTCTTAAGCTCTTATGAGATGTTCGATCCGTTCATTAATATCACATCTCATTCTGTGACGAATGATTACCCATTTAATGATAACAAAAAATTGAAGTGTTATAAATTTGCATCAGTTAATTTTTTTAGGCCTACTCACTAACATAAAAAACTTGTAAAAAAAAGCAAATTATTTGCGTGAACTTTTTGCGGAAAATTATTAATATATCTAATTTCACTTGTATAAAAATGAATTATCTGGTATATTAGCAATCAATTAAATACACTCTTACTTCAATACCTTTTGAAGTGAGGATAGAGGCGCAAAGACTATTAGTACACAATTTGAGGATAATGAGATCCGGTGATGATTGTAGAAAGGAGAATTTGCCGAAGCTTCATAGAAACTCATTCGTCTTGAAGCTGGTTCTGTTGTTGAATAAGCACAGAATTGTCATATAGGAAACTATATGGAGGGCTATCTCACGCATAGGAACTTGTTTTTATTATGTTTCTACCGCAACAGCGAACCCTCGTTGTTGCTTTTTTGCGTCGATTTTAGAAATGGCCGCTGCCCCCTCTAATTTCTAAAAAATTTGATATAAAGGGTGAGAATGATGAATTTTGGCCAAGTTTTAACAGCAATGGTTACGCCATTTGATCAAAATGGTGAGATTGATTTTAACGCTACAAGAGAATTAGTGAATTATTTAATTGCGAATGGTAGTGATGGGTTAGTGGTAGCGGGTACAACTGGTGAGTCCCCAACCTTAACAATAGAAGAGAAAGTTTCATTATTTAAATTTGTTGTCGAAGTTGTTAATGGAAGAGTACCGGTCATCGCCGGAACGGGTTCAAATAACACTAGGGCTTCCATCAGCTTAACTAGGCTTGCGGAGGAAGCGGGTGTTGATGGGATCATGCTTGTTGTTCCATACTATAACAAACCATCTCAAGAAGGTTTATTTCAACACTTTAAAGCAATTGCTGATTCAACCGTCTTACCAGTTATGCTTTATAATATCCCTGGACGGAGTGTCATCAACATGACTGTTGATACCATTGTTCGTCTCTCAAAAATTGACAATATCGTCGCAATAAAAGAAGCAAGCGGCAACTTAGATGCCATGGCTGAAATCATTAGCCTTACTGCAGATGATTTTACGTTGTATAGTGGCGATGATGGCCTAACATTACCAGTTTTAGCGATCGGTGGTGCGGGAGTTGTCTCTGTTGCTTCTCATATTATCGGGAATGAAATACAGGAAATGGTCAATAGCTTTAAAAATGGGCATCTAAAGGATGCAGCTTCAGCGCATCGACATCTACTTCCGATTATGAAGTCCTTATTTGCTGCACCTAATCCAACACCAGTAAAAGCAGCCTTAAATTTGACCGGGATAAAAGTTGGAAGTGTCCGCTTACCATTGGTACCATTAAACGGTGAAGAAAAATTAGCACTACAAAAGGTCCTTCCAACAAGAAAAGTTGAAACATTAATTTAATGATTTAAGAAAAGGCTGCCTTACAATTTAGGCAGCCTTAATTACTGGTACAACTCCTACATCTTTCAAAATATATAAAAATGAAAGCAAAAAAAACACAAATAAGTTGCGGTTTCTCGCAACTTATTTGCTTTTTTAGTAGTTTGTAATTCCAAAGCTAAACTAAGTGATCTCCTTTGTTAAACGCCTTTATATGCTTGTCGATAAATCTCAGCCAACTCGGTTACTAACGGAAGCTTAGGGTTGGCAGTGGTACATTGGTCTTCGAAGGCACGGTCTGCCAGGAAGTCAATTTTACTTTCAAACTCAGTTTTACCAATATTATTTGCTTCTAAACTCATAGGGATTTCGAGTTCTTTAGCCAATTTGATGATGGCCTGAACGAGACTATCAACACCTTCCTCAGTCGTTTTTGCAGGTAAACCTAATGTTCTTGCAATTTCAGCATAACGTTTGTCTGCTTTGAAATGGTTATACTTTGGAAATGCTGTAAACTTTATCGGTTTTGTTGCATTATAGCGAATAACATGAGGTAAGAGAACAGCATTCGCACGTCCATGGGCGATATGGAATTCGGCGCCTAGTTTATGCGCAAGACTATGATTAATACCTAAAAAGGCGTTAGCAAAGGCCATACCGGCAATCGTTGAAGCATTATGAACCTTTTCACGTGCTTCTTCATCACTGCCATTTTTGTAGGCTCTTGGCAGGTACTCAAACACTAACTGTATAGCTTTCATCGCAAGACCATCTGTAAAGTCATTAGCCATACAGGATACGTATGCTTCAATTGCATGTGTTAATACGTCCATACCTGTATCAGCTGTAATATGTTTCGGAACCGTCATAACGAATTGCGGGTCAATAATTGCCACGTCTGGTGTCAATTCATAATCAGCGAGCGGATATTTAATATTTGCTTCTTTATCAGTAATAACAGAGAATGACGTTACCTCAGAACCCGTCCCAGAGGTCGTCGGAATAGCAACGAATTGCGCCCTTTCTCCAAGTTGAGGATATTTAACGATTCGTTTTCTAATATCCAGGAATTTTTGCTTTAAGCCAAAGAATTCTGTATCTGGATATTCATAGAACAACCACATGCCTTTGGCAGCATCCATCGCAGAACCGCCGCCCAAGGCAATGATGACATCCGGCTGGAATTTAGCCATCATTTCTGCACCCTTCATGACAGTTTCGATCGAAGGGTCAGGTTCCACTTCTGAAAAGATTTCGCAGTGCACATAATCTGGACGCTTCCTTAAATAGTAAAGCACCTTATCCACATAGCCTAATTTCACCATTCCAGGGTCGGTGACAATGAACGCTTTCGAGATTTTTGGCATTTTAGCTAAATACTGGGTAGAATTCTTCTCAAAATAAATTTTAGACGGAACTTTAAACCATTGCATATTGACATTCCTCTTAGCCACTTTTTTAATATTGATTAAATGAATTGCTCCTACGTTAGTAGATACAGAGTTTCCGCCATACGTACCGCAGCCAAGTGTTAAAGAAGGAATATACGCATTATAAATATCACCAATGGCACCTTGTGAAGAAGGAGCATTCACGATGATTCTTCCTGCTTTCATTCTTAAGCCATATTGTTTGATGACAGTTTGATCATTGGTATGAATAACAGCAGAATGTCCTAAACCACCAAACTCAAGCATTTCTTCGGCTCTTTTAATGCCTTCGTCATGGTTGCTAACCTTATAGCAGGCTAAGACCGGACTTAATTTTTCTCTTGAAAGCGGATGACCAAGGCCGACCCCTTTTAATTCCGCGACTAAAATTTTTGTATTTTCCGGAACGGTAACACCTGCCAAGGCAGCAATTTTTGAAGCAGCCATCCCAACGATATTTGGATTTACTGCACAGGACTGTTCATTAATGACTAATGTTTCAACCTTTTCTTTTTCTTCTTCATTTAAAAAATAACAATTGTTTGCGATCATTTCCTTCTTAACATCAGCGTAAATTTCTTTATCGATTATAACAGCTTGTTCTGAGGCACAAATCATTCCGTTATCAAACGTTTTTGATAAAATTAAGTCATTTACCGCTTGATGGAGATTGGCTGTTTTTTCAATATAACAAGGGACATTCCCTGGTCCAACTCCAAGTGCAGGTTTACCTGAGCTGTACGCGGATTTGACCATCCCAGCCCCGCCGGTAGCAAGAATCATCGATATTTTCATGTGGTTCATCAGTGCTTGTGTAGCCTCAAGTGATGGTGTTTCAATCCATTGAATACAATTCTCTGGTGCTCCTGCCTTAATAGCCGCATCTCTTAAAACTCTCGCCGCTTCACTGCTGCATTTCTGTGCTGATGGATGAAAGGCGAAAATGATTGGATTTCTCGTCTTAATGGAAATAAGTGCTTTAAACATCGTAGTGGAAGTTGGGTTTGTGACTGGTGTAACCCCTGCTACCACTCCTACCGGTTCAGCAATTTCAATGATTCCTTCATGAACATTTTCATTTATGATTCCAACGGTTTTATCATATTTGATGTTATGATAGACATACTCTGTCGCAAACATGTTTTTGATTATTTTATCTTCATAAACTCCTCTTCCTGTTTCTTCAACGGCAAGTTTTGCAAGGGGCATATGCTGATCAAGCCCAGCTAAAGCCATTTGCTTTACAATTTCATTTATCATCTCTTGGTCAAAACTGCGGAATTCCTCCAATGCTTTTAGACCGTTCTCTACCAAAGTGTCAATCATTTTTGTTACAGATTGCTTTTCTTTTACCAATTTTTCTACCACTGCCATGACAGTCCCTCCAATTGTTTAAAAGCTTGTTAATTAGATGAAATCTTTGTGAAATATTTCACAAATATAGTTAAAAAATGTAAAAGGGTTTGTTGCTTCCCTCGTGTTACTCACAAACTGTTTAAATGCTTATTAATTTGCTGGATACTTTGTGAAATATTTCACAAATAAAGTTAAAAATTTCAAAGGGTTTGTTGCTTTTCCCTCGTGTTACTCACAAACTGTTTAAATGCTTATTAATTTGCTGATGATTTGTGAAACATTTCACAAATATAACTAAAAATTTCAAAGGGTTTGTTGCTTTTCCCTCGTGTTACTCACAAACTGGATTTCTTGGGATCTTTTCAAATAAGATGTCCGTTAAGACTTTTGTATATTTTTTTACAATGATCACATAATTGATTGTCCAAATATAAGCAGGAATTTCTTCATTTTCTTTAAACAACATGGCTTCAAATTCATCGCCTACTATTTCTTCAAATACCTCTTGTGTATACGTTTCAGAATCTGCTGAGAAGGTCTTCCATTCACAAATCATCATGTATGATCACTCCTTATTCCTTTTATGAATACATCATAACATGAATTTATGATAATAGATTGTGAAATATTGAACAATCTATGAAATTTAATGATTATTATAAAAGATAGGTCTATTTCCTTATCAGAGCTTGTTTCTTATTTAACCATGTTGTTGCAACCATCTAAAACGAGAAAGCGTTTACAATTAATATATTATATTAACATAATAATCGATACTTCTATAAAAACATACAACATCCATAATCAATATTTTTACACTAGTCTACACTGAGTTTAATATGGTATAAATTTTATAGTTGATTTATCATTAATCTTTTAATGCAAATTACGCTAAGTGCAAATACATTCATGGAAATGGAGCCGATATAATCAGTGATTCTAGTAATTGATAACTATGATTCATTCACGTTCAACTTAGTCCAATACATCCGAACAATTGGCGAAGAGGTCGTTGTGATTCGAAATGATCAGCTTTCGTTAGAAAAAATAGAACAAATGCAGCCAGACCATCTTCTTATTTCTCCAGGGCCTGGTAATCCTGATTCAGCTGGGCTATGCTTAGATATCGTGAAAAGGTTTTATAAAAAAATTCCAATAATAGGTGTATGTCTCGGACACCAAGTTATTGCGCAAGCGTTTGGCGGAATGGTAAAAAAGGCATCCAAACCAATGCATGGAAAAATCTCATTTATAAACCATGACCAAAATGGGATCTTCTGTGATATTCCAACACCATTACAAGTGACAAGATATCATTCATTAATCGTCGATGAATCTACCCTTCCCCCATGTTTAGAAATCAGTGCAAGAAGTGAGGATGGTGAAATTATGGCTCTTCGACATAAGCAATATCATGTAGAAGGAGTTCAATTCCATCCTGAATCCATCTTGACAGAAAATGGATTACAAATGGTACGGAATTTTTTTATAAAAGAATGTAAGGATGAAAACAAATCTCATGAAAATACAACGACCTCTCTTAGCATTTGAATTTGCTGATTCGAACGGTAAAATAATACCGCTAACTTTTCAACACCCAATCAAAGTGATTAGGGCTGACAAAATTGACGAGGTGCTATCTTACTTTCAAATTATTCAAGATGCGGTAGATAATGGTTATTTTGCTGCGGGATTTTTATCCTATGAAAGTGCAGCTGCCTTCGATTCTGCTTATAGAATAAAGGAAGGAAGTAAAATGCCGCTCTTATGGTTTGGAATTTTTTCAGAACCGTTGCACCAACCAATCAGCGGTACTGGTACGTATACACTAACAGAATGGAAACCATCTCTTGAAATGGATGATTATAATCAATCAATTTTATCTATTAAGCAATCGATTGAAAGTGGTGATACATATCAGACAAACTATACGATACGTCTGAACTCCCACTTCCAAGGTGACGATATTGCTTTTTTTGAAAAACTAAAAAGTGCACAAGCTTCAAATTATTGTGCTTACATCAACACCGATGAACATAGTATTCTATCTGCCTCTCCAGAACTGTTTTTTCATTTAAAGGGTGATAAAATTACCACCCGGCCGATGAAAGGAACAATAAAAAGAGGGAAATCAGCTGAAGAAGATGAAGCAAACGCCAGCTGGCTTTACCAGTCTGAAAAAAATCGCGCGGAAAATCTGATGATCGTCGACCTACTGCGAAATGACCTAGGCATGATCGCCGAACCAGGTACTGTTTCCGTTCCAAAGCTATTCGAAATTGAACAATACCCAACCGTTCATCAAATGACCTCAACGATTACTGCAAAGGTTTCCAGTAATACGAAAGTCGTTGATATCTTTAAAGCGCTTTTTCCTTGTGGGTCCATTACAGGCGCGCCAAAGATCAGCACAATGAATATCATTTCAGAGTTAGAACAAGAACCGCGAGAGGTTTATTGCGGTGCGATTGGTTTTATTACACCAGACAAAGAAGCCATTTTTAATGTCCCAATCAGAACAGTAATGATTGAACATAAATCAGGCCAAGCAACTTATGGAGTTGGAGGAGGAATAACATGGGATTCCACTACAGAAGGTGAATATCAAGAAATTCTGGCAAAAGCAAGTTTACTTAAAGAAAACAGACCTGAATTTCAACTACTAGAAAGCTTGTTATTAAACCAGAGTAACTATTTTCTATTAGAGGAACATCTCAATCGCCTAAAAAATTCAGCTCAATACTTCGGTTTTCGATGCAACTTAGCGGATGTCAATAATACTTTAGATGAGTTTTCAAAGCAAAATCACAATGGTGAGTTAAAAGTACGACTCCTTATAGCTAAAAACGGGAACATTACCATAGAAGGAAATTCGCTAAAACATCCTGAGGCAGCTTTGAAAGTGTTGCTTGCCAACAAACCGATAGAAAAGGACAATCTATTCCTTTACCATAAAACGACAAATCGAGAAATCTATTCTCAATTTCAGGTGCAGAAGCCTGCAGATATTTTCGATGTGCTTCTTTGGAACGAAGATGGAGAGTTGACTGAGTTTATAAATGGGAACGTCGTCTTAGAAATAGATGGCTCATTATGGACACCATCATTAAAAAGCGGCTTATTAGCAGGCACATTTAGAGAGATGTTACTTAAAAATGGAGAAATACGCGAAAAAACATTAACTATTGCAGATTTACAAAAAAGTACGAAAATCTGGTTTATCAATAGTGTGCGGAAATGGCTAGAGGTTCAATTAATTAACCTTTAAGATAAAGAGAACAGTGCGGACTGCACTGTTCTCTTTATTTTTTGTATTAAATAGCTTAAGAAGGTTATATCTTAACCCACTTCAACTTAACTTATTGTTTGTTAAAATAGAATTTTAATCTTTTAAAAAAGATTAAACCGATGTCAACCCAAATCCAATTATAAATAAAAGCAAATAAAAAAATACCGCCCATTACGAGTACTGAAAAGGTAGCTGACACGGCAGGACCTAAGACCGGAAATGAAAAGCCATATAATAAGCTGATGATACCAAGGGTAAGCAAAATAGCACCACTACCAATGATGCTGATCCTTTTTTTGAAGAAGTAAAAAGCAGCCCCGGTTCCAAATCCCAGCAATCCTGTCGTAAACGGGAACACAAACAGCTCACTTGGCTGAAGGACAAGAAGCAATAGATTCGATAGAAAAAAGGACATTAGTCCGACCGGAAACGAAAGCATGGTACAAAAAAGAATCGGTGCTGTTGCAAATGGACTAATAAAATATCCTATCCCTGGTAAAAAACCGCCTGCAGCTTGGAGAACAGCTGCTAAACTAGCGAAAAGCGCACCCAATACAAGTTGTCTCGTTTTTGAATGTTTATTAAAGGCTAGTTGGGCAGATCGAACATCATCAGAAATTGATTTAAAAAAATACATCGGTTCCACCTCGGTCAACAAGTTCTTCGTATGGTTAATATATTAACGATATACTGTTGACGGAACCGATGAGGCAAATTTCAAAACGGCAGTATTATTAATTTACTTAAAAATAGTTGAAATTACTTGGTCCAGTGTCATTTCACTATCCACTACATATACACCTGGGCGCAATTTATTCTCTAGACCTTTTTGTTCTATATCCTTAGAAAAAGTAAACGCATCCTGTACCAAATTCGCTTGTACAAGTGTCTTGCCGACATCAATACTAGTCATACCCTCTGAAACATTAACAATCACTTTTGTAACGGTTTTAGCGGGCTGGTTATCATCTGGTGAAGCTTGTTTTTCTACAGATGCCTTAGCATCATTAATAATCTTGTCATATTCAGCTTTCGTTTGTATGACATAGCCTTTTGTTTCAAGCTTATTTTTCATCTCTTTTTCAGATATTTTTACTGTTGTACGGTTTTCGGATGTTTTTGCGGATGCTTTTGGGTTATCACTTTTATCAGCAAAGTAAACAGAGCCGCAAATAGTTGTACTAATAAGAATTCCTGCTGCAAAGCTGCTTAGTAAGTTAATTCTCATTGGCAGCCGCTCTCCCTTCTTCCATTATTTTCTGGAATGGTGCAAGCAGTTGTTCGATTTCATTTTCTGTTACTTCTTTCATCTTTGCAATGCTCTCAATCGAATAATTGCGTTTATATAAATCTAGTATTTCACGCTTGAAACGTTTTTCTTCAGAAGTAAGTGAAATCCCCGCTTCTTTCGTAACAACTTCCATGTCAATCTCAAAATTCCGAATTGACTCTTGAAGCGCATTAATCTCCTTCATCGTGGAAATGTGAATCATATCAATTTGATTATGTTCTTCTTTTGCCACACGATTGGATTTTAAAATAGAAATGATTAGTAATATAGCAGAAATTGCAAACAATACTACTAAAGTCCATACCATCAAATAAATTACCTCCTATTATCGAATACAAGTCCTTATTATACATCCAAAATGATTTTTTTTCGATTTGTATCCCAAAAATACGTAAAAAGTCTTAGTTTCCTCACAAATTTTGTGGATTAAGGGAATCATTTCTAACTTTTGAAATAGGAAAAATAACATATGAAAAAGCACTCTAAAGACTGCTGTCAAAGGTTTCCATCCATAACTTTTTAAAAACGAAAAATTTGATCAATTTCTGGAATTTCTTCATTTGTTAATTGAACTTCCAGAGTTTTAAGGTTATGCAGTACTTGTTCTGCTTTCTTTGCTCCTTATACAAATTTAGGAAAGTGGTCTGGAAAAATTTACGCCATAAATAATCCGATGACATTATCCATAAACTATACTTACACGTTATGGATAGGAGTAGATCATTCTTGAAAAAAATATTAATGTTTCCTATTCTTTTAATCGTCTCCTTTTATTCATTTCAAAATCAGGCTACCGCTGTTACAAAAAGTCGTGAAGCATACGAAAAAACAGGGAATGTAATTTGGGAAATAAACACTAAGGAGAAATTAGTTGCCATTACATTTGATGATGGACCCCACCCTGTTTTTACCCCTCAAATACTTGAGATATTAGCTAAATATAACGCAAAAGCAACCTTTTTTGTTGCAGGGAATAAAGCTGAAAGATTTCCTGAGGTTTTAAAAAGAGTAGTAAAAGAAGGTCACGAAATTGGCAATCATACATATAGTCATTTAATTACTAGCAAAATCTCTGCTGTTAAATTAACCGAAGAATTAAAGCGAACAGATAATATCATCCAGGGGATTACTGGAAATAAACCTATTCTCTATCGGCCAGTAGCAGGTATTTACAATGATGTAATAATTAATACAGCCATTAAAAACGGAAAATTTGTCATCCTTTGGTCATGGGATCAGGATCCTCGAGATTGGAGGAATCCACCCGCAAACCAAATTACAAGATATGTTACAAAAGGAATAAATCCGGGCGATATCATTGTCCTCCATGATTGGCATGGCAGCGAATTTTCACAGGCATGTCAAACGGTATTGGCATTAGATGATATTTTAAGCTATTTATCCACTAAAGGATATAAATCAGTAACCGTTTCTGAAATGCTTTATAGGTCAAAAACTAACTATCCCGAGCCTTTTTTCCCCTTCCATTGAATTGTGTAGTGGGTCATTTCCCCCTCTGCGTTAAGGCTTTAGTACGCAAGAGGCTGACCACACGAATTTGTATTCAGGAATAGGACAAAATATATTCGAGCAATTTGATTGCTCAAAAACGTCGTCGGGAGTGATGTATCATGGCTAGAAACAAACTATTGGTTCCTGGTGCAGGCAATGTTCTGGATCAATTGAAAGAAGAAATCGCCAACGAGTTTGGAGTTCAACTTGGTGCTGATACGACCGCACGAGCAAACGGTTCAGTTGGCGGCGAAATGACTAAACGTCTTGTCGCTTATGCTGAACAATCATTACGAAATCAACAGGGTCCATAACCAGTGATTTCAACAATAGGGTGTCCAATTGGGCACCCTTTTTCTTCTGGCAGCTAATTAATTTACAAACAGGATTTTGATTTCATTTTCTGCCTCAATCATTCTGCCATAACGATATCCTTCAATAAGCACATGTCGTTCATGGTCACTTAGTCGACGATCCCATTTGGTTTCTAGATATAAAATAACCTCGTTATAGAAAATATCCGGATAATCAAAAGGATTATTCATTAAAACCTCTCCATTCTTTTCTTAACCACCCCTGTATTATTAGTCTTATCCAATTTGTTTAGAATTTAAAAAGAAAAATAAGGTCAGTCTACTGGAGCATTCAAGCATTAGCTCACTGTGGTACTGACCCAAAGGTAAAAGATTTGTGTTACTCTATTTGGATTTAGTTATTCTGTCTTTTCCAAAAATCATAAATGAATTCTTGGAAAATTTCATTTAATGTTCCCTTTTTTTGATTTTTTAACCATTCTACCTGGTCGATTGGCAGTTTTAATTTTAAACTTACATCTTCAATAGGCATTTCCACTTTTCTTATTTCTTCAATTGTTATGCCTTCTTCTATATTCGGAAACCATAAATCATTTTCGTTCACCTTATCGAAATCTTCATACCCATTAATGTCATCGAGTTCACAAAATAAATTAAGCTGCGGCAAACCACCTGACAGGATTTTTACATGCATGATCGAGTTTATGATACGACCATTTTCCATTTCAATATCAATAATAAGGTTTTCTTCTTTTTTATATTTTTTTACCGCAACCTCAGTCACAATCAAATCCAATTCCAAAGTAATTCCAGAGCTAGATTCAAAAATATAGATGGCACTTTTAAATACATGGATACTTTCACCATCAATTTTTATTGTTTTTATTCCAACCATAAACCGTTCCCCCATGCAGTTGTTTCATCCATTCGGTAACAGACACTTAATGGATATAGGTATGATTCTTTTTTACCCTTTTTGATTAATGTTCTCATTTGGTGCCTGACACCTATTCTACATCTTTTTGACGTTTCCCGTCACGATACGGATGCTAGCTTTTTTTAAGCCTTGGAAAGCATCCATAGCTGCATAGATGATAAATGTAGCAATTGATCCCCATACGATCCAAGTTACTGGTTTGTCAACTTGAGTAAATAAGTTGGATAAAAAGCTGCTAAATGACGAAGTGAACAAGTCGGGGTCTGCCATAATCTTGATGAATAGGAGCGATGATATAAATTGAAAAATAGTGTTGACGATTGCTAGTTTTTTTGTCCATTGTTTAACGGTCCATTTATAAAGACCAATGGCGATTTCCATGCCAATCGCAATGATCACAATTGGCCAATAGGCATCCAATACCTCTTGATTCAATGAGGGGGTTACAAAAACGAGACCATCTTGACCCTTTTCATACCTACCTATGATGCTCGAGGCATTAAAATAAAAGATTACCCAAATCACAGTCCAGAAGAGACGGCCAAACACTTCGATGTTCGGGATTGCCTTTTCCTTTGGGAGGGCAGTTATTTTTTTCAAATCATCAGGTGTCCATTCCTTAAACCATGTTCCCAGCGGCTTATGGTCTTTGATATCAGCACGCTCCAGGATGGCAAACACTGCTGTTAACCAGAAAAACACCTGCATCCCAGTTCCCAAAACTCTTACAATCCCTTCTCCAACTGCTGCTAAAATAACATTTAATACGGCTTGGTCTCCAGAGAATGTTACGATTTTTTCAACAAAAAAGGTAATTAGCGTTATTGTCAGAGCGAGTGGCAAAATCCATTTTAGCAATTGAAGGTAAATACCAAAAAACTGGGGTCCAATTAGATGCATCGGCCGATCTAAGTATCCACTTGCCAGCACAGCCGGGTTACCGAGTTTTTTTAATACTGCTTTTACATCTTGTTCTGTATAATCCTCTGGAAGCATATCTTCAATCGTGGAGCGCAGCTCCTGGGCAATATCTTCTCCACTTTTTTCAGGCAGCCTCCTGGTTACCTCCTGTATATATAGTTCAATTAGATTCATTTTGATCATCTCCTTTAATTAATTCATAAAGTTCCTGTGATAACTGTTCCCATTCTTTTTTCAACTGCAGAAACACATCTATGCCGTATTTACTTAAGACATAATACTTCCGCGGTCTGCTTTCGGTCGTATCCCAGATGCTTGTCACCAGATCTTGTTTTTCCAAACGGCGAAGCAGCGGATACAAGGTGCTCTGATCAATAGTTATTCCGTTTTTTTCCAATGACAAGACAAGCGAATACCCATATTGCGGGGAACGCAATTGACTTAATACTGCCAAAGTCAACGTCCCTCTTCGTAACTCAGTCCGTAAAGAATTCAGTAATGTACTCAACTTCTCACCTCAGCTTTCAATATCTTATATACTTTATGTCACATACTATGCATCATACACTATTGTTGTTAATAAAATAATACCATTTCATAAAACAAATGGCAATATTTTCTTTTTGCTGATATTTTTGGCAAAGAGATGAATAAAAAAAGACCAAACATGAGTAACATGTCCGGTCGAGCAATTAGCTGTATTGTAAATGAATCTGTTGAAACGAAGTAATCTTTTGTATACTTTATGTATTGAAATTGAAATCGGCAAAAGGGTGCCAATTTTGACACCCTTTCTTCAATTAAAACTGATGAATATTAGGATAAATTATGGTTGTCTTTCACACCATAACCATGGCTTTTCAATGCTTTCTTAAGTGACTCAATATGATCATGGTTTTTCGTCTCTAATGCTAGCTCCAATTGTGCATATCCTGGGTAAATATCTTCTCCAACATGTTCGAGAATCACAGATTGTATATTCGCATCTAATTCAGTAATAGAACTCAACACTTTTTGGAGCTGGCCTGGCTTATCTTTTAAGATCAGTGAAAAATTTGCATATCTTCCTGACTCAACCATGCCACGTTCAATAATCCGTGAAATAAAATTCACATCAACATTCCCTCCACTTAATATAGCAACCACTTTCTTCTCTTTAACATTTCCTTTTTTATACAATAGAGATGATAATGCTACAGCTCCAGAGCCTTCAACCAAAAGCTTATTCCGTTCCAACAGCATAAGCATGGTTCTTGCAATTTCCATTTCATCTACACAAAAAATATCATCTACATATTTTTGAACTAGTTCAAATGTCTTCTTACCTGGTTTCTTGACTGCAATTCCATCTGCCATTGTAGGGTTAGAATCTACCATGACAGGCTTGTGTTCTATTAATGATTGTTTCATACTCGGACAAGCAAGGGCTTGGACACCATAAACACGAATTTTTGGGTTTTTCTCCTTGACTGCCAAGGAAAGACCCGCAATGAGTCCTCCTCCCCCTACTGGACATAAAATCGCATCCACATCAGGAAGTTGGTCCAATATTTCTAACCCCACTGTACCTTGCCCCGCAATAACCGCTTCGTCATCAAAAGCATGAACAAAGGTTGCTCCCATACTTTCTTTTAGTTCCAATGCGTAAGCAAGGGCATCATCAAACACATTACCCTGCAATTGCACTTTTGCCCCATATTGTTTCGTTGCTGACACTTTACTTAGTGGAGCACCCTTCGGCATGACAATCGTACAAGGAATCCCTAGCATTTGGCTAGAAAAAGCAACACCCTGAGCATGGTTCCCAGCAGAAGCAGCAACAACACCTTTTTGTAGTTCTTCTTTCGTCAATGACATCAGCTTATTATAGGAACCCCTTACTTTAAACGAGCCAGTTTTCTGCAAATTTTCAAGCTTTAAATATACTTCATTATTAGATGATAGGCTGCTAAAAGTTTTTGAATAATCGAGAGGAGTGGAATGAACAATTCCCTTCATTTTTTCACGTGCTAGGATCAAATCGTCTAGGCTAACCAAGTTAAAACCCCCTGCATCCTTTTTTCTTATTTTAGGATGCACTGGAAAAAGTAAACTATTCTACTAATATTATAATATTAGGGTCTTCCCCACCTCAGCGTAAAAGCTTTTATTCCCATAGGTTCAGACACTGTAGATTCTTATTATTAAGCTGATCCCTTATCCCATCAATAATATCCAGTGGCATTACTCCATAGCTGGATAGAGTTTTGGCCTTTTCTTCACCAGCACGTGCATGTAAATAGCTTGCAGCAATTAAAGCATGGACAGGAGAAGCTCCCTGTGCCAGGAATGAGGTAATCATTCCTGTAAGGACATCCCCACTTCCCGCTTTTCCAAGCGCATCATGCCCATAAGGATTTATGAATACATCCCCATCAGGAGTCGCGATGATCGTTCGATGTCCTTTTGACAGCAAATAAATGTCATGATCTTTCGCAAAAGTCTTGGCAATTTCAATTCTGTCCTCTTCCACTTCTTTTACCGTTATATTCATTAATCTGGCCATTTCTCCAGGATGAGGAGTGAAAAGTACATTCCCCTTATACTGTCGTAACAAATCCAATTCGTTTCGAAGTAAATATAAAGCATCCGCATCAACAACAATCGGCTGGTTGATAAGAGAAGTGAGAAACGATTTGATCCACTCTTCTCCACGAGGAAATCTACTCATCCCAGGTCCAATCGCTACACTATCAAATTGATGAAGTAACGGAGCTATTTCATCTATTGCTTTTTCACTAAAATGACCATCCTCTTCTGATAACGGCAGGAATAAAGACTCTGGATGTTGTGCAGCTGCCATCGGATAAATACTTTCTGGAATGGCTAAAGTAACTAATCCCGCACCAGAATGTAAGGCTGCCCTAGCAGTAAAAATTGGTGCTCCGACAAAGGAACGGGAACCGCCAACAACAAGGGCATGTCCGAAAGTTCCCTTATGACCATTTCTAAGTCGTACCGGCACTGAATCTTTCACAAGCGATTCTGTTATTAATTTGGGCAAAGCTAACCCTAATTCTATTGCAATCGTTGGCGGCACGGATATGTCAACAGCCTTCCACTCCCCAACATACTTTGGCCCATCATGTAAAAAGAATCCTTTTTTCGGAAATACAAAGGTTATTGTCTTTGTTGCTTTTACTGCGGCTCCAATTACTTTCCCATCATCGCTGCTAACACCTGATGGAATATCAACAGAAATGATTGATTTCTTTCTTTCATATTCATTTACCATTGAAATCACCTGGGATAAAGGTTCTTGCACAGGTCCATTCACCCCTGTTCCTAGAATTGCATCAATGATGATGTCTGCCTGATTCAATTTCATTCGAAGGTCTTCAAGCATATTTTCATGAAGATAGAAGATCGGTAAGCCGCGGTTAGTAAACACATTAAAATGAACTTTTGCATCTCCCTTCATTCGATCAGGGTTTACCAACAAACATAAAAGAGGCTCCATTCCTAAATCCCAAAGCCTTCGCGCAATGACAAATCCATCACCGCCATTATTTCCACCCCCAGCAAGCACAATCACTCGCGGATTATCACATGGTGGATCTGCTAGGATTTCCTCTACTACCTTAGCTCCTGCATTTTCCATTAACACAACCCCAGGCAATCCCAGCTTTTCTATAGTATATTGATCCATTTGCTGCATTTCCTTTTGGCCTGCAATTAACATGGACATCCCTACTTTTCGTATTTTTTGATTTTGGCTGTGTGGTCAGTGGAGTCTACTTTGTCAGCAAATCTTCCAATGCAAATTGAAGTGAGGGGAACATGAATTCAAAGCCTTCTTCTATTAATACTTTTGGTACAACATGTTGACCATCAAGAACAAGTGTACTTTTTTGTCCAAGTATCATTTTCATGGCAAATGAAGGGACAGGTAACCAATGTGGACGATGTAATACTGAGCCAATTGTTTTACCAAAATCCTTCATATTGATTGGAGATGGCGAAGTGACATTGACTGGCCCACTCATTATTTCATTTTCAATAGCAAATGCGATGGCTCGTACAACATCCGTCACATGCACCCATGACACCCACTGTTCACCTGAACCAACTGTACCACCGGCGAACCATTTATATGGAAGTGCCATGAGATGAAGTGCACCGCCTTCTTTGCCTAGCACAACTCCGAATCTCATAAAGACGGCTCGAATGGAATGTGCTTCTACTTGTTTCGCTTTGTTCTCCCAGTCATATACCGTTTTACCTAGAAAATCATTTGCCTTTTCTAATGAATCTTCTGTATACACAAGATTTACTGATGGCGGGTAAATGCCAATGGCGCTTGCATTAATAAGTACTGAAGGCTTTTCAGGCAATATGGCGATGATTCTTAATAACTCATCTGTAGCTTTCATCCGACTGCCGTAGATTTGTTTCTGATGGCTCGCATTCCATCTTCCATCGTTTATGGAGACACCTGCTAAGTTAATAAATACATCAGCATTTATTATTTCATTTTCAGGAAAAGTACCTTCTTCAAGCCACTTTACATATGAAATATTCCCCGAAGATTTCTTATCTTTTCTTGTTAAAATAATTATTATATGCCCTTGATTGAGCAGGAAGTCAGTTAATTTCTTTCCGATAAATCCGGAACCACCAGCAATAACGATCTTCATTTTTCCCCTCCAATCCAAAAATCACTTTAATATTATGGCAAAGTCTTTTAGTAAGCCCCTAGAAGGTAAGAGGTGGTTCCACTAATTAATGATTATATATATGGTTCAGAAATATCATTTCGTTAAAATCTTCATCAAGATATCAACATCTGAACACCAATTTTTTTCATCAATTTGTTTTTCCTGAAGCATAAGGCCGGAAATCACGGAAAAATAGCAATATAATAGTTTATAAGGGGCACCTTCACAAAATTCACCCAATTGCTGCCCTTTGATGAAGAGTGGGATTAATTGTCCTATAGAGTCTTTAGCTGAAAAGTGTTCGATTATTTGCTTCGCCTTCGCTGGAACCTCATCCGAAACGCTTGCATTCTGTATTAGCAAGAACGAATATTTATTACTTTCATCAAGCATATTTTGGGTTAGCGTTCTAATTTGTTCCTTAGGCGTGCCAGGGAGTTCGCGGACATGTTCAAAAGCACTATTTGCCTCTTCTATTGCCTCTTGAATAAGAGTAATAAAAAGCTCTTCCTTTGATTTAAAATATCGATAGGATAAGCCCTGACTGATTCCAGCCTCGGCCGCAATCATACTCATTTTCGTTCCG
>Ga0213823_1000799_pt1 | contig 22444 bp, 19 predicted proteins | sample MC6MC0907MG_FD_179887 | JGI IMG/M metagenome (GOLD analysis project Ga0213823, IMG submission 179887) | Enriched soil aggregate microbial communities from Iowa State University, Ames, United States - MC6-MC0907-MG | ecosystem: Environmental > Terrestrial > Soil > Unclassified | place: USA: Iowa...
CCGAGTATCTGCGGCAGGGTTTCGTAGCGGTGCAGGGTGCCGAGCAGGTTGGCGACGTACAGGTCGAGGGTCTGGCGGTTCTGCGAGGCCAGTTCGTCCTGGTAATAGCGTTCGGCAAGGTGGTGCAAGGGCCACAGCAAGGGCGCCAGGCACAGGGCCAGCAGGGCCAGGCTGCGCCAGCGGGGACGGCGTGGGTGCGTGGGTTTTGCAATCATCGCGTAAATGCGCCAGAAGGGTCTGGCGCAATTATGCGCTACTTGAGGCAGTCGATCAGCGCCTGCTGCCAGTGAGGTAGCTGGATGCCCCAGTCGCGGGCCAGGCGCGAGCAGTCCAGGCGCGAGTTGAGCGGGCGGCGCGCGGGTGTCGGGTATTCGCTGGAGGCGATCGGCAGCAGTGCGGCGCAAGGCAGGCCACGGGCCTTCAGCTGTTCGCCGATGGCCTGGGCGAAGCCGTACCACGACGTTTCCCCTTGTGCGGTCAGGTGGTAGGTGCCCCAGGCACCGGCCTCGCCGGCTTGCCAGCGCTCGACCAGCGCGCGGGTGCTGGCAGCGATGGTCGCGGCCCAGGTGGGCGCGCCGACCTGGTCGTCGACCACGCGCAATTGCGGTTTTTCCTGCAGCAGCCGTTGCATGGTCAGCAGGAAGTTGCGCCCGTACAGCGAGTAGACCCAGCTGGTACGCAGGATCAGGTGATCGCCACCGACCGCCGCGATGGCCTGTTCGCCGGCCAGTTTGCTGCGCCCATAAACACCCAGCGGGTTGGGCACGTCCTTCTCGGTATAAGGCGCAGCTTTGGCACCGTCGAAAACGTAGTCGGTGGAGTAGTGGATCAGCGGAGCGCCGAGCCGCAGCGCCTCTTCGGCCAGCACGCGAGGTGCCTCGGCATTGATTGCAAAGGCCGTGTCTGGCTCGCTCTCGGCCTGGTCTACGGCGGTGTAGGCGGCGGCGTTGATGATCAGGCCGGGCGCCAGCTGGCGCAACGGTTCGCGCAGCGCCTCGGGCCGGGCCATGTCCAGGTGCTCACGGCCAAGCAGGTGCAGCTCGCCGAGCCCGGCCAGTTGCACCTTCAGTGCTTGCGCAACCTGGCCGTTGCAGCCACACACGAGCACTTTCATGGGAACAGATCCGCGTCTGCCAGCAGGGCGCCAGCCTGGTCCTTGGCTGACAGCAAAGGCGGGGCCTGCAGGCCCCAGTCGATGGCCAGCTGCGGGTCATCCCAGCGGATGCAGCGCTCGGCGGCGGGGTTGTAGTACTCGGTGGTCTTGTAGAGGAAGTCGGCCGATTCGCTCAGCACCAGGAAGCCATGGGCAAACCCTGGCGGGATCCAGAACTGGCGGTGGTCTGCGGCACAGAGCCGGGTAGCCACCCAGCGGCCGAATGTAGGCGAACTGCGGCGGATATCCACGGCGACGTCGAGCACTTCACCCTGGGTCACGCGCACCAGTTTCCCCTGAGGGTTGTCGATCTGGTAGTGCAGCCCACGGAGCACGCCGCGCTGTGAGCGTGAGTGGTTGTCCTGGACGAACCGGGCATCGAAACCAGTCTTTTGGGCGAATTCACGGGCGTTGAAACTTTCGAAGAAGAAGCCGCGGCTGTCGCCGAAGATCTTCGGTTCGATGATCAGTACGTCAGGTATGTCGGTAGCAATTATGTTCATGGCGATTATCTTACCCGTGTACTCAGGGATGGACCTTACCGGCCTCGTTCAATTTAGCCCGCCTTGGCCTGTTGCAGCCTAGATTGCCATCATGACTGCGCACGGGCGCACACTCATCATTTCATCTTTGCCACTTGTTTATCGGCCTTGGCAATGGCGAGATAAGCGAAAAGTAAAAGAGGTTTCATCTTCATGCCCCTCAGCACCCTGATTCAGCGTTCCAGCCTGCCCAGCCCGTCGCTCAGCCAAGCCCAGGCGCATGCCTTGCTTCAGGCGCATTATGACCTTGCTGGCAGCCTGTCGGCGCTGGGCAGCCAGCAGGACCTGAACTTCCGGTTGGACACGGGGCAGGGGCGGTTCGTGCTCAAGGTCTGCCACGGCAGCTATGCCCAGGCCGAGCTGGAGGCGCAGCATGCGGCGCTGGCTTATCTGCGCGATAAGGGCTTGCCGGTGCCCGCCGTGCGCCCGGCCCGCGATGGCCAGGGGTTGCTGGCGCTGGATATCGACGGCCAACCGCTGCGCGCACGCCTGCTCGACTACATAGAAGGGCAGCCGCTGACGCGCCTCAAGCATATGGAACCGCGGCTGATGGCCGAGCTTGGCGCGTTGTGTGCGCGGGTCGACCAGGCGTTGGCCGATTTCGACCACCCAGGCCTGGTGCGCACCCTGCAATGGGACCCGCAGCATGCTCAGGCGCTTATCGAGCATCTGCTGCCGGTGCTGCAGGATGCCGGGCAGCGCGCCCGTGTCGAGAACGCCACAAGGCTGGCCGCTGAAAAACTGGCAGTGCTGGTCGATCAATTACCGAGCCAGGCCGTGCACCTGGACATCACCGACGACAACGCCGTCTGGGCTCGCGACGCCGCGCGGCAGTGGCAGCTGCAGGGCGTGATCGATTTCGGGGACCTGCTGCGGACCTGGCGTATCGCCGACCTTTCCGTCACCTGCGCGGCCTTGCTACACCATGCCGAAGGCGACCCACTGCGCATTCTGCCAGCGGTGCGTGCTTACCAGGCCGTCAACCCGCTAAGCGAAGCCGAGTTGCGCGCGCTGTGGCCGCTGGTGCTGAACCGTGCCGCTGTGCTGGTGCTGAGCAGCGAGCAACAACTGGCGGTGGACCCTGGCAACCAGTACATACGCGACAACATCGCCCATGAGTGGGAAATCTTCAACACCGCTACCGCCGTGCCATTCGCGCTGATGGAGGCGGCCATCCTGCAGGCCGCCGGTAGCGAGCCGAGTGGATCGGCGCTGGCGAATTGCGCGCCACTGCTCCCGGGCTTGGCCGGGCAGGCCGTTACCCGGATCGACCTGGGTGTACTCAGCCGCCATTGCGAGGCTGGCAACTGGGAGCAACCTGGCTTCGACCAGCGCCTGCTGACCGCGCAACCGGCCCCGGCGTGCAGCCTGCACGGGCAATACCGCCTGTCACAAACGCACATCGACCGCCCCGAAGAACCAGCCACGTGCGCGTTGGGCGTGGAGCTGCACCTACCCAACGGTACTGCGGTCCAAGCGCCGCAGGCAGGTACCTGGCAGCGCCATGGCGATGGCCGCGGTTGCCTGCACACGCCGCAGTGGGCCCTGTGGCTGAGCGGCCTGGAAGATACCCCGGCAGACGGCCAGCCCGTGGCCAAGGGCGAGGCGCTGGGCAGCAGTTGTGGTTTCCTGAGTGTCCAGTTGTGCCTGGACAGCGCTGTTCAGCCGCCGTTTTTCGCCACGCCCTCCCACGCGGCCGCTTGGCTGGCGCTGTGCCCATCCCCTGCGGCCTTGCTGGGCTTTGACTGTGACGCCGAGCCGCTGGCCGACCCGCAAGCTTTGCTGGCCCGCCGCGATGCCAGCTTCGCCCGTTCGCAGAAGCACTACTATGCGCAGCCGCCGCACATCGAGCGGGGCTGGCGCAATTACCTGATCGACATGCAGGGCCGTTCCTACCTCGACATGCTCAACAATGTCGCGGTACTGGGCCACGGTCACCCCCGCATGGTGGCCGAATCGGCGCGGCAGTGGTCGCTGCTCAATACCAACTCGCGTTTCCACTACGCGGCCATCGCCGAGTTTTCCGAACGCCTGCTCAAGCTGGCGCCGCCCGGCTTCGACCGGGTGTTCCTGGTCAACAGCGGCACCGAAGCCAATGACCTGGCGATTCGCCTGGCCTGGGCCTACAGCGGTGGGCGCGACCTGCTCAGCGTGCTGGAGGCTTACCACGGCTGGTCGGTGGCCACCGATGCCATTTCCACCTCCATCGCCGACAACCCGCTGGCCCTGGAAACACGCCCGGACTGGGTGCACCCGGTCGAGGCGCCGAACACCTTCCGTGGCCGCTACCGCGGCGCTGACAGCGCAGGCGACTACCTGCGCGACGTCGATGCCAAGCTCGCCGACCTCGATGCCCGTGGCCGGCAACTGGCCGGCATGATTTGCGAACCGGTGTACGGTAACGCTGGCGGCATTTCGCTGCCTGCGGGCTACCTGCAAGACGCTTATGCCAAGGTGCGAGCGCGCGGCGGTGTGTGCATCGCCGATGAAGTGCAGGTGGGTTACGGCCGCCTGGGCGAGTACTTCTGGGGCTTCGAGGAGCAGGGTGTGGTGCCGGACATCATCACCATGGCCAAGGGCATGGGCAACGGCCAGCCTTTGGGCGCGGTCATCACCCGGCGTGAGATTGCCGAGGCGCTGGAAGCGCAGGGCTACTTCTTCTCTTCGGCGGGCGGCAGCCCCGTCAGTTGCCGTATTGGCATGGCGGTACTGGATGTGATGGACGAGGAGGGGTTGTGGCAGAACACCCGCGACACCGGGCGTTACTTCAAGGCGCGGTTGCAGGCGTTGGTCGATAAACATCCGCTTGCCGGTGCTGCCCACGGTTCGGGCTTCTACCTGGGGCTGGAACTGGTGCGCGACCGCGAAACCCTTGAACCTGCCACCGAAGAAACCATGACGCTGTGCAACCGCCTGCGTGACCTGGGCATCTTCATGCAACCGACCGGGGATTACCTGAACATTCTCAAGATCAAGCCGCCCATGTGTACCACCCGGGCGAGTGTCGACTACTTTGTGGACAGTGTTGATCGGATACTGTCTGAAGACTTGTAGGCATCCGGATGCCGTGCAGGCCGATTGTTATCGGTTTGTACGGCATTTTTATTCGCCATTCGGAAGTATGGTGCTTTTAATGCCGATATATATCGGTTATAAATCCGCCATCTCCCATTGACCATCGGCCTAGGGCCTTTGCAGAGGTTACCCATGAAAACCCTCAACTCCACCCCCCGCGCCGACGGTTTCCACATGCCTGCCGAATGGGCACCGCAAAGCCAGGTGTGGATGGTATGGCCAGAGCGTTCGGACAACTGGCGCCTGGGCGGCAAGCCTGCACAGGCTGCCCACGTGACCCTGGCCAAGGCCATCGCCCGCTTCGAACCGGTGACCGTGGCGGTTTCCGCCGGCCAGTACGAAAACGCCCGCCGCCAGCTCGACCTGCCGAACATCCGCGTGGTTGAGATCAGCAACGACGACGCCTGGGTGCGTGACACCGGCCCGACCTTCGTCATCAACGATGCCGGCGAAGTGCGCGGCGTGGACTGGGGCTTCAACGCCTGGGGCGGTTTTGACGGCGGCCTGTACGCACCGTGGAACCGCGACGAGGAACTGGCGGCCAAGGTCATGGAAATGGAGCGCTGCCAGCGCTACCACACCGAAGGTTTCGTGCTCGAAGGCGGCTCGATCCATGTGGACGGTGAAGGCACCCTGATCACCACCGAGGAGTGCCTGCTCAACCGCAACCGCAACCCGCACCTGAACCGCGAGCAGATCGAAGAGATCCTGCGTGAGCACCTGGCAGTCGAGACCATCGTCTGGTTGCCGGACGGCCTGTACAACGACGAAACCGACGGCCACGTCGACAACTTCTGCTGTTACGTCAGCCCAGGTGAAGTGTTACTGGCCTGGACCGATGATTCCAATGACCCCAACTACGCACGCTGCCATGCGGCCTACGATGTGCTGAAAAACAGCCGCGATGCCAAGGGCCGCGAGTTTGTGGTGCACAAGATGCCGATCCCGGGCCCACTGTTTGCCACTGAAGAAGAGTGTGCGGGCGTTGACCAGGTGGCCGGTAGCCAGGAGCGCGACCCTTCGGTACGCCTGGCCGGCTCTTACGTGAACTTCCTGATCGTCAACGGCGGCATCATTGCGCCGAGCTTCGATGACCCGGCGGATGCCCAGGCCAGAGCTATCCTGGCCAAGGTCTTCCCGGACCACGAAGTGGTGATGATCCCCGGCCGAGAGCTGTTGCTCGGGGGCGGCAACATCCACTGCCTGACCCAGCAGCAACCGGCGCCGGTCACGCGCTGATCGCTCACTGTCATTCATCGCCTGTATTGGGGCCGCTTTGCGGCCCATCGCGACCGGTCCGGCGCCCCGGCAAGGCCGCTCCCACACTGACGGCGTTACGCCCCTGATTCAGGGCATGCGCGGACAATGTAGGGGCTGCCTGGCCGCAGCGCGGCCTCGGGATTTTCAAGTGAACATCATCCGGGCCTTTTTTGCGGCGACATCCGGCACGCTGAGATGGCATATGTTTTGTATTGTTTTCAGAGAGTTAACTCGGACAGGCCGGTTACCCCGTTCTGTAACAATCGCGACGTAGATTAGCCGCTCACGGGCCAGGAGTACGTGTAGACATGAATGCAGCAAGTGAGACGGCTTTGCGCCCATCGGCAGTGAATCATCAATCGCTCAAAACATTGACGCAGTGGTTGAGACACCCTGGAAGCAAAAGGGTCAGGACGACCGACCCACGACGTCTGCTTGACGGTCGCTATCCCCAAGGGCTGATAAGCGATGCGGAGCTGGAAGCACTGCTGGGTGTATGGCGCTGAGAGGGCATCAGCCCGCCCCATGAAAAACGCCACCGCAACTGCGGTGGCGTTTTTGTTTGTGCGGACAGCAAAGATCACAGTATGACGCGTCAGTAAGTCTTGCGCCCGTGCCTGCGACTTATCCAATGCGTCAAAACGACTCATCTGACAGAAGATAAAATGTCCGCTGATGGCGTGATCGTGCATGGAAATGCCCTGTACCTCCCGGTTATTTTGGTTATATCGACCTGCATTTCACGACTTTTTGACATTTGTAATCGCACACGGCTAGGATTCGGCCAACGCCTGCTGGCCATGACATGGCCATGCTGCTGCACAAGGCCCGTCGCACAACCCTTGGCGGGCTTTTCAGTTTGGATCCGCATAGCGTCGAACCTACGAAGGGGCGTTGGTTCCTGGCGTCATATTGCAGAGCGTTTTTGATTAAGAAATAAGGAAAAAAACAACATGTTGAAAACCAGGATCAGCCTGGTCGCCTTGGCGATGATCGCCGCGACCCAGGCTCAGGCCAACGAGCAGGCCGACAGCAAGGGCTTTATCGAAGACAGCCACGCAAACGTTCTCCTGCGTAACGCTTACATCAACCGTGACAAGAAACACGGTACCGATGACCAGATCGAATGGGGCCAAGCGGCCATCGCCAACTTCTCCTCTGGCTTCACCCAGGGCACCGTCGGTGTTGGCGTCGACGCATTTGGCCTGTACGCCGTGCGTCTGGACGGCGGCAAGGGCCACAACGGTGGCGCCGGTGTCGACTTCTTCAAGCCGGGCAACACCAAGAACGCCGATGGCAACGCCAGCGGCCCGCACGACCTGGCCCGCGCTGGCGCAGCCGTGAAGTTCCGCATTTCCAACACCGTGCTCAAGTACGGTGACCAGATGCCGGCACTGCCTGTGCTGCAGTACGACGATGGGCGTCTGCTGCCAGAAAGCTTCACCGGCACGCTGATCACTTCCAAGGAAATCGAAGGCCTGGAACTGAACGCCGGCCGCTTCACCCAGGAAGCGCGCAAGAGCGCCGAGCGTCGTGACGGTGGTGGCCTGAAGTCGATCAACGTCTTCGGCGGTAGCTACAAGTTCACCGACAACTTCACCGCGTCGCTGTACACCGCAGACAACGAAGACGTGATGAAGAAGCACTACCTGGGCTTGAACTACGTCTTCCCGATCGCCGATGACCAGTCGCTGACCCTGGACTTCAACGGCTACAAGTCGGACATCGACAACAAGTACGTGCAGGCCGCCGGCCTGAACGGCGACTCCAACACCATCTGGAGCCTCGCTGCGACCTACGCCTACGGCGCGCACTCGTTCACCCTGGCGCACCAGCGCAGCACCGGCAGCACCGGTTACAACTACGGCTGGTACCAGAACGAAGGCGGCGTGGGTGACGGTGGTTCGACCATCTACCTGGCCAACTCCTACTGGTCCGACTTCAACGCCGAAGACGAGCGTTCCTGGCAGCTGGGCTACGGCCTGGACTTCGGTGCCTACGGCATCCCGGGCCTGACCTACAAGCTGGCCTACGTGGTGGGTGACAACATCAACACCCGCAACAACGCCAACCCGCAAGGCTTCGGCGAAGGTAAAGAGCGCGAGATCTTCAACCAGATCCGTTATGTGGTACAGGACGGCCCGGCCAAAGACCTGTCGATCAAGCTGCGCAGCTCGTTCCTTCGCACCAACAACGCTGTACAGCAGAACGGCTACAACGACGACGGCAACGAAGTCCGCGTATTCGTCGAGTACCCGATCAGCATCTTCTGATACTGATCTGGCAGAGGGCTGCCTTGCAGCCCTTTCGCCGGCAAGCCGGCTCCCACAGGTACTGCGCTGCATTCACGGCCTGCGCGGTGCCTGTGGGAGCCGGCTTGCCGGCGATGAGGCCGGTGCAGATGCCCGGCATCCGGCCCTTCAAGCAGGCTCTGCTTCTTTTCGGTGAACCGCTTTCGCGATAATCACCTCCCCCGTCTCCGGTGCAAAGCTGTCGCTACGCGCCATCCGCCACATGCGCGCATAGAACTCGCTTTCAATCGAGCCACTGAGCAATTCGCCTGGCTTGAGAAACTGGTGCAAGTCCGAGAACAAGCTGATTTCGCAGGTACTGATGCGCCGGGCCAGGTGTTTGGGCTTGAGCTGCGAAGGGTGTTCGAGGCCTGCGGCCGCAAGCATCTCGGCCAGGGCGTGGAGGGTGTTGCGGTGGAAGCTGGCGACCCGCTCGGCTTTGTCCGGCACCACCAGCGCGCGCTGGCGCAGTGGGTCCTGGGTGGCCACGCCGGTCGGGCACTTGTTGGTGTGGCAGCTCTGCGACTGAATGCAACCAATGGCGAACATGAAGCCGCGGGCCGAGTTGACCCAGTCGGCGCCGATGGCCAGCACGCTGGCAATATCGAAGGCGCTGACGATCTTGCCCGCCGCGCCGATGCGAATGCTCGAGCGAAGGTTCAGGCCGACCAGGGTGTTGTGCACGAACATCAAGCCTTCGCGCATGGGCACGCCCATGTTGTCGCTGAACTCGCGTGGCGCTGCGCCGGTGCCGCCTTCCTTGCCGTCGACGACAATGAAATCCGGGGTGATGCCGGTGGCCAGCATGGCCTTGGCGATGCCCATGAACTCCCACGGGTGGCCCAGGCAAAACTTGAAGCCCACCGGTTTGCCGCCTGACAACTCACGCAGGCTGGCAACAAAGTGCAGCAGCTCCAGCGGGGTGTGGAACGCGCTGTGCGCGGCCGGCGAGATGCAGTCCTCGCCCTCGCGCACACCCCGGGTGGTGGCGATTTCGGCGCTGACCTTGTGCCCCGGCAGGATCCCACCGTGCCCCGGTTTGGCGCCCTGGCTGAGCTTGATCTCGATCATCTTCACCTGCGGGTCACGGGCCTGTTCAGCGAAGCGTTTTGGGTCGAAACGGCCCTGGTCGGTGCGGCAGCCAAAATAGCCGCTGCCGATTTCCCAGATCAGGTCGCCGCCATGCTCGCGGTGGTAGGGGCTGATGCTGCCCTCGCCGGTGTCATGGGCAAAGCAGCCCAGGCGCGCGCCCCGGTTGAGCGCAGCGATGGCGTTGGCGCTGAGTGCGCCGAAGCTCATCGCCGAGATATTGAAGATCGAGGCAGAGTAGGGCAGGCGGCACTGCGGCCCGCCAATGGCGATGCGCAACGAGGCAGGGTCCGGAGTCGCCACCGGCAGCATCGAATGGCTGATGAATTCGAAGCCGGGTTTGTACACGTCGTTCAAGGTACCGAACGCTTTTTCGGCGCTTTCGTTCTTGGCGCGGGCGTAGACCAGTGACCGCTGCGAGCGTGAAAAGGGCAGTTTGTCGTCGTCGCCCTCGATCAGGTACTGGCGAATTTCCGGGCGAATGGTCTCGATCAGGTAGCGGATGTTGCCCAGGATCGGGTAGTTGCGCCGCACCGCGTGGTGGCTCTGGCGCAGATCATTGAGGCCGACCAGGCTGAGCAAGGCGGTGAGTGCAGTCAGTGGCCAAAGCCAGGCGTGCGTGGCAAGCAAGGGCAGGCTGGCGAGGGTGAATGCCAGGCAGATCGCCAGGCAGGCGTAGCGGCTGGGGAGGGAGTGTTTCATGGGTCCATCGCAGGCAGGATGACCGGGCAAGCATAGGTAAACTGGCCGTTCGGAAAACCAGGGGAATCGGTAAAACACTGTTACCTGATGATGGGTTGTGTTGGGGCTTGGGGCCTCATCGCCGGCAAGCCGGCTCCCACAGGTACAACGGTGCCTTTGGAATCAGCGCGGTCCTTGTAGGAGCCGGCTTGCCGGCGATTGGGCTGCACAGCAGCCCTATGCCGGCAGCAGAACACTCGCGCGCAACCCGCCACCCTCCCGGTTTGTGAGCATCAGCTCACCGCCATGGCTCAATGCAATCCGCTGGGCAATGCTCAACCCCAATCCATAGCCGCCGGACGCTTGGTTGCGCGAGTTTTCCCCACGTACGAAAGGATCGGTAACGGTCGCCAGCAGCCCCGCTGCAATGCCGGGCCCGCGGTCATCGACATGGATGGAAACACCCGTGGATGCGCGCTCGAGCGTGACCGATACCTCCCTGGCATAGCGCAGCGCATTGACCAGCAAGTTCTGCAGGCAACGCTGCAGCAGCAAGGCATCGACCCGCAGGCTACCCGCTTTGCCTTGCATCGGCAGCGGCTCTTCGGCACTGGCCAGGTCGGCGCACAGCCGTGCCACCAGCCGGTCGATATCGACGTGCTGCAGGTTCTGCTGTTCGCCTGCGCGCAGGTAATCCAGCACCTGGCCGATCATGTCGTCCATCTGCGTGATGTTCTGCCGCAAGCGCTCGCGGTGGTCATCATTCGGTAGCCGTTCGAGGCGCAGGCGCATGCGTGTCAGCGGGGTGCGCAGGTCATGGGACACGGCGGCCAGGAAGTAAGCCTTGTCGTTGACCATGGCAATCAGGCGTTGCTGCATGGCGTTGAAGGCCTGGGCAGCCTGGCGCACTTCCTCCGGGCCATCCAGGGCCAAGGGTGGCTGTTCCAGGTTGCCGCCCAGGCCACGTGCGGCATCGGCCAGGCGCCGCAGCGGCCGCAGGCACAGGCGTACCGCGATCAGGCACACCAGCAGCACTGCGACGATACGCAGTGCATACACCCGCAGCAGGTAATCGCTGATCAGCACCCACGCCGACTCACCGCTCCAGCCCTGCAACTCCTGACCGTCGATGGTCAGCCAGTGGCCGTCGGCCAAAGGGACGGCGAACTGAAGATGCGCCTGGGCCGTGCGCAGCCCGAACAGGCTGCGCCAGACGATCGGCTGGCCCAGCTCATCGGTCAGTTGCACCTTGAGCAGGCGCACCGCCTGGGCATGCCCCAGTTCGTACTTCAACGCCTGTTGCAGCAGCAGCTCGACGCGGCGTCGCCCGCGGCGGTGGTCTTCCTCAACGGCTGGCACATCGTCGGCGCAGCGCAGTTGGTAATGGGCCGGCACCTGCAAAGCAGAGGCAGCATGGCAGTCAGCCTGGGCGATCAGCGGTGCGCTGCGCGCAGCCATCAGCCTGACGGGGGCCTCGAGCACCTGGGCAAAACGCACGTCGAACCAGATGCTGCTGGACATCAACTGGATCACCAGCGTGCCGCTGACCATGATCAGCAGTAGCTGGCCAAACAACGTGCGCGGCCACAGCCGCCGCAGCCAGCGCATTTCAGCTGGCTGCTTCGGCGCGGGCAATGCTCATCAGGTAGCCTTCGTTGCGGATGGTGAGGATCTGCACATCGCTGGCGGGCGCGCGGCGCAGCTGCTGGCGCAGGCGGCTGATACACATGTCTACCGAGCGGTCGTCGGGGTGGTGGTCGCGGCCGAATGCGCTGCGCGTCAACTGATCGCGCGAGACCACGCGGTTGTTGGCCTCCAGCAGCTCACGCAACACTCGGTAATCGGAGCGCGGCAGGGTCAGCGTTTCGCCATCCGGGCGGGTCAGCAGGCGCTTTACGTGTTCCAGGCTGAAGCCTGCAAAGCATTGGGCGGCTGGCGCGGGTTGTTCGACAGTCGCATCCAGGCGCTGGGGGCGGCGCAGCACGGCCTTGATGCGGGCTATCAATTCGCGAGGTTCGAACGGCTTGGCCAGGTAATCATCGGCACCCACTTCCAAGCCGATGATGCGGTCCAGCGTGCTGCCCTTGGCCGACAGCATGATCACCGCCAGGCCCGGCACTGCCTGCAGTTGCCGGCACAGGCTCAAGCCGTCCTCGCCCGGCAGCATCAGGTCCAGCACCACCAGTTCGACCTTGTGCCGCGCCAGCTGCTGGCGCATGGCTTCTCCATCAGCCGCAGCCAGCACGGTGTAGCCGGCATCGGTCAGGTAATCGCAGAGGAGTTCGCGGATCTCGTCGTCATCATCGACGACCAGCAAGGTAGTGCTCATTACTAAAAACACCTGTTCGGTGAGTGCCAGCAGCGCTCATTACGTTCGATTACATGCCCGTACAAGCCGGGCATGGAGCCAAGGGGGCGGATGCCTAGAATCCTAACAAAAAATCATCTGCAAATACGAAGCCTTCCCAAATGAAACCTCAAAGCATGACGATTCACCCGCTTGCCTTGTTCGTTGCGCTGGCCATCAGTGGCAGCGCTGTGGCCGCCGAAAGCCAGCCGCTGGAGCTGGACGCCACGCAGGTCGAAGGCAGCGCGCTGCTGCCCGCCGACGCCGCTGGGCAACTGGGTTACACGGTAGAAAGCACCCGCAGTTCCACCGGCCTGGATCTTACCCCCAGGCAGACGCCGCAGTCTGTCACCAGCATCACCCGCCAGCAGATGGACGACCGCGATATCCACACCATAGAGCAGGCCCTCGACACCACGCCAGGCGTGAGTACGAGCAAGTCTGAAGTGGGCGGGCGCACCGATTTCCGTGCCCGGGGTTACTCGATCAGCAACTGGAAGGTCGATGGCCTGCAGTTCCAGGGCGGCTCGGACTTCAGCGGCGGCGGCAACGCGCTGAACATGGACCTGTACGAGCGCATCGACATCGTCCGTGGCGCCAACGGCCTGCTCGGCGGCACCGGCGACCCCTCGGCCACCGTCAACCTGATCCGCAAGGCGCCGACCAGAACCTTTGGCGGCAGCGCCTACGCCACCTACGGCAGCTGGGACAAACGCCGCCTGGGCGCCGACCTCAACCTGCCGCTGTCCGAAGATGGCCGCCTGCGCTCGCGCTTCGTGATGACCCAGCAGGACGCCAACTCATTCCGCGACAACCAGTCCGAGCGTTCCCGCGCGGCCCTGGCCAACTTCGAATTCGACCTGGACGACGCCACCACCCTGGGCGCCGGTTACCAGTACGAATACAACAAGGTGGTGGGCGGCGGCTGGGGCGCCAACATCCCGATCTGGTACCGCGACGGCAGCACCACCAACCTGCCGCGCAGCACCAACCTGGTACCGAGCTGGAGCTTCGGCGAATACACCACCCGCACCGCCTTCGGCTCCCTGGAACACCGCTTCGACAACGACTGGGCCCTGGACCTGAAAGTGGCCCAAAGCACCGCCGAGGTGCTCAACCACCGCGGCCTGGCCAAGGTCAACTCGGCCGGGCGCGGCAGCTACGGCGGCTACTGGGACCAGGACGGCAGCGGTGCAGTGCTCAACGGCCTGCACAGCTCCAGCGACACCACCCAGCAGTCCGCGCAAATCGACTTGTCCGGGCCGTTCCAGCTGTTTGGCCGCACCCACCAGGCGATGGTCGGCTACAACGACAGCCGCACCGTAGCCTGGTCGCCGGAATACACCTGCACCATGCTCGGCGCCGACCGCATCACCGCACCTTCGGTAGGCTGCCAGTTCCGCGCCAACAACGGCCTGCCAGTAACCGACTGGCACAACGGCGTGGACAGCGATTACGACATGGTCGCCTCGCGCACCGGCCGCCACAGCAAAACCACCACCCGCCTGCAAGGCATGTACGCGGCCACCCGCTTGAGCATCACCGACCCGCTGTCGGTCATCGTTGGCGTGCGCACCACCGATTACTCCGCCACCACCAACAATGTCAGCGGCGTGCGCAGCAACCAGCAGAACAGCGGCATCGTCACGCCGTACCTGGGCGCCGTGTACGACCTCAACGACACCTACTCGCTGTACGCCAGCTACACCGACATCTTCAACCCGCAGACGGCAGAGACCGAGAGCGGCACCAAGGTCGAGCCGATCCGCGGTAAAAGTTACGAAACCGGTATCAAGGGCGAATGGCTGGATGGCCGCCTGAACGCCTCTGCGGCGTACTTCCGCACCAAACAGCAGAACAAGGCCGTACTCGACGACGGCCTGACCACCCCGACCGGTGGCGATGCCTACAAGGCCGGCACCGGCCAGGAAACCGACGGCATCGACCTGGAAATCGCCGGCGCCCTGACCCCGAACTGGAACCTGTACGCGGGCTATACCTACCTGCACTTCCGCCGCGTCGACAGTGACGGCCGCAGCGACCCGTCGCACCTGTTCAAGGCATCGACCACCTACCGCCTGTCTGGCCCGCTCGACCGCCTGACCCTGGGCGCTGGGGTCAAGGCACAGAGCAACATCCGCGCGATCTCGAGCCCTGCCGGGCAGCCGGTTAACGGCGTAAGTGCGGGGGCTACCGATGTGAACTGGTCGGGGTATGCGATCTGGAATGCCATGGCCAAGTACCAGGTGACTGACGACACCTCGGTCAGCCTTAACGTCGACAACCTGTTCGACAAGCATTACTACACCCAGTACGGGTTCTATGCCGGGGCGATTTATGGGGACCCGCGGAATGTGTCGGTGACGGTGAGTACGGCGTTCTGATGCGTGGCCAATGGGTGCTGCAATGCAGCTCCTGAAATGGCCTGAGCGGATTGGCCTGTGGTTTTACCAAAGTCTCGTATTCGTAACACCAAGCGCTAAATGTTACGGATACGGGACATGCCTCGGTCACCGCGGCGCTACATGTTTTGAAGACAGCTGGGCATACCCATTCGGTAGGTGATGAGCATCCACGAAATGCCGGGTCTGCAGCTCCAGCACCGTGCTCATCAGATGCTCCACGGGTTCAGCCACTCCCCATGCTGCAGCAACCTTGTCGTAGCGGTTGAGCTTTTGCGCCCTGTCTACCAATTTGTCGCTGACGCTTCGAGACAGGTTTTGCCATTCGCTAACCAGCTGCTTCATCTTCGCTGCGTGCTCTGGTTTCATGCAGGGGAATCGGCGAAGCCGATCAACCAGATACATCAGTCGGCGCTTCCTGACGGGAGCTAAACCAGGTGTTTTGAGGCGATTTTCCACTGCTTCGCGCATGTCTTCACTTCTGTACCAGAATAAAAGCGCGAAGGTTTCTGCAACCGTCTTGTCGACCTTTGCCAATGGCATCTTGGTCGCCTGCACTACCAAGTAATCAAGCGCTTGGCGGACCTGGTGGTCGTAAGCGAAAGCGTCAGAGGATACAAGCGCCCACAATTTGGTAAACCGGCAGTCGAATTGAAAGGTATCCAAAAAGGGGCTGCCTGGGGCCTCCCTAGAGGTCAAAGTCTCAGGGGGGCTGGTTTCATCACTGTTGTTGGCCTTTATCTCGGGCTTCATCGAGAATTAACCTCAGGCAGCTGGCAACGGTGCCTTTGTCGCGGGGTAATAGAATACACAAAGCATCTACCACTTGGGCGTGATCAAGCGAGTCCCTGGATTCATTCGCCTTTGGAGAAAAGCATTGGAGGGGCGCGGTGATCGTAGAGCAACAGCCATCTCTTGAAGCATCGCCAATTTGGCGATACCTTAGAATGCATGTCTACTAAACACCGATTTCGCGACAAGTACCGCATCGAGCTACGAGAAAGGGACCATTTGCCACCACACGTGCACCTGACTGGTGGCGGCGTGGATGTGGTGATCAGTCTCGAATCTGTTGCAGTGACACAGGGCAAGGCACCGGCCAAAGTGGTGCAAGAGGCCCTAGCGTGGGTCTCGGCCAATCAGGCCGATCTGTTGAAGGAGTGGATGAAATGGCATCGATGAAACGTCCCCGCCTGCGGGCTGTTCAGCCACGGCCGGGCGCGCGGCTGGAGCTGACTTTTACCAACGGTCAGCGATTCGACCTGGACTTGAGCGCTGCGCTTGCGGCGTATCCGGGGCTGGCCCCTCTTGCTAAGGGCAATGCGTTCCAAGGCGCCACGCTGGGTGACGGGGGATGGACAGTGGAATGGCCGGCGCTGGATATTCAAATCGGGGCAGACTCGTTGTTGCTGGACGCCCTTGCCCAGACAGCGCCGGATGAAAACACGCGGATTTTCATTAGCTGGCGCTTGCGGCATCGGATGACGCTCGACCAGGCCGCGGAAGCGCTGGGCGTGAGTGCGCGGAGCATCAGTCGATACAGCAGTGGCCGAGAAGCAGTGCCGCGCACACTGGCGCTGGCGTGCCTTGGCTGGGAGGCATTGGAGCGGGTGGCTGCCTGAGCTTGGCTTGGCAAGGACACTCTAGACAACGCAAACAAAAAAGGCCCACCTTTCGGTGAGCCTTTTTGGTACTGCGTATGGTGCGGCACCAGGAGTCGAAAATAATCATAATTATATGATTTACAATGGATTTTTTAATTTTGACTGCTGGCATATATCTCTAAAAGTATTCCTTTGCACCTGCACCTGCACCTGCACCTGCACCTGCACCTGCACTGGAGTACGCAATGATCAGTGAACCTAGCGGATAAACACACGTCCAGAGAGATTTGCTTCTAGCCTCCAGATAGCTAGGGAACGCCGCGCGTTAGGCCATATGTTGGCATTGATTTTTTTGCATATAAAAAGGCACAATGCCACTACTGATACTTGGCAGTGGAATGTAAAAATGGACTTATATAATCTAAATCTTTCAAAAAGTGCTCAGTTTTATAAAATAAAGAAAAAAATTAGCAAGACAAAAATTAATGAAATATTTAAGGAGCTATCAGAGGGTCGTGTTGGAAATCCTTTGTTTAGAATAGCGAAAGATGAGTTAAGGACGGCAACCGAGCAGGTTATTTGTTCGGCCATAGCCTTTAAAGAACTATCTGAGCCACCTTTTTTAGTTGGAACTGCCATTCAAGAGGAAAAGTACTGCTTTGTACTGATGGTTGAATATAATGACTGTGTAGCTATTACTAAAAGAAATGTTCCTTATGTGGAAAAGGCTTTAGATGGTTACTTAGAAGAATTTGACTATGAACGATTCACCAATTTCCAAGGAAGGAATTCGCCTGAATACGAAAAAGTAACCATGAACAATATGGCGATTTCTAATGCTGTAATCAGGAGTCGGTCATATGAAGCATTCAAATTAAATGGTTTGCTAGCCTCGAATTCCTCAAGTCGGTCAATCCCTCAGAACTTCAGGATTCGTGTTCAGGGCGATACTATAACTTTAACCCCAAATTCATCTCGGGTAACATTCAGAGATAAAAAAACTGGAGTAGAAGAATTTTCCAACTGGGTTATTTCTACGATTGAAGAAATTAACGATCTTACAAATGCAAGTAAGTTCATCAGCGAGTTTGCTGCGCCCATTACTCTAAGTGATATTCAAAAAAAGAAAATCGAGCCTACTGCAATATTCATAAATCTTGACGAGTTAGATGAAACCATTAGAGGTGGTGATGGAACCTCTAAGCTGCGGATAAACGATGGTTCGACAGAGCGGGACTGTACGTCGGAAGAGATATCTAGGCTTTTCAATATATTCAAGCATTCTATTAGTATAAGCAGTTCCAAAAAATTACACCTCAAAGGTGCTGAACTGCCAGCTAAAATAACCTTAAATAAAAAGCAGGTGACGTTTTATTCTGGCGTTTGTGAAAAGATTTCTGTTGAGATTAAAGGCGAACCACCTATCTCTCTCAGTAAGTACATAAATAATACTAAGCCAATATCGATAATGTTCAACTCTCCAGAGTACGCCTACTTTGGGCGATCCTGCTTCCAAGATAAACGTCTAATTCCTAGCCTTACCTCCATACTTTCAATTTTTGATGAAAAATATGACTTCACAGGGGTCAATAGCGAGAAAGAAAAGCAGCACAAGAAAGGAGTGAAACCGTTCCCAGATAACATTTCAGAATTCCCCGTCGCGTCATTATTCAGGAAGATAGAAGATAATTATTGTAAAGCGCCTGGGATTACTATCTGTGATGATATGAATGACGAATGGGCAGATCATATTTACCTAGAACCTGACTCCAGCCCCCTGCGATCACGTTTATTCATGCGAAATTCACTAAAAAGGACAGTCATGGGGCGAGTAGTTTTCATGAGGTTGTGGCACAGGGGCTTAAGAATATAGGCAGGGTATTTTCTACGCTGGAAGATTTTAAGGAAAAGCATGACAGAGACTGGAATAAAAATTACGAAAATACCAACATCAGTCGAGTCAGGGGTGGGAAGGTTTGGAGTGACTTACACAGTGCGCTCACAAAAATTTTCGATAATCAAAACTCCACAAGGAAAATTGTTCTTGCAACACCCTTTATAAGCAAGAGCCAGCTTGAGATAATATTTTCAGAGCTATCTCTTAAGGGTAAATGCAAGCCACATCACACCCAGCTTATCTGGCTTATCAATACTTTTATAAGTGCTTGTAAAGATTTGGGTGTTCAGCCTCATATCTTGTGTAAGCCTTAAGGGATAGTTTGATTGTTGAGAATAAACTTTGAGGGAAAAGGGGGGTATTTGATGGTACTTCAACCAGCGCTAAAAAATAAATCTGTCCCTTTTCTGATGTGGATTAGGTGATGCTATATCATGGAGTACCCTTCATTTGGTCTCAGGCCTGTGTACCTGTGTCGCATATATACTGAGCTGACAAGTGACCCTGGGCTAAAGCAGAAGCTCATTCTCCGGGAAATTACCTTCCGGCTGAACGTAAAAAGCTATTTGCAAATGGGGAACAACTAACTCTGAACGACCAATACAACATTCAGAAAACTCAGCCCCCGAAAGGCAGGGGCAAGGATGGTCTGAAGGGAGGTGCGCTACCTCAGAAGCCGCTATTTTTCTGGTGGTTTGCTCTGAGTGCCAACCATGGAACGGGGATGATAACCGATCAGATACAAATTTTACATTTGAGTAGTTGTAATGGTCCTTTTGTGTTCCATCTGGGTTGGCAAGAAAGGCTACGGAGTATCGTTGGACAGGATTTTCAACCGCGGAAATACTCAAAATTTCCATTTCTGTAACAATGTGATGGCATAGGTCTCCATGATAAATTTTACCTTTCCTATGACCGCAAGGTGATCTTGGTAGTACAGGTGCTCTGCACACACTGCATTCGATTTTCTTTTTAAGTATTTCGGGGCTAAAGAAAACTTTGTAAGGGTATAAGCTCTGCCACCTTGCAATCATATTATCGATATATGCTAAGCGATGAGGGTCGTCATCTGAAATAATATGGTGTTTTTTCAGGCTGTTTAGAGTGATTTCGCATTGCTCCAGATGACACCAGGCAGAATAGAAATTCTGTTTCTTCAGTTGGGAGAAAGCGGTTATGAATTTTATCTGTACTTCTGCGATTGTTTCCGCTTTCCAGGTAAGTGTTGCTTCTTCTTCGTCGTATCTGGAAAGTGCGGCTGTTTTTAGTTCCGCTAATATTTTATGATGATCCGATATTTTTAGTATAAAAGGGTCATCTTCCGGGTAGCGCAGTGCGTCAATCCACGCCTCTGCATTGGTGAGATTAGAAACCGTCATTTTGGGGATTTTACCTTGTTTGCGGTATGGCTTTTTTTCTGACAATCTCGAGACATTTGTCCCACTTTATCAACAAGCTGGCCAAAATTTTGCGCCTCACCCTTAAAATCAAAGTTGAACGACTTGCAGTCGTGATCTTCCATGGTCATGGTGAATTCTATATAGTCCGTAGGTTTTGCTTTTAGTTCATCGTAAATGTAATTTGTGAGTAGCCCAATGACCAATGGCGCGACTATATAATTTACAAGTATTTTTCCTATCCTGAAGTGAGCAGAGTGTAGAGATATTTCTAGATATTCATCGTCGTTTGCGCAAATTTCTACCGAGGTATGCGAGGACAAGTTTTCTGATAAGTATTTAAGAAGTTCTGGAGTGTCTTGATGGAAAAGAAATGGAAATCCTTCTCGGAAGTTTTTTTCCGGAACCAGAATTACGTCAGCACTTTCTAATTGAGCTTCGTGTCCCTTGCCAAGTCCTTGGGATAGCCAGTAAAGTTTGGACTCTGTTGTTTCGCTTATTGTTATTAGGCATGGATTTGAAGAGTTTGTGAACATTGGTGCTCCTGTGTTATGTTTAGAGTGTTCGGTAGTTTTAGACGAGATTGTTCGTAGTGTGAGCCCTTGCGGATAATTAATTATTGCATTGTAGGCTTTGTTATCTACTGTAAGGTAATCATTGCCTAATATTTCCGCGTTTTCCAGAATTATTTTGCGATTTTTTACGGTTTCTTTGCTCGGATGCTGTTTCGACGGATGCTAATTTCGTCTGGCACTTTGAACTGCCACGGCTTGCCTAAGCGAAGAGTGAGCAACTGTAAGGTCAGCAGATAGTAATAGCGCGTAGATTCTGCACGCCGGCTCACGTATTGACTTAGAAACCATGTGATATGTTTCTCCTGCCAAGTCCACGGATTGTCACAGTGCCAGCGATCATCGATCGCTGCTTGAATATCTTTTGCTTGGCGTATGTGACGCGCGCGCGTCGAATGCGACCCTTTTAGGACTGCTGCTAGGAAAAGCTCAATATTGTATGGCTTGCTCATGCTCGACCGCCGATGTATGCCGATACCACGTCGATACCTCATGCCCGAGTTCATAGCTGATTCGTGCGCGAGCCTTCTGGTCGAGGTCTTGGTCGAGCTGATAGCAATCGCCTCCGTTGATGGGGGCGGGTTGATGGGTGATTTGCTTATAGCGTTCGCACGCATAAGCCGCCCGCAATTCGTGAAAACCGTGTTAGACGCGCCCGTGAAATGGCCAAGCGGATAGGTTGCTGCTGAGCAGATGGGGGTTCGGGTCACCTGGGGTGCTGTCATCGACAGCTCTTGCGACTCCCGGTCTACGCTTGTGGACAATATTCGTCAAGCAGCGCGATATCAGAGATTTAGCGCCTGTGGATAAAACTATCCCCGGTGGGCATCAGTGGTTTTCCACAGACGTAAGCTGTGCCAGCAGTTTTTTTATTAGGTATGGTCCTTTCAAACGGGGCGGCTTTGCAGCCCCGTTTGAAAGGACCCGCGCGGAGGAGCTTCATGCGGTGCTGTGGGTAACTTCACAGCGGGTTGAGGTGGTGGTGCGGCGGGCTACTCGGTCCTCTTGGCACTGCGAAGGCGCGTGACATTCTCGCCCGTCTGCTTGGCAAACTCATGCGGCGTCACATGATCCTCGGGGTCGCCTCCAGAAACCGGCTCCACCAGGTCATGATCATCCGGCGCTCTTCGAGGAATTCGGCCTTGTGGGTATAGGCGGCGCGCACATTGTTGCGTTCCTTGTGGCTCATCTGCCGCTCGATAGCCGTCTCCGACCACAGCCCGGACTCGACCAGCGCACTGCACGCCATGGCTCGGAACCCGTGGCCGCAGATATCCACCTTGGTGCCATAGCCCATCGTCCTGAGCGCGGCATTCACCGTGTTCTCGGCATCGGTTTCCACGGTTTGGCATCATCCGCGAAGCCAGGTCGGATTTGCCGGTGGTCGTGTGGAGCTGCTGGAGCAAGGTCACTCTCTGTGGCGACAAGGGCACGGCACGAGGTGAAAGACAGCGACCCCGAATGAGGGCGAACTCATTTCATCGGCGGGAGTAACACGATATTTCAGGGTTATTCCGCGAAACAGTTCTATTTCCACCAACTGCAAGCCCTTGCGCTAAATTTCTCCCTCCTGGCTTTCATGCCGTCCCAATCCAGCATCTCGTTGTGGGTAGACCGTTGAAAAAGTTTGCGTTTGTGAGTGCAGCTGCTGAGCGTGAATACAAAGACCTACCTAAGGACGTTCAGGACGATTTTGGTAAAGATCTGCGACGCATCCAGTATGGCCAGGACCCAGAGCGGCCGATCAAGTCGTTGACCGAGTCTGTAGGGGCGGGTGCGATTGAGCTCATCATCAACGGCAGCCCTGCATTCCGATGCGTGTATGTGGCCAAATATGCAGACATGGTCGTCGTGTTGCATTCGTTCGTAAAAACGACCAATGGGTCTGACCGGCACGCGATGCAGGTCGCCGAACAGCGGATGAAGGAGTTGAAGCAAGAACTGAGAAAAATGGGATACAGGGTTTAGCTGCCAGGCGTTTGGGTGATCACGATCTGTGGGGGCGAACCAGCATCGTTCGAGGGCAGGGTCAGGGTGGTGCGAAAGCCGAGCTTGTCCAGCATGTCCATCATGGCGTCCAAGGTGAATTTCTCGATCTTGCCATTTGCAAGCTCGGATATGCGGGATTGGGTTA
>Ga0213823_1000800_pt1 | contig 22399 bp, 18 predicted proteins | sample MC6MC0907MG_FD_179887 | JGI IMG/M metagenome (GOLD analysis project Ga0213823, IMG submission 179887) | Enriched soil aggregate microbial communities from Iowa State University, Ames, United States - MC6-MC0907-MG | ecosystem: Environmental > Terrestrial > Soil > Unclassified | place: USA: Iowa...
GCGTACAGCTGCCACCCTCTGTTTGACAGCAGATGGTGACGGCCCTGAAATGGAAGCAATCATGTTGAAGATAGTCCCCGACCCACCCCACCACCTCCACTCCCTGGAAGACACGATCATGATGGCCTCGGACTACGCACTCTGTGCAGAAGCCGTAGCCCAGCAGGCGATGCTGATGCAGCCCAGGTCGCCCGCATCGGTGTTGATCATGGCCTCGATGCACGAGCTTGAAACCCTGCGCCGATTACTCGAATCAGCGCTGGTGCAAATACAGCAGCCAGCGAACCCACAACCGATGCACTGATTCGCATACCGAGCGAAAAACCTGTGGGAGCCCGGCTTGCCGGCGATAGGGCCAGCCCAGGCAACCACCAGACCAGGGAGATTGATCAATGACCACCGAAGACACGAACTGCACAGTCGGCAAAACCATCTTCTTTCAAGGCGAAAACCAGACCCACCCACTGTTCCGCATCGAAGCCGGCATTCCTTGCCAGAACGCCCGCGAACAGGCCTCGGAACTGATGGGCTACGCGCGGGACCTGACCATCGATGGCCTGATGGAAGACAAGCCCAAGCTGATCTGGGCGGCGCACTATCTCTGTGCGTTGGGTAAAGCGCTGTTGGATGATGCCGAACTGGGCATGATGCGCTAAGTCACGCATCGCGATGCCTCAAGGGGTCAGCGTCCGCCGCCTGGCCCCAGTTACTCCAATCGATCAACGCCGAGGGATGCGGTCTTCCTCAGCAACCGTCGCATTGATACGCCGTAACATCGCCATCAACCCACCATGTAATCCGGTACGCGTCGGCTTGCGACCCGCCAGCTGCTGCTGGATGAGAGCTCCCGGCCCGTTGTAAATCTCTTCGAATGTACCGTCTCGGTTCATACGAATGCCCAAGTAATAATCAGGCACATGGTGCACCGGGAAAGTCAGGCTCGTACCAAACGTGGTCTTGATCTGCACATTTCGCCCCTCGTCGCAGACCGCATCATGGTGCTTCGTCAGCCCTTCGTTCAGCGTCAACTTGTAAGCCAGGCTGGCAACCACTTCCCCGATATCACCGACTAAACGGCCATCCAGGGTGAACGGTTTGCCAGGGTAGGCCGACTGCAACTGGGAGACGGCTGCAAACAGCCCCTCCAATGCCGTTTGGATTTTCGACTCAATCTTTGGGTCCATGTAATCCCTTAATGCTACGGAACCTCTGCTCCATTGCCGACTAAATCGGAGCGCGCTCATCGCCCAAAAAACCCAGCTACGCAGACGATATCAAATTAGTGTCTCGAGGCCTATTTACGAGGCCAACGCCGCTGCCAGCTCTGAAAACCTGGTCACATATGGTTTAGCAGCCCCCCTTCATGACCAACGCCAATGTCACCAGCAACAGCGCTGTAAATGATGGTGCCGAAGACCAAGGAATGGACTTCACCTGACTGACAGTCAGGTATGCCCCGGTTTCTACAGGACATCGTCCGCCCGACGCGGGAGATCCTGCATGCACACAACCTCAAAGGCTTTCATGAGCTACGAGCGGCGAACGCATGTGAGCGCTATGAGGAAATCACCCAACATCGAGCGCCTGTAAACGGGGGTCAATGCTGCCAGTTAGATCAGCACCTTGACCGCGAGGCTCGAAGGCAAATCAGCTATGGGCTGGGGCACGGTCGGGTCGACGTCGTCGCTGCGTACATTGGAGGGCGTACATGAGCAAGCCATTCGATATGGAGTTGTTCTTAGCCGGCGTGCTGAGCGGATCGCACGCCACTCAACAACGCCATTTGCGGCAGGCGAGAATCATCCAAACGGAAATCTCAGAGCGCTGGCAACGACAGATACCTTGGGCTTGGCAGAAAAAGCATTTGGCTTGGTTTCTCGATGAACGATTGAAAATGCATAGTGAGGCCACCCGGTATCAATACCTACTGACCGTGAGGCTGATCACCCGTCGATTAGAAAAACCATGGATGTTCAACCGCTGAAACCTCCAACCACATGTTGGGTAGACGGCTAAATTGGAGCCTACGTAGAGCAAAATCGGAAGCGAAATCCATCAGGCGAAGGAAGCCGAAGCGGGCTAGACCGCGGCATGGCCAATTGATACCATCGTGATTCGCGGTGCTGATTAAACAGCACCGATTACTGCACCGAGGAACCTATGGACAGGTTACGATTTGATCTTAACTTTGTATTCAGGCTCTTGCTAACTTTCAATGCCACGTCGCTGCTTGTCATCGTTTTTCTTGTCCAGAAAGGTTTTACGCTAGGGCATTTCTTTTCTAACAGCCCGTTGCTAACCAAAATGCCTAACGCTGCCTCCTATCTATTTTATTTATCGATCCCAATTATACTTACAGGAGCAAGCCTTTTACTCAGCTCTTTTCTGGGTAAAGATGAATTCAAAAAAGGGCAAACCAGCAGCATTGACCACGCAAATAATAGCTTTCTACCAAGCTACCTTGGATATTTCTTTGTAGCTCTAAGCGTGAGCAATTGGGAGACCTTGTTTTTTGTCTACGGAATTTTATTCATCTTCACATTCAGATCTCAAGCACTATATTTTAATCCTCTATTTTTACTTTATGGATATGAATTTTACAACATAACCACAACATCCAAGTCCTCCATATTCCTGATCAGCCGCCAGAAATACAAAACTCCCTCAGAGATAGTAATCACGAAAGCATCTAGGATAAACAACTACACATTCATTGAGCGAGACTAAAAACATGGATCACGTTCTGGTAAAGGTAAAGAAAGTACGCAAGAAACCAGTTTTTAAATTAATATCGAACTACACGCTATTTTCGCGCATCGAAGTCGATCCTGCGGCATGCACCCACTACAACCCAGACCACAACTTGGATGAAGAGTGCTGGTTTAAAGTCGAGCATTTCTCACAGCAAGCTTACTGCTCAGAGATACTGACAGCCGACATCGACCCCAAAAACTACGACGAACTTCCTAAAGATAAATTTCCGGACATATCTCACATATACGCACTTCAAGGAAGTGACGTCTACTTTCAAAAGGTTACTCCATCACTATTCCTGCGACGCAAGACTTTTGTATTCGGCGAAGTCGCAGAAGTTGAAGATGATCGGCTAAGGCTCGTGATCAACTCCCAACCGGACGCTGTATATCTCTCCAAACAAGATGTGCTGATTTTCAAAAATCTGGCGACGATTTCAAGTATTTTCCCGGGGATTGATGAGCTTTATAAAGAAGCAACACAGGAAGAGGTTAAACAATTCCTCGACGAACCGTTCATAAGCCTTAGCAATGACTTTGACGCCGATAAAGTATCGAAACCCAATAGAAAAAGAATTGCACTGGCCATGGCTACTCTGGCGGCATTACCAGAGCAAGATAAAGAAGGTATGCTTTCCTACATCGACGGCTATTGCGGCGAAAGCTTGAAGTTTAACAAAGACGAGGGAACGTTTGATATCTCCACAGACAACGAATTAAAAATGCTGATTTATGGTATAGAACAACGATTTTACACAACCCAATTCGGACAAGAAAAGCGTTTAGCTAACTCTGTCCAAGCGCTTGGATAAATATAGTGGAAAACTGCAGGTTTGCCGACCTGCCATTGCCAACCTGCACTGTATTCCCCTTTACATATTAAACCACCTTCAAGGCACCTCATGACTTATTGCGTCGCTTGGAGAACAGAAACCTCTACATTCATCATTACGGACAGCGCAGCAACCAGTCTAAGCCCTTACTCTTATGAGCAAGTCGGCAGCCACACTTCATTTGGCGAGCTGCAGGGAGGTGTGACCAAAAGAAACGAATACGTATCTGAAAGCGCCTTCAAAATCTACACACACGAAAACACAGCCATTTGCTTATCGGGCGATTCAAATTTTGGCCACAATTTTATAGCCATTTTAATTGACCATCTCAGATATGGAGCAACTCATCAAGAAGCGCTGAATCGTGCAATCGCCAACTTCCAAAACATTCGAAGTGAGCCACAAATCAAGATTGCCATAGCCTTCCACTTGAGTTACCCGGAGCTGATAACATTTGACAATAGAGCAGAAGCCTCCATTCAAACAGATGTGGAGTATGCCTCTTTCGGCTCGCCGCCTGATGACCTAAAAAAGTACACCAAAAGCTTCTGGCAGGGATTCAAAGAAACCTGGATACAGGAGAAATATCTTGCTGCTGAAGCCGATGAGCGCTTCTTGATGCGAATGCTAGGTTTATTACAGGTTTATGGGATTCATAACCCGACCATCAGTGAACGTATCGGCGGGGCTTACACCGGCATTTATGTCTCTGCCAATGGACTAAACACCCAACCTAATGTTTGTTATTTAGTTTCAGGTGAGACCGTGGCATTCGAAATCCAACGCATAGTCTCCATATGCGTAAAAACAGATCACTTCTGTATAATTAGCAATGGCGAACACAACTTACTAATTACAAATACAACCTGCTGCCCCAACCAAGACGGGCCCAGGCTATCTGATTCTTTCGGCGATGCCGTTAATAAATTTGACAACGGACAATTTGGTTACGTAGTACTTCTCAACACGGCGCGACACTCAGCAAGCATCGTACAGATGAACGATAACATTCATCATCAACTACTAAGCATTGACATTCACGGCAATAACCCGGAAACATTGGGCTTCATCATCAGTGAAGCGTTAGTCAAGATACATAACGACTATCACCAGCCCATTGAAACACCGAAATATGCGCTCATTACCTTCACCCCTTACATCCCAATTTCCGCAGATAAGCTTAGCCTTGTGGAGGCCCAGTTAGAGAGACTGCGTATCGAAAAAATCCATGGTGAAGCGATGGATACTCTCAAGTTCATAACCTATGAGAACTCTCAACCCAAAGAGTGGTTCTTCGGCACTCCGACAACAATATTACCATTCATAAATCATTACAAAAACTCTGAGCTAATCAGAGTAGTAGACTTATCCTCTGACTGTGTCGTTCTCGAATATTCCTCGGAGAAAATAATCTTTCCCGAGCCCGAACTAGACCTTAATCAAGTCTTCGGGAAAATTACTAAGAAGATCAGAAATGAGAACCTTTATCTTTTTGAAATCTTATCAGAGACGATCCTTCCAGATAGCTTCGAGCTGAGTATATTTTCATCTAATTTTGAAGATGCGAAAGAAAAAGCCACACAGCAAGCAAGCCTTAACTTTGATAACTTCAGGCTAATTTTTGTCGGCGTACGCTTCTATCACCCGGCCTACGCATTCTGACTATACAACAAAGGAATTTCTCACTTTAAACGCAATCACTAGGCACTATAAATAACCTGCATGGCGATCATGACGAATGGAAGCCAGATTATTGAATGAAATTAAATAATAATAAATTTCAGATCCGCAGCTACTTACTCCTTGCTCGATTGCCATTTTGCGATTTTCATTCAATCACATCACCACCATACCAACCCGGCCAACAGATCAATCCAAATTGCACTTCAGAAAAATCATACTTAGCATTACTTATTTTTATCAGTCGGACCGCTATTCAATCCAGATCACCTCGATAAAAAGACGCCTTATGGCGTCTTTTTTTGACTTTAATCTAGCAAACAGTAAGCTGAGACCAATGAGTCACTTTCTTAACTAATTGACCCCATAATTCAGGCATCAATGATTAATTTTTAGATCTAGTTGAGCCAAGCAAGTCCGCCCCCGAGTCTTTCTTCAGTAGTTCGTAGACCACCGTCAGGAACACGCTCCGTGTCGACTCATCGCTGAGCAGCTTAGTTGCCATGCTGGCGTGACTACTCATCGCTGCCGCAATGGCGGCCACCGCCTTGGTTGGTAGATCGGCCTTCATGGCCTGCTCCAACGTATTATTTTGCACCTGGGCCATCACCACATTGTCAGCGCGCAACCTCTCGGAAACGTGCAAGGCGAAAGCCACTTGGTCTGTATCAGTGATGTCTTTGCCGAACGCATTGTTGAGCTTTTCGATCAATTCGGTTAGATACTTCTTCTCACGATCACGGGCATCACGCAGCCCGTTGTCAGTGATGCCATATAGGCCTGGTGTTTCCGCCTGAACAACCACGCCACCGAGGTTACTGCCCTTTTTGATCTTGAAGTGACTGAGCTTGAGGTCCCCCAGATCCACCTGCTCGGCAGTAATGCCCTTGAGCCGTTTACGCAGCAGGCGTGCATAGCTGGCAAAGGCCTCCAGACTGGGATCGCCGAAGTCGATCAACTGGGCGATGTACTCATAGCTGCGCACGAACTTGGTCAGGCTCTCGCTGAAGATCATCAGCTCGTCCCGCGCCTTACAGTACTCCGCACGCTGCACATCGGCATACTCCATGTCCTTGTCGTTGCCCTCGTCATGGGCCTTCTCCCAGGCTTTTTCCCACTGGTCGATAGCATCGTTGAGCGTCTTCAACTTTCCGTTGAAGCGGTCGGTGGCTGACTGTGTAAGTGAGAACAGCTTCTGGTGCGTCACCTTCGGATCGACGATGGCATCACCAAAAGCTTCCACCTCAGCCTGCTCATAGATGAACATGCCATCCAGGCGCTGCTTGATGTCGTAGACGATGTTCGGATCCTGGATGTCGGCCACCTGGGCATTACGATAGAAGGTCTTGAACGACGCGAGTATCTCGTCGGCCTTGTTAGCGAAGTCGATGACGAATGTCTTGTCCTTCCCGGGGAAGGTGCGGTTCAGACGCGAGAGGGTCTGCACGGCCTCCACACCGGATATTTTCTTGTCCAAGTACATGGCCACCAGCTTGGGCTGGTCGAAACCGGTCTGGTACTTGTTGGCGACGATCATCACCCGGTAGTCCGGGGTGTCGAACACCTTGCGCATATCGCGGCCATGCAGGTCGGGGTTCAGGTTGGTTTCACTGAACTGGTGATCCTTGGGCAGACTGGGCTCTTCCACATCCGTATTAGGCACCTCACCTGAGAAGGCCACCATCGCCAGCACGTTATCGTAGCCCTTGCGCTTGCAGTAGTCCTCCAGCGCCAAGTGGTACTTCACCGCTGCAGCACGCGAGCTGGTCACAACCATGGCCTTGGCCTGGCAGCCGAGCAGGTGCGCCACGTTTTTGCGGAAGTGCTCGACGATCAGCTCGACCTTCTGCCCCACATTCACCGGGTTGAGCGACAGCCACTTGGCCAGTTTGCGCCCGGCGCTCTTTTCGTCCACGCGCTTGTCATCGACCATCTCGCTGCCAATTTTGAACGCCACCTCGTAGCTGGTGTAGTTCTTCAGCACATCTAGGATGAAGCCTTCGTCGATCGCCTGCTGCATGGTGTAGAGGTGGAACGGTGCCGGCGGGTTATCGGTGCTGACGGGCTGCGCCGGATTGCGCGGGCGACCGAACAGGCTCAGCGTCGAATGCTTGGGCGTGGCGGTGAAGGCGAAGTAGCTGGCATTGCCTGGGCGCGAGCGCGAGCTCTGCCACACGGACAACCGCTCCGCCTTGGAGAGTTTCTCCCACTCCGCCTCGCTTTGCCCGGTTAGTACATAACGTAGGTCATCTGCCGTGCTGCCCCCAGTGGAGCTGTGCGCCTCGTCGATGATGATGGCGAAACGGCGATTGCGCAGGCTCTGCTCGCCGAGGATGGCCTTCTGCGCATAGGGGAATGTCTGTAGGGTACAGACGATAATCGGCACACCATCGAGCATGGCCTTGGCCAACTGCTGGCTCTTGGGCAGATTCGACTGTTGGCGGTCGATGGCGCATACGACGCCGGCCTGGTGCTCGATCTGCTGGATGGCATCCTGCAACTGCTGGTCAAGCACCTGACGGTCGGTCACCACGATCACACTGTGGAAATACGGCTCACCGTCCGGACGGCGCACACGAATCAGCGAATGCGCGGTCCACGCGATGGTATTGGTCTTGCCCGAGCCGGCGCTGTGCTGGATCAGGTACGGTTGCCCTGCACCTTCTACCCGCACCGCGTCGATCATCTTGGTCACGCCCTCCCACTGATGGAAGCGCGGGAAGATCAGGCCTTCCTTGAAGTAGGTTTTACCGTTGACGTCCTGGGCTTCCTTACGCTCCTGCAACACGAAGCGGTGGAAGATATGCAGCCAGTTGTCCTTCTGCAGCACGCGCTCCCAGAAGTAGCTCACCGGGTAGCTACCGTTGTCGCCCGGCGGGTTGCCGGCGGCGCCATCGTTGCCCCGGTTGAACGGCAGGAAGAAGGTCGAATCCCCGGCCAGCTTGGTGGTCATGCGTATGTCGCTATCGCTCATGGCGAAATGCACCACCGCGCCACGCTTGAAGGTGAGCAGCGGCTCCAGGCCACCGCTCTTGCGCTCAGGTCGGCGGTCCATGCAGTACTGCTGCATAGCGGCCTGAACTGACTGGGTGAAGTCGGTCTTCAACTCCACCGTGGCCACTGGAATGCCGTTGATAAAGAAGGCCAGATCGATCTCGTCGGCCTTGTCCAACGAGTATCGCAGTTGCGGCACTACGCGCAGACGGTTCGCCGCATAGCGGGCAGTCACCGTGTCGTTGCGCTCATCTTCGGGCAGAGCCTGGCTCATGGCTAAGGTTCCGCCGCCGGCCACGGCAAAGCCGTAACGCAGCACATTTACGGTGCCGCCTTCGACCTTGTTCTCCAGTTGCCTGACCAGTCGGTCCAGCACCAAATCGCGCGTGCCTACACCATTCATTGCTAGGATCTTAGCCATAGCCTGCGGCTGACTGTCCTCCAGCCAACCCAGCACATCGTCAGGGACTAGCGCCCGCCGTTGGTCATAGTCTGCAGACTTACCCACCAGCCAGCCGGCATTTTCAAGCTGCTCGACGATATGGCGTTCCAGTTCGCACTCGTGGTGGATATGACTCATCGTTTCGTCCTTCAACGTCGCGGCCATCCTTGGGAACGGCCCATCAAATAATGTCTATCGGGCGTATTTACTGATACAGCCGGGGCACATCCACTCACAGTCGCTGTAGATACAGCCAGTCACGTCCGTAAATTGGTGGCAACACCAAAATCAACTCCTGCGGCTGCTTGATTTTATTAATCGAGCGACTCGGTTTCTGGCTTCACATCAATACCGTTCAGTTGGCTGTCCTGCCAGGCGGCATAAGTTTCGCTACTCCCCTCGACCAACCAAGCGGTTCGACCACTGGCTGCACGCCCACACACAACCGCTGCTGCGGCACTCGGGCTACTGAAGGCATAGTCGTCCTTAAACACCAGGTACTCACTTCCGTCACTGACAATCACATCATCACTCACCAACTGCTGGTACAGATTCCGGTAGTTGTGATCCGCAGTTCCTACCCACTGAGCGCGAGCCCTTGCCCCCTTCAGGACGAAGAACTCACCATCGACCTCTTGCGCCAGCGCGCGCTCCTTGCTCTTTGGAAGCTGTAATATAAAACGCGGCGACTGGCTAACCGGTTGCTCGACAAGTGCCATAACAAGCTTGGAGGGTTTGATCAGCTCGCGCAGGAAGTCGAAGCCCAGCACAGGCAGTACGATACGAATCTGCTCGAGGAAAAACGCCATGTCAGCGCGGTCTGACTCAGGCAGGTTGGTGTAGCTATGCGCTGTGCCATTGCCTACTACACAGCGACCGGCTTGACTGGCGATCTGGATAAGCTGGCTCTCCAGATACTTGGCATGGGCCTTGGTCAGGTTCTGGTCCTTGCTGGTGATAAGGCACACTCGCTCCCAGAAATCCTTGCCACCCTGCTCTTGCGGCCGGTTATGTTGCTTCAACCGCTGGGCCACATCATCAGACTCGCCGATATACACCCGGGTCCGTAGGCTATCGTCCGGGTCGGGACCGACAAGAAAATACACGCCGGTGCGCGCGCATTCAGGACGCTGCACCAGCTCGGCCAATTTGGAGCGTGGGCCGGTCAGCACATGGCCGGTCCAGTTCATGATCTCAGCTGTGAGCAGACCATTGGGCGTGCCGTCCACCAGAAACAGACGCAGACTACGACCCTGGCTCATTCCGTCGCTCTCAAATCGATCTGCCCAGTGACCGCAGCCGTGATCAGAGCGGAGCGGCGTTCTTTTAGGAGTTCGATGCTGCGCTCGGTTTTATCAATGACAATCTTGAAACGACCAAGCTGGCCACCCAACGCACTGACGATACCTCGCTGCTCATCAAGTGGTGGACGAGCAATTCGAATAGCCTCGATATCCGGCATGTAAATGGTCTTGTGGGTCGATCCCATCATCAAGCGGTCAAAATCCGGCTTCATACCCAGCAGTATGTAGTAGAGATACTCGTTAAATAGCTCACTAGTGCATGTCCACACAGCGAAGTCCTGGGAAGTTGCCATGTCGACCGCCATGATACCCGGAAAGCCCACGGAGGCAGTCCGGGACAAGAATACAGAGCCGGCAGGCAACAAACGGGCTGATGAATTCTCCAAGCCTAGCTGACTGACCTTCTCAGAGGTCTCTGATACATACTTTTGCTCACCGCTACGAACCTGCCAGACATCTGCGAGCGTGAACCACGGAACATTGCAGCCAACCCAGTATTCTGGCTTTGAGCGACTGGGTGTATGGCCTGACTCCAACCGCGCTGTATGCCTTAATTGCAAAACACTCCAATGCTCCGGCACCTCTCCCAGCCACTCCACACCGGAGTCTTTCATCCTCACATTATGGTCAAGACCCTTTGTGACGGCACTAATGATCAGCGCCTGGCGCTTTTCGCGCAGCAGTTCGATAAAGCGGGTTTTCTTTTCAATCAGAGCGTCGATACGGACTGTTTCGCGGTTGAGGTGAGCGAGCAGCAGTTCAACCTCAGCTACAGGCGGCATTGTCACCGGCAGCTCCATAATGTTGCTGGAGGAAATGGAGGCCAGATTGGTGCTCTGCTTGGCACGCCCCATAAAGTAGAACTGAGCAGCCAGTGACCCGGTGAAGGCGTTCAACCACGCCGATGACACGACAGTAGGCCGTACGGCAAAAACATGGTTTTGATGGATGCATGGGTCGATCTCTCCCAGCCAGACGCTACCACGTCCCAGCTTGTCGAAATCCCCCCCCTCATTCATAAGCACATCGCCGGGCCGTAGGCTGTATCGTGTCAGGTCTTCCCGAGGAATCGCGATAGTGGCCACGTTATCCAGTGACAAGTATCCATCCTGCACGTTGGCGACACGCAGATAGGGAACCTCGATTGTGTCCTTGCCTTCGTTATCCTTGCCCTTAGCCACGCCCGTTTGCACTTTAGCAATGTGCTTGAGTCGCTTGGTCTGCCAGTGCTCCGGTACCCGCCCTAGCCACTCCACCCCAGAGTCCTTATAAGCCGGATAGGACTTGTAATAACTCATGCAGTCACCTCACCCAGCAGCTCAGCTATCTCAGCTTCCACCGCCCTGAGGTCCGCATCGATTTCGGCCAGCGGGCGCGGTGGCTGATAGACGTAGAAGTAGCGGTTGAAGTTGATCTCGTAGCCGACAATGCCTACCTGACCGTCCTTCGCATCCATCTTGCCAGTATCAATCCAAGCATCCGGCACATGGGGCAACACTTCGCGGGCGAAGTAATCGTCGATGGATTGACTCAAGGGGACATTTTCGAATTGGCGCAGTTCGGAGTCGGCCTGCAGTTTCCCCTTGTCGTCCAGCACCGGCTGGGCATTGGCATCACGCTCGCCAAAGCAGACCTGCACGGCTTTCAGCGCACCCTTGCCGAGCTTCTTGATTCCAGCTGCCTTGAGGAAAGCCGGCAGGTTGTCGAATTCCCCCTGCACAGGAGCAAAAGCATCCACCTGTTCGGCGCCCTTGGTGTTCTGATAGGCAGCGAGCCTGTCCGTGCTGACAGAGAAGCGCAAGCGCAGCGCACGATCCACGGTGATGCGACGATAACCGAAGTCGGTGGTGGAGATGACCTTGGAGTTCGGACCGTCTTCAAGCGCATCATATAGTTTGGCGATCTCGGCGATCTGCTCGTCAGCAAGGTACTTGCGCTTGCTACCCAGGCTCTTGCGCATCGGCGCATGCATGCTGCTGGCGTCGATCATCTGCACCTTGCCTTTGCGCAGCGCATCTTTGTGGTTAGACAGCACCCAGATGTAGGTGCCAATACCGGTGTTGTAGAACAGGTCGTTTGGCAGGGAGATGATTGCCTCCAGCCAGTCGTTCTCCAGAATCCAGCGGCGAATCTCCGACTCGCCCGAACCAGCACCACCGTTGAACAGCGGCGAGCCGGAGAGCACGATGCCGATACGGCTGCCGCCCAGTTCAAGCGGTTTTCGCTTGGACAGCAGGTGCATGAGGAACAGCAGCGAACCATCACCCACGCGTGGCAGGCCTGCTCCAAAACGGCCGGCGAAGCCTTGCTGGCTGTGCTCGGCCTGCACCTGCTTCTGGACGTTCTCCCACTTCACGCCGAACGGTGGGTTAGCCAAGCAGTAGTCGAACTGCTCATGCGACAGATGATCGTCGGACAGGGTGTTACCGAGTTTGATGTTACGGGTGTCGTAACCCTGGATCAGCTTGTCCGCCACGGAGATGGCGTAGGTTTCAGGGTTCAGTTCCTGAGCGTAGGGCACCAACCGGGCATTGGGGTTCCACTCGTAGACCTGCTCGATGGCCGAAGACAGAAAGCCGCCCGTGCCGGCGGCGCAGTCGTAGACGGTGCGCACCACACCATCGCCGTTGAGTGCCTGATGATCCGGCGCAAACACCAGGGTGGTGGCCAGACGCACCACATCGCGCGGGGTAAAATACTGCCCGGCATCATCGTTGGATGACTCGGCAAACTTGCGGATCAGGTGCTCGAAGACGAGCCCCATTTCGTGATTGCTAATCTTGTCCGGGTGCAAATCGACTGCTGCAAACTTCTGCGTGACCAGGTACAGCAGGTTGGCTTTCTCCAGCTTCTCCAGCCACCGGTCAAAGGCGAAGTGCTCGAACACCTGGCGGGCGTTGGCGGAGAACTTGGCGACGTAGTCTTCCAGGTTGGCGCGGGTGCTGGTAGAGCCCACGCTGTCCAGGGAAAACTGCGAGACGTTGTAGAAGGTTGCATCTGCCGTGGTCGGCAAGATCAGGTCCATGTCAACGCCACTGGCCTTCATCGCCTCATACTGGCTGCGTACCTTGCCGCGGGTGGGTTCCAGCACACATTCCAGACGACGCAGCACGGTGAACGGCAGGATGATGCGGCCGTACTCGGAGGGCTTGAAGGCTCCCAGAAGCAAATCTGCGATATTCCAGATGAAGGGGGCCAGGGTCTGCTGGTTCACGCGCACGTTCCTTACACAGAAGCAGGGAGGGCGTGCTCGCCGCATCCCTGTGAGGTATATGTGATCAATGCCACACCTTAACCGGTTGGATAGCTTCGAGCCAGTATCGACATACGCCTAAGGTGCTGATTTCATTCATCTCGGCCAGGAAACGCTCACGGCACGTTTGCTTACGCTTACAGGCGTACTCCAAATCTGAAAAGCTCACCGGCTCACCGGGAGGCTACTATCGGGAGTTAATGGAGGGTAACTAGGCAACTACTGTCGTTTCCGCGCCATCTACCCGATTCTGTGTTACTCCAAACGGTATTCCGAGTACATTTTAAAACAATAAATAGTTCATTAAATCAATGCACTGGGCACACAATTCAACTCACCCCGGCTCAGCTAGGCATCAACCCCCCCAACTTAGCCGCTGCCCATGAGCGCTCTCTCACCGCCGCCGGGTGGCAAGGGCGTAACTATCCCACCTACACCTTCAGCGCGTCGTACGCCGCAAACGACAAGCTGATCCCCTCACTAACCGCCCGAGCATAAGCTTGCTCTTTACCCTTCCCCGGCAAGTAAACCCCCAAGCCTTCAAGCCGGCTCATCTGCTCACCCAACCGCGAAGCAAAGCACTCATCCAGCAACCTGGGAGCAATCCCAATCACCAGCATCCCAGCCCCTGGCGATTCGCTACCAGCCCGAAAATCGCCTGCATCCAACGACCAATTGGCCCCCGTCACCCCCGCCGCAAGCACCTCAACCATCAACGCAATATTAGCCCCCCGAGCACCCCCAAACGCCAGCAACGTCCCACGCAATGCCTCCCGCGCACTACACGTCTCATTGCCTTGCGCATCAACCGCCCAGCCTGCCGGTATCGCCTCCCCCGCCTCAGCAGCCCGCAGCAAGTTCACGTAGGCCGTGGCACTGCTGGCCTGGTCAATCACCAATAACCGCCCCTCTGCACTCGCGGCGGCAAATGCGATGGGGTTGGTGGAATAAAGCGGCCGGCGCTGCCCCGCCACGGTGAGCAGCGGTGGGCCATTGGTAAACGCCAACGCGACCAGCCCCTCGCGCGCCAGGCGGCGGGTGTAATAACCCAACTCGCCACAGGTAAAAGCGTTGAACTGGGCAAACAGGGCAATACCCAGTTGATGCGCATTGCTGCACAGCTGTGGGAAAGCGCGATCAAACCCCAGTTGCGCGATCCCTCGGGCCGCGTCGCAGCGGATCATGGCCGGCGCGACCTGGGTCACGATGGGCTCGGCCGCCGGGGCGATTCGGCCGGTGGCAAAGCCGCTGAGGTAGTCCGGCAAATGGCCGAAACCGAGTTCGTGTTGGCCATGGGCCTGGGCTGATACCGTGGCATCAGCAAGCGCCGAGGCCACGGCGTAGCTAGCGCCGTGGGCCAGGCAGAGCTGTTGCGCAAAGGCGGTGGCATCGGCCAGAGACAGGCGCTTTTCAGGTTTGTGGTCTTCCATGGTGGCTTCGGTGCTCTCGGATTGTCGGTGTGCCGCAGCCTGAGAACCTGCTGGGGCGGCGCAGCCGCTCCTGCAGGATTTGATGACCTTTACTGAATCATCCTTGGCTCACCCACTTTTGCAGCCTCGCGATCCAAACCAAACGAGGCGAGGATTTCTGCGATTTCGCCCGAGGCGTGCAAGGCCTGGATGTTCTTGCCCAGCGCCTCGCCCAAGGCCGCGTTGGCTTTGGTGTACGGGAAGGCGCTCTGCCCGGGCTCAAGCGTGGCCTTGACCCGTTGATCGGGCTCGGACACCTTGATGCTCTTGCCGGGGTAGCCGCCCTTCTGCTGCGAAGAAACGGCCACCGCGAAGCTGTCCGCGCCCACCTGTATGCGCCTGGACGCCAGGTCCTGGGCCATGGCCACGGGGTTGGGGTAAAGCACCAGGTTATCGCCAAAGGCCTTCTTCAAATCGTCCACCCACAGGTAGCCCTGCACGGTGCCGATACGCTTGCCATCCAGTTCGGAGATCTTGGTGTAACCCTCATCCGAGATAATGCCCATCACGTCCAGGTACAACGGTGCCGACAAGCCCAATGCCTTGCTGCGCTCTGCCGTGCGGTACCAATCGCCAATGCCGACATCGGCGCGCTTTGCCAGCACCGCCTGCACGACGGCGGCGGTGTCCACCACCATGGTTTTGATTTTCAGGCATTCGCGCTCGGCGATGCGCTTGATGATCTCGCCATCCACGCCGCTCAACTGGTTGTTGGGCCCCGGTATCGAGTAGGGCGGGAACACATACGCCGCCACGGTGAGTACACCTGGGGTGATGGTTTCAAACTGGTTGGCGGGGGTGCATTCGGCCAGGGCGTACGGGGCGCCGGCCAAGGTCGAGCACAACAACATCCAACGGGTAAAACGTTTGAATGAGCGGGTCATGACGTCACCTTTGCAATAAGAGAGCAGCGGCCGAAATCGGCGCGAGTGGCATTTGTTGTTATGGCTGGCTGGGTGCCAGTCTTTTTTCCAGCGCTGCCACGCCCAGGGTCGCCGGGGCACAGACAGCGGCATACATCAAACCGGCCAGTATCAGCACCGGCATGTACTCGAACGTGGAGGAGCCAATGGACGATGCCCGGCTGACAATTTCTGGCAGGGCGATGGTGAAACACAGCGACGAGGCCTGGAACATCATGATCGAGAACCCCAGCAGTGATGGCAGCGCCACCCGCAAGGCCTGAGGCAGGATCACAAAGCGCAGCGCGTCGAAGCGGTTGAGGCCGATCACTTCGGCGGCCTCGGTTTGCCCTGCGGCCACCGACTCGATGCCACCGCGAATGATTTCACTGGTGTAGGCCGCCGTGCAGTACGCCATGGCCAGCGCAGCGGCCCAGAACGAGGTCAGGGTCAGGTTGACGCTGGGCAGGCCAAAGTAGAAGTACTGCAGCAGGATCAACGCCGGTGCACCACGCCCCAGCTCCACCACAACCAGGGAGGGGTAACGCAACCAGCGGTTCGGCGCCGAAACGCCCAGTGCCAGCAACAGGCCCAGCACAACGCCCAGGCCCAGGCTTACCGCTGTCACCTGCATCGACAGCACAAAGCCCTTCCACAACTCTGGCAACCATTGCGCCCACATCGTCAGCAGTTCGCTCATCGGGCAATCCTCTGTTTCAACGTGGCCGACAGCCAACGTGAGCACAGGGCCACTGGCACGCTGAGCACCAGGTACACCACCGCCGCCGCACTGTAGACGCTCAGGCCCTGAAAGGTTTGCTGTGAAACCTGGTAAGCCTGAAAGCTGATATCACCCACGCCAATGGTCGAGGCCACGGCCGAATCCTTCAGCAGGCCAATGGCGTAGGTGGCTGAGGTGGGAATGGCGATGCGCACCAACTGCGGCAACACCACATCGAAAAACCGTTGCGGCGCCGACAGGTTAAGCGCATAGGCGGCTTCGAACTGGCCGACGGGAATTGCCGCGAACGCACCGCGGTACACCTCGGACATGTGCGCCGCCGTAATCAGCCCCAGCCCAACCACCGCTGCGGTAAACGGCGACAGGCTGACATAGCCGCCACCGATGCCGAAGAAGATGAAAAACAGCCAGACAATCGGGGGGATCGAGCGCAGGGTCAGTACCAGCATGGCAGCCAGCACACTCAGCACCTTGACCCTGGACATGCGCAGGGCACAGATCGGAAACCCCAGCACTACGCCCACACAGAATGCGAGCACGGTAACGGCAATGGTCCAGGGTACGCCGTTCAACAGCATCATCAGGATGTCTTGCATCAGCGATTCCTCACGGCCTGGAGAAACTGCACCACCCGCTCATGCTGGGGCTCGCGCATCACCTGCTGGCTTGGCCCGTGCTCGATGATGCGCCCGTCAGCCATCACTACCACACGGTCAGACACGGTTTCGGCGAAGTGCATCTCGTGGGTCACCACAATCATCGACATGCCTTCGCCGGCCAGCTCTTTCATCACCGCCAGCACCTCCAGGCCCAGCTCGGGGTCCAGCGCCGAGGTCGGCTCATCGAACAGCATCAGCTCAGGGTCCAATGCCAGGGCGCGGGCGATGGCGATGCGTTGCTGCTGGCCACCGGAGCAGCGCGCCGGATAATGCTGGGCCTTGTCAGCCAGCCCGACGCGTTCGAGCAGTTGCAAGGAGCGGGCGTCGGCGTCTTTGGGGCTGCGGCCCAGGGTGCGGATTTGCGCCAGGCTGACGTTGCGCAGCACCGTCAGGTGCGGGAACAGATTGAACGACTGGAACACCATGCCAATGCGCCGGCGCAACTTGAGCAGCTCGGTACGGGGCAACGCTTTGCCCGCTTCGATGTGCACGCCATCCATGCTGACCCGCCCCTGGGTCGGCGGCTCCAGTTGGTTGATGCAGCGCAGCAAGGTACTTTTGCCCGACCCGCTGGGGCCGATAATGGCCACCACCTCGCCCTTGTTCATTTCAAAACACACGTCGTGCAACACGGGGTAAGGGCCAAACTGTTTATGAATGCCCTCCAGGCGCAAGAACGGTTCGGCACTGGCCACCGGCCGCGGCGCCAAGGTGGGTGCGGTTTCAATCACGGTCATGCTGCTCATGGTTTTGCTCCAGCTATCGATCGCCGTCGACTAAGGGCGTGCGCGAGAGTTTGATCGGCCCGTTGGCGCTGATCAGCACCTGTTCTTCGAGCTTCACCCCTTCCCCACCGCCTTGCTCACCGATGTAACTTTCCACCGACACCACCATGTTTTCCTGGAACAGGCCGTCGTAGCCCCACTCGGCGAAATCCACGGCGTAGGCGACGCTGGGGTACTCGTCCACCAGCCCGACGCCGTGCAGCATCATCATGTAGCGGTTGTGCTCAAAGCGCTTGGGCACCGGCCAGCAGTGTTCGGCAAACTCGCGAAAGGACAGGCCCGGGCGCAGCAGCTCGACGTTGTGGTTGATCTGCTGCGAGGCGATGTCGAGCAAGTCGCGTTGGGCCATGGTTGGCGCCTTGCCGGGGCAGATGAAGCTGCGCGAGATGTCTGAAAGGTAACCGCCGGGCCCGACCATGTCGGTGTCGAAGCAGACCATTTCACCTGCCTTGATGACCTTGTCGGTGGCGTCCTGAAACCATGGATTGGTGCGCGGCCCGGAGCTGAGCAAGCGGCTTTCGGCCCACTCGCCGCCGTGCGCGACGTTGGTGCCGTGCATGATGCTCCACAGCTGGTTTTCAGTAACCCCCGGCACCAGGCTTGTGCGCATGCGGGCAATGGCCAGGTCGCACACGCCCATGGACACCCGGTGGCTGGCCACTTCTTCAGCCGACTTGATCAAGCGTGCCTGCTCCATCAAGGGCTGCGCATCGAACAGCTCAATACCCTGTTGCGTCAGGCGCTGCGCGCCCCAAGGGTCGCAGCGGTCCACCGCCAAGCGGCGGTTGCCGCCACCGTGGCGGGCCATCAGGTCTGCCACCTCCTGTGCCCAGCGCTCGGCTTTTTCCTGCACGCGGGGGCCGGCAAGAAAATACAGCCAGGGAATCGCCGGGCGAATTTCATCGATGGTTTCAACGTGCTCGCTGTTATGCCGGCTGCTGGTGAACTCGAACAGCACCACCGGGCCGTCGGTGGCCACGAACACATAGCGGCTGGGCGAGTGCATCACCCACAAACCAAGGTTATTGGTGTCGGTGGCATAGCGAATATTGATCGGGTCGGCCAACAGAATGCCGGCGTAATCCTGGGCACGCAGTTGCTCGCGAATGCGCTCCAGGCGGTAATGGCGCAAGGCTTTGCGGTCGATGGCGGCATACGCATCGAGTAACGCCGTGTCGACCGGCGCGATGGCATGTTCAGTGACCTTGGCATCGCTGCGAAAGCGCAGGTCGCGTTCGGTTAACGCAGTGAGCAGCTCAATGGAATCAGAACCCGTTTGCATGCAACAACCTCCGCTGGAAAGCGTTTGATGTTCATCAAATTCAGTCAGACCAACTTTCGGGGCAGTAACTTAAGGTTTCTAAATCGGGTGACGGCTGTCTTTATTGTTGTGGGCAACACACGGTAGCTACAGGTCCTTGACCAGCCGCAGGGCATCGTAAATGGCCGCATGGGTATTGCGCGACGCCACTGCATCACCAATGCGGAACAACTGGAAGCGCCCTTCGGGGTTGCTGACAACGGTTTGCGGCTTGCCGACAATCAGGTCCATGTACTCCACGGCGCCTTCGTTGCTGGCCAGGGGTTTGAGTTCGAAATACAGCTCGTCCAGCGGCCGGGTGCCGTGGTTGACCACCACCTGGTCCACCAGGCGCGTTTTGGTCAGGTCGCTGTAATCGGTGCCGATCGTGGCCAGCAATTGGTCGCCTTGTTTCTCAACAGCCTTGAGCCGGTAGGTGACGGTGAAGGTGGTGTCCAGTTGCTGTAACGAGCGCATGTAGGGCACCAGGTTCATGCCCATGACTTCTGGCGCGAACGAGCGGTCGGGGGTCATGATTTCGGTCTTGGCACCACTGCGGGCTATGAATTCTGCGGCTTGCAGGCCGGCGTGGTCGCCCGCATCGTCATACACCAGCACATTGCGCCCAGGCTTCACGTCGCCAGAAATGATGTCCCAGCTTGAAACCAGAAACTGGTTGCCGTGTGCCAGCACTTCGGTGTGCGGCATGCCCCCGGTGGCCACGATAACCACGTCGGCATTTTCATCAAGCACAATCGCGGTGTCTGCCCAGGTGTTGAAGTGGAACGTCACGCCAAGGCGCTCGCATTGCGCCATGCGCCAATCGATGATGCTGATCATTTCCTTGCGCCGCTCGGACTGCGCGGTCAGGCGAATCTGCCCGCCGGGTTTGTGCGCCAGCTCGTACACCACCACCTCGTGGCCGCGCTCCCCTGCCACACGTGCCGCCTCCAGGCCACCAGGGCCGGCGCCCACAATCACCACTTTGCGCTTGTGCACAGCCTTGGATATTTCATGGGGCATGGTGGTTTCACGCCCGGTCGCGGCGTTGTGGATGCAATAGGCAGCGCCAGCGTTGTAAATGCGGTCCAGGCAATAGTTGGCGCCCACGCATGGGCGGATATCGTCTTCACGGCCTTCGATGATCTTGCGCACGATGTGCGGGTCGGTCATGTGCGCGCGGGTCATGCCGACCATGTCCACCAACCCCGAGGCAATGGCATGACGCGCTGTGGCCACGTCGGGAATCTTCGCTGCATGGAAGGTCGGGAAGCCGGTCAGCGCCCTGATTTCACCGGCAAAGTCCAGGTGCGGCGCATTGCGCATGCCCTGGATCGGGATGATGTCGGTCAGCCCCGCGTCGGTGGCGATATTGCCGCGGATCACATTGAGGAAGTCGATCATGCCACTGTCTTTCAACAGTTGAGAGATCTGCAAGCCCTCCTCTTTTTGCAGGCCGCCGGCAAGCACTTCGTCCCCGGTGTAGCGGATGCCGACAATAAATTCCGGGCCCACGCGTTTGCGAATGGCCGTGAGCACATCGAAGGTGAAACGCAGGCGGTTTTGCAGCGAGCCGCCGTACGGCCCTTCCAGTTCGTTGGTCAGGGGCGACCAGAACTGGTCCATCAAGTGGCCGTAGGCTTGCAGCTCGATGCCATCCAGGCCGGCGGCCTTCATGCGTTCGGCGGCATCAGCGTAGTCGCCAATGATGCGGTCGATGTCCCAATGTTCCAGCTGCTTGGGGAAGGCGCGGTGTGCGGGTTCCTGATTGTGGGAGGGCGACACCACCGGTAGCCAGTCGCCTTTGTCCCAGCGGGTACGCCGGCCCAGGTGAGTGAGCTGGATCATCACCGCCGCGCCATGTTCGTGGCACTCATCGGTCAGGTCTTTCATCCAGCCGACCACTTCGTCCTTGTAGGCCAGAATGTTGTTGAACACAGGTGGGCTGTCACGGGAGATCGCGGCGGAGCCTGCGGTCATGGTCATGGCCACACCCGCTTTGGCACGCTCGACGTGGTATGCCCGGTAGAGTTTTTTCGGCATCCCGTCTTCCGGGTAAGCCGGTTCGTGGGAAGTGGTGATGATGCGGTTGCGCAGGGTCAGATGCTTGAGGCGATAAGGCTGAAGTAGCGGATCGTTTTTCATATCGGTCTCGCAAACAGGTCATCAGGCAAGCCGACAATAGGCCCCCCTGTACACAGGTGTCAATACTCTTGACGATGGTGTACAGTTGCCAAAAATAGCAGATTGAAAAGGGAGAAATGCCCATGAAAGGCGCCACCTCAAAGGCGGAACCCGCAGGCCGAGGCTCACTGGAAGGCTGGCTGAATGCGGCCTATGAAAGCCTGACCGAGTCAGGTGTCGATGCCGTGCGCGTGATGCCGCTGGCAAAAAAACTGAATTTGTCGCGCACCAGCTTCTACTGGTTTTTCGAAGACCGCGATGCCCTGCTCGTAGCCTTGATCGAGCAATGGAAAAACAAGAACACCTTCAACCTGGTGACCCAGTCCCAGGCCTATGCCGAGTCCATCACCGAGGCGATTCTCAACGTCTTCGACTGCTGGCTGAACAGCGAATTGTTCGACTCGCAATTTGAGTTCGCCATGCGCAGCTGGGCGCTGCAGTCACCGGAAGTGGCGCAGGAAATCGGCCAGGCAGACGCGCAACGCGTCGAGGCATTGCGGCAGATGTTTGACCGTTTCGGCTTTGAAGACGATGCAGCGATTACCCGCGCCCGGTCGATCTACCTTACGCAAATCGGCTACATCAGCATGAAAACCCGGGAGCCGTTGGCACAGCGCATGCGCTACATCCCCGAGTACCTGAAGATTTTCACCGGCAGGGAGCCGGAGGCGCGTGAGCTGGAGCGCTTTTATCAGCGCAACGGTTTTAGTAGTGCCGATTTGAGCGCCTGACAAACACCGGGGCCTTTGCAAGCTTCAGGATTTGCGCACCTGTGGGCACGGGTTTGCCCGTGAACAGGGCGCAACCCGTGCCATCCACTATCCGTATTACCAGCTATAACTCACCTTCGCCGTAACCTCACGCCCCGGGTTGTAATAGTTCGCCGTCCCCGACCCCACCACATGCTGCTCGTCAAACAGGTTGCTGACATTCAGCGCAAGGTCAGTCCCCTTGGCAATCTTGTAATTCAAGGCCGCGTCAAACAGCGTGGTGCCGTCGCTCTTCTTGGTGTTGGCAGCATCCATGTAATAACCACCAACGTACCTGGCACCCAGACCAACGCTCACATCAGTGTTGGCAATGTCGTAGTAGCTCCACA
>Ga0213823_1000804_pt1 | contig 22362 bp, 17 predicted proteins | sample MC6MC0907MG_FD_179887 | JGI IMG/M metagenome (GOLD analysis project Ga0213823, IMG submission 179887) | Enriched soil aggregate microbial communities from Iowa State University, Ames, United States - MC6-MC0907-MG | ecosystem: Environmental > Terrestrial > Soil > Unclassified | place: USA: Iowa...
AGCGGTCACCATACATCCAGCGCATCAACGAATGCCGGCCAGCAATCCCCAGCTTGATCGCCGCCCGGCGCAGGTAGCTTTCCACCGTATTCACCTTCAACGCCAGCCGTTCGGCCTGCTCCGGCGCGGTATGCCCGGCCAGCAGGCCCAGGCACACCTGGCACTCACGCTCGGACAGTTTCAGCCCCGACTGCGCCAGGCGGTCGAGAAAGCGCTGCTGCAGGCTCTCTGGCGCACTGCGCTCAGGGCCAGGCTTCAAGGCAGCGATGTGTTTTTCGAGCATCGGCAGCAGCAGCGGCGAGATGTCATCCAGCCGGCTACGCTCGTGCGCCGAGAAACTGTACGTAGCGCCACCGCGCAGAACCTGGATCTCAAACCGCGAATCGCCCTTGCGGCGAATCAAATGCAGGCGCGACGGGTCGGTGAATCCGGCTTCCAGGCACTGATCTGAAGAAAAAACCGTTTCATCGATCAGCGCTGCATCCGTGTTGGCTGCGGGCAGTTGCCGTATCTGTGTGGCATCGATACTCAGATGCGCGTGGATCAGGTCGTGCAACATGCGTGGGAACTGGCGGCTGCCGGTGCTGGCAATCACTTTGCCGATCTGCGGGTAGAGCAAGTGCGAATTCATCGTGTCATCCCTGAGGTGTCGAGGTGCAGACTCCCACCGAATTGCCGGCCTGCATCCTGGGCCTGTGGCGGGAGGTGGTTCATATCCTAGTACAACGAATGAGTGACCGTTAAATGAAGTTGGAATAGTGGCAGAATAATGGCTGCCAGGCGCGGGCATCTACTGCGGCGCGGGTTGTCGGGTATGATGCAGCCCCATCTTTTTCACGAGGCCTGCCCCATGTCCCTGAGTGCTGAACAGATCGGCGAATACCGCGCCTTTGCCGAGCAGTTGGCTGATGCCGCTGCAGCGGCGATCCAGCCGTACTTTCGCGCCAGCCTGGACGTGGAGGACAAAGGGGGGCGCCTGTACGACCCGGTGACCGTGGCCGACAAGGCGGCCGAAGACGCCATGCGTGAACTGATCCAGGCCCGCTACCCGGCGCACGGCATATTGGGTGAGGAGCAGGGCGTGGCGCTTGGCAGCAGCCCGCTGACCTGGGTGCTGGACCCTATCGACGGCACTCGCGCCTTCATCACCGGCCTGCCGCTGTGGGGCACGCTGATCGCCTTGAACGATGGTACGCGCCCGGTGGTGGGTGTGATGAACCAGCCGTTCACAGGCGAACGCTTCATCGGCACCCCACAGGGCGCCTGGCGCAGTGGTACGCCGTTGAAGGCCCGGGCCTGTGCAGACCTGGCCTCGGCCACGCTGATGTGCACCACGCCAGACATGTTCGACACGGCTGAGCGCAAGGCAGCCTTCGAAGCGGTGGCCGGCAAGGCGCGCCTGATGCGCTACGGTGGCGACTGCTACGCCTACTGCATGCTGGCGTCGGGCTTTGTCGACGTGATCGTCGAGGCCAGCCTGCAACCGTATGACGTGCAGGCGCTGATACCGATCATCGAAGGGGCGGGCGGGGTGATCACCGCCTGGGATGGCAGCTCGGCGCAGCACGGCGGGTGTGTGGTGGCCTGTGGTGACCCGGTGTTGCATGCGCAGGTGGTGGAGATGTTGCGTCACGCCATGTGATTGTTGTGTTGTTGCGGGCCTCTTCGCGGGCAAGCCCGCGCCTACAGGTTATCCACTTGTAGGAACGGGCCTGGCAACATCGCACTTTTTCTGCTTTCCGGGCTCTATGCATGGCCAGGCCGCGCCGATCCCCAGCGCCGCCGCCGATTTCGACCCCGGTGCCGATGGTTGCAACCACATCTCAAATGCTCCCGCGCCTGCTGCTGGCAGGCGCACTGATCTGCCTCGGCGCTTGCACCCAGCAGCAAGGCCAGGACATTGTCAGCCAGTTCGGCAACGGCAAGCCCAGCGAGCTGTTCCAGACCAGCGTGGATCGCATGGCGACGCTGGCCATGCGCGACAACCTGCAAAGCCTGTACCTGCTGATGAACAAGCTGTACCTGCGCAACCCCAGCCAGTGGAAGATGTCTGGCTACCTGGATGCCGCCACCGCCGAGCGGCAGATCCGCATCGCCATCGAACAGCGCCAACCCTTGGCCCAGCTGGGCAACCGCCGCGACCTGGCCGCGTTGAGCTATGCCCTGAGCCCGGAGTTTCGCGGCGACCGGGTGGGCGCGTTCATCTACGCCATCGGCAGCATGCTGGTCACCGCGCACGGGGGGCGTACCGAGTTCTACATGACCGACACCATCGACCCGCTGTTCGTCAACAACGCGGCGCGCAACATCGAGAAGGCCACCTGGATGCTGAGCCAGCGTCAGGATGCCAACGGCGTGTTGCTGCTGTTCTCCAACGAGATATCGGAAGAGGGCAGCAACCTGAGTTTTGCGGTGGAGTTCGGCAAGATCGTGGCCCGGCTGGATTTGCTGGCGCAGTTGCTGGATGAGCGTTACCGGCGCATTGGGCTCAACTATGCGCAGAGCTTGTTGTTGATGAACTTCTTGCCGGTGCAATAGGCTGGACACCCGAATAATTACCTATCGTGGTCGTTGTTGTAGGAGCTGGCTTGCCTGCGATCGGCTGCGCAGCAGTCGTAAACCCTGTATCCGCATTCCGCCTGGCACTGCGCAAATACCGATTTTACGACTGCTTCGCAGCCGATCGCAGGCAAGCCAGCTCCTACATGCCAAGCCCAGGCAGGCGTCGCGGTGCCTTCAAAGCAGCGCCTGTATCGCTCGACGATAACGCTGCCCTGCCAGGCTCATGCTGTTGTTGTGCGTGGCCCCCGGCACCAGCAGCAAGGTCTTGGGCTCCTGCGCGGCCTCGAACAGCTGCTGGCTAAAGCGCGGCGGCACGAAGCGGTCGTCCAGGCCGTGCACCAGCAACAGCGGCAGGCCGACGTCCTTGATCTTGTCCAGCGAATCGAATTTCTGCGACAGCAACCAGCGCACCGGTAGCGTGGTGTCGGCCACTGCGGCAGCGACATCGCCAAGGGAGGTGAAGGTCGATTCGAGGATGAGGCCGCGTGCCGGCGCTTGGGCACCGTCTTTCTGCGCCTGGCGAGCCAGCTCGGAAGCCAGCTCGACCGCCACGGCGCCGCCCAGGGAATGGCCGAAGATCAGGCGCTTGTCGGCATCCGGTTGCAGCTGGGCAAAGCGCTCCCAGGCAATTCGTGCATCTTCATACACCGTAGCCTCGGACGGCAGGCCGCCACGGCTCTGGCCAAACCCGCGGTAATCCACGGCCAGCACCGAATAGCCCATGGCGTGCAGCTGCTCGATGCGGAACAGCTGGCCGGTGAGGTTCCAGCGCACACCGTGCAGGTACAGGATGGCCGGCGCATCAGCGCGCCGGGCGGGCCACCACCAGGCGTGCAGGCTCTGGTTGTCGGCGAAACTGCGCGGGCGCAGGTCCAGTTCCTGCACGCCGCTGGGCAGGCCACGGAACCAGCTGGCCTGGCCGGGCTCGATGCGAAATACCAGCTCGCGCTCTTTATGCTGCAGCACAGCGCAACCGGAAGGCAGGCCGATGACCAGCAGGCTGGCACACAGCCAGGTGAGCCAGCGACGGCGCAGGTGGGTAAGGAATAGGCTAGGCATGTGGGGTTTTTTAACAGATGCCTAAGGCTTGATGTCGGAAAAGTTACCGAACGGACGAGGCGGGATTGTTACGAGAGGTTAAGCAACGGGGCCGCAGCGCGGCCCCGTTGACGGTTCAGTGTGCCCGAGCAGCGTTCAAGGCGCCGGCGCGGGTAATGCGCAGGGCCACCAGGCTGCCCAGTACGATCAGCGCGGCCAGCGAGTACAGCGCAGCGTCGGTCGAGCCGGTCTGGTCCTTGATGAAACCGACCAGGTACGGGCTGAGGAACCCGGCCATCTGCCCCACCGAGTTGATGATTGCCAGGCCGGCAACGGCGGCACTGGCACTCAGCAGCGCCGTCGGCATCGGCCAGAACATCGGCAGGCCGGTGAGGGCGCCCATGGTGGCGATGGACAGGCCGAGGATGGCGATGGTCGGGTTGGCGGCGAAGTTGACCGCGATCAGCAAGCCCAGGGCGCCCATCAGCATCGGCACCACCAGGTGCCAGCGGCGCTCGTTGCGCAGGTCTGCCGAGCGGCCGCAGAGGATCATGAACACACCCGCCAGCAAATACGGAATGGCGCTGAGCCAGCCGATCAGCAACGGGTTGTCGAAGCCCATGCTCTTGATGATCGACGGCAGCCAGAAGTTGATCGCGTACACGCCGCTCTGGATGCAGAAGTAGATAAAGCCGAAGGTCCAGATCAGCGGGTTGGTCAGCACGGCCAGCACGCCGTCACCACGGGTGGCGGGTTTGCTGGCGGCGTCGGCCTTGAGGTCGGCCTCGATCAGCTGGCGTTCGGCTGGGCTCAGCCACGCGGCTTTCTGGTAACCATCACTGAGCATGCCAAAGGCCAGCACGCCCAGCGCAACCGTCGGCAAGCCCTGGATCAGGAACATCCATTGCCAGCCGGCCAGGCCATGCTGGCCGGCGGCGAAGTGCTCGAGGATCCAGCCGGAGAACGGCCCACCGAGCAGGCCCGACACCGGGATCGCCGACATGAACAAGGCCATGATGCGGCCACGGCGGTCTGCCGGGAACCAGCGCGAGAGGTACAGCACCACGCCGGGGAAGAACCCGGCCTCGGCCGCGCCGGTGAGCAAACGCAGGGTGTAGAACTCGGTGGGTGTGGTGACGAACAGCAGGCAGGTCGAAAGGCTGCCCCAGGCGATCATCATTGCCGCAATCCAGCGCCGCGGGCCGAAGCGGTTGAGCGCCAGGTTGCTGGGCAGGCCGCAGAGCACGTAGCCGATGAAAAAAATCCCGGCGCCGAGGCCGTAGACGGTTTCGCTGAACTTGAGCGCGTCGAGCATCTGCAGCTTGGCGAAGCCGACGTTGACGCGGTCCAGGTAGTTGAAGAGATAGCAGATGAAAATGAACGGGATCAGCCGCAAGGTGATGCGCCGGTAGAGCGCGTTGCGGGTGATGTCCGTGCCTTGGTCAGGGGCGGGGCTGTGTGCCATGATCGGGTTCTCTGTTGTTATGGTTGTCGCCGCGTCGCCTGTGCCGGCGCTCGCCCTGACGAGTCTCGGGGAGTGCGACGCGCCTGTCTTTGTGCTTTTGCACAGCCATGGGCCTGGCCTGCTGTGCCGAGGTACAAAGCCTACCACCCACAAGGATCGCTGAATGTTCGAACTCGACCATGACCTGGCGCAGGATATCGTTGATCGGGCGATGGCCATCCTGCCGTGCAACGTCAATGTCATGGACAGCCAGGGGCTGATTCTGGGCAGTGGCGAGCCGGAGCGCATCAATACCCGCCACGAAGGTGCGCAGCTGGTCCTGGCCAATGGCCGCATCGTCGAACTGGACGTGGACGCCGCCAAATGCCTGAAAGGCGTGCAGCCGGGGGTCAACCTGCCGCTGATGCTCGATGGCCGGCTGATCGGCGTACTCGGGCTGACCGGCGACCCGCAGCAGATGCGCACCTATGGCGAGCTGGTGCGCATGACCGCCGAAATGCTGCTTGCGCAACGCCACTTGCAGGTTGAACAGCAATGGCGGCGCCAACGTTGTGACGACCTGCTGGCCCTGCTGTTGGGCGGCACGGGTGACTCGCCACGGCTGCTGGATGAAGCGCAGCAGCTGGGCCTGAAGCCGCAGTTGCCACGCATTCCGTGTTTGTTCGAACTGTACGCAGGCCCTCCCGCCGAAGCGTTGGCGGCCTGGTTGCTGAGCCGCTACCCGGACAGCTGGTGCGTCAGCCCGGCGCGGGATTCGCTGCTGTGGTGCCGCCCAGCCGGGGTGGTGCTGGACGAAGAGCGCCTGTTCGAACGCGTGCAGCGCGCTGGCTGGGAGATCGAGCGCCTGGCGCTGGGCAGCCCGGCGCAGAGCCTGGAACAATTGCGCCGCGGCTACCGACGTGTTCGCGACTTGCTTGCCTACGGCCGTGAAGTGCTGCCCAACGAGCAGCTGCTGAGCCTTGCCCGCTACCGCCTGCCGGCCTTGCTGTGGCGCCATCGCAATGAAGATGCGCTGGATGAGCTGCTGGAACCGCTGCACCGTATTCGCGCCAAGGATGCCACCGGGCAATTGCTCGCGACCTTGCGCGCCTGGTGTGCACACGACGGCCAGAGCCAGGCCTGTGCCGATGCCCTGGGCATCCACCGCAACAGCTTGCGCTACCGCCTGGAGCGCATCGCCGAGCTGGGTGAAGTGGACCCGCTGCGCATGGAAGGCATGTTGAGCCTGTACCTGGGCTTGCAGCTGCTGCCTGCCGATTGACTGCCGGCAAAGGCATTTGCCCAAACAACCCATCGGCGCTTTTGTGCATCCGACCGAGGCCCTTGCGCGGCGCAGCTGTCAGCATGCCGGTCATCTGGACAGGAGAATCCCCATGAAGATCGTCATCGCCCCCGACTCGTTCAAGGACAGCCTCGACGCTGCCGGCGTCGCCCGTGCCATCGCCACCGGCCTGGCCGACGCGTTGCCGGCTGCCGAACTGGTCGAGTGCCCCATGGCCGATGGCGGCGAAGGCACCATGGAGGCGATTGTTGCCGCCAGCCACGGCGAACTGCGCCGCCTGAACGTGCGCGGGCCGCTGGGGCAACGTGTCGAGGCCGGCTGGGGTTGGCTGGCCGAGAGCCGCACGGCCATCATCGAGATGGCCCAGGCCAGCGGCATTCAGCTGGTGCCGAGTGCGCAGCGTGATGCCTGCCGCAGCACCACCTGGGGCACTGGCGAGCTGATCGCGGCTGCGCTTGCTGCGGGCGCGCAGCGTATCGTGCTGGCGATTGGCGGCAGCGCCACCAACGACGGCGGCAGCGGCATGTTGCGGGCCTTGGGCCTGCGCTTGCTGGATGCCGATGGCCAGGCGCTGGAAGAGGGTGGGCTGGCCTTGGCCGGTTTGGCGCGCATCGATGCCAGCGGCCTCGACCCGCGCTTGGCGCAGGTGCAGGTCGAAGTGGCGGCCGACGTCGACAATCCGCTGTGCGGGCCCAATGGTGCCTCGGCGATTTTTGGCCCGCAAAAAGGCGCCAGCCCGGAGCAGGTGCAGGCGCTGGATCAAGCGTTGGGGCACTTCGCTGACCACTGCGCGAAGGTGCTGGGCAAGGATGTGCGTGAGCAGCCCGGCAGCGGCGCAGCCGGCGGCATGGGCTTTGCGGCCAAGGCCTTCATGGGCGCGCAATTCCGCCCGGGGGTTGAAGTGGTGGCCGAGCTGGCCGGCCTCGATGCGCTGGTACAAGGCGCCGACCTGGTGATCACCGGCGAAGGGCGCTTCGACGCCCAGACCTTGCGGGGCAAGACACCGATGGGCGTGGCGCGGGTCGCCAAGCGCCACGGCGTGCCGGTGGTGGTGCTGGCAGGTACGTTGGGTGAGGGGTATCAGCAGCTGTATGCACACGGTATCGATGCGGCGTTTGCCCTGGCCAGCGGGCCGATGACCCTGGAGCAGGCGTGTGCCGATGCCGCGCAGTTGCTGCAGGCACGGGCCGGTGATATCGGCCGGGTTTGGCGTTGTGCTGGCAAACCTTGACCCAGTTGGGATTTTGGGGGCGCTATGCGCCCCTAGGCCTCCCGTTCTACTTGCTGAAACCCAGATCGCGATTTGCCTGGCTGAGCCATCAACAAGCCCAGCGCCAGCAACCCCGCTGCAGCGCCCGCCAACGGCAGGTAAGCCAGCCCAACCCGTTCAATCATCCAGCCCCCCAGCCCACCCCCTAGCGCCGTGCCGAGGTTGAATGCCGCGATGCTCAACCCAGAAGCCACACCGGTAGCATGGGGTGCCAACTGCTTGGCAAGGCCAAGCAGGCGCAGGGTCGACAGGGTGACGATGGCAAAGAAGACTGCTCCCAGCACCCCAACCAGCAGCACCACCGCCCACGCGTGTTCACGGCCCAGGTAAAGCAGCGCCAGGTTGGCAGCCAGCAACCCCAGGGCTATTTTCAGGCAACGCCCGGCTTCGAAGCGGTCCGCCAGAACGCCACCCAGCACGTTGCCGAGCATGGTCGCGGCACCGAACATCAACATCGCCAGGCTCAACAACCTCACGCCGCCTTGCGTCACCTGCAGCAGAAACGGTGACACATAGGTCAGGAACGAAAAGGTTGCCACGCTCACCAGCATGGCGATGCCGGCTGCCGCCAGCAGCGGCCGTTGCATCAGCGCAGCCACGCCTGCCAGCCGACCGCCAGCGGGCAGTGGCGCCGCCGCTTGCCGGGGCATCAGGCGCACCAGCCCGAGCAAACTGAGCAAGCCCAGCACGCCCAGCGCGACGAAGATGGCCCGCCACGACCACAGGCTGCCGAGCAACGTCCCCAGTGGCACACCCAGGGCCAGCGCCAGGGTCAGCCCCAGCCACACCAGCGACAAGGCGCGGCCTGCGCGGGGCGCGTCGACCAGTTTGACCGCCACGTCGGCCGCGATTGCCATGAAAACGCCATGCGCCAGGCCGATGACGAAGCGGACAAGGTTCACTGTCCACAACTGTTCGACCCAGGCGAACGCCAGGCTGCCGACAGCCAGCACGGCCAAGGTCAGCGACAGTGAAGTACGGTCTCGCCAGTTGAGCAGCAACGCGGTCAGCAGTGGCGCGCCGATGGCCGCGCCCAGGGCATAGGCCGCGATGGCCGAGCCGACGGCGGTGGTCGAAGTACCCAAGTCTTCGGCCATGGCCGAAACCAGCCCTGCCACCACGAACTCCGAAAGCCCGAAGGTGAAGGTACACAGGGAAAACACATAGATGACGGTTGGCATGGGGTGAACGTAATCCTTACAGGTTCAAGGGCGCTGTCGCCACGTGGTGGCGTCAAGGCTCACGCGCAGCGCAAGTTCCATGGCCTGATCGCGATTGAGCCGCGGGTCGACCTGGCTCACATAGCGCCGGGCAAGGTCAGCGGGTTGCAGGTCCGCGGCGCCGCCCAGGCATTCGGTGACGTCGTCACCGCTGGCTTCCAGGTGCAAACCGCCCAGGGCCGAACCATGGCGAGCATGCACGGCGAACGCGCCGGCGACCTCTGCGAGGATGTCGTCGAAGGCGCGGGTCTTGGTGCCGCAGGGCAGGGTGCGGGTGTTGCCGTGCATCGGGTCGCACAGCCACAGCACCTGTGCACCGGTTGCCTGAACCGTTTCGATCAGCGGCCCCAGGTGGTCTTGCAGGTGGGCAGCGCCCAGGCGGTGGATCAGCGTCAGCCGGCCGGGTTCGTTGGTGGGGTTGAGCCGTGCGATCAACCGCGGTAGCTGCTCCGGATCGGTATCAATACCTACCTTCACCGCCACCGGGTTGGCCAGCCCGCGCAGGTACTCGACATGTGCACCGTCGGGTTGTGCGGTACGCAGGCCGATCCAAGGGAGGTGGGTGCCCAGGTTGAACCAGTCGCCATCGCTGTTTTGCCGCGTCAGCGCCTGTTCGTATTCCAGCAACAGGGCTTCGTGGGACACGTACAGCTCACGGTGCAGGAATTCGCCCGGCTGGGAGCCTGCCAAGGTGCGCATGAAACGCAGGGTGCCATGGACTTCTGCCAACAGCGGGCGAAGCCGCTGCTGATCCTGCGCCTGTTCGAGCCAGTCGAGCGGCCAGCATTCGGCCGGCAACAGGTTGTCGATGCCCTGCGCCTGCAGCGTGTGCAGGTGTTGCAGGGTCAGCGCCGAGTGGGCATGCGCCTGCAACAGGCGCTGCGGGTCAGGCCGACGCGCCTCAGGGCTGAAGGAATACTGGTTGACGATGTCGCCGCGGTACACCGGCAGGCTCACGCCATCACGCTGCTCGATATCACTGGAGCGAGGTTTTGCATATTGCCCGGCGAGGCGACCAATCTGCACGATCGGCAGTTGCAGGCCGTGCATCAGTACCTGGCTCATCTGCTGCAGCAGCGCCACTTGCCGCGTGCTTTGCGCAAGATCGTTGTGCTCGAAGCGCTCGGCGCAGTCCCCCAGTTGCAGGATGAACCGCTTGCCCTGCTGGGCCTGGGCGAGCAATGCATTGAGCTGCAGGATGCGCTCCGCGCCCAACAGCGGCGGGCGCAGTGCAAGCGCGTCGAGTGCCTGGCGCAAAGCGTGCGGGTCGTCATAGCAGGGTTGTTGCAGGGCAGTGCAGCTGCGCCATGAGTCGATCGTCCAGGTTGCCTGGGCGTCCGCCACTGCGGCGGTGGGGGTCAGCATGGTGTGTCTCTCCTGAGAGGTGCTTCGCTTGATCTGCCTGGGGAGCAGCTGGCGGCGATAGTGCGCAGGGCGGACACGGCTTGGGAAATACATTAAATATCTTTGTCTGATATCTCACCGGGTTTGCGAGGTGAATCGACGCTAACGACCAGAAAATACCCACGTACCAATCAGAATAAACCGGGTTATAGTGTTGAATAATACTTTTGAACTATCACCGCCGGGTTCAAATAAGTATTTTACTTGGGCCGGGCACTCGCCAATTCTCTGCGCTGTTTATTCGAGAGGGCGAGTCGATGTTAGTTCACAGCGACCAGGATTACGGCGTACTGAAGGACGCGGAACGCGAGCTTCAGCTGCAGGCGGGGCACATTCCCGACGCCGCATTTTATGAACGCAAGTTGCAAGCAGTATGGACGCGAGCACAACACAGCGCCCACTACGCACACATAGGCCAATACAGTTACAGCGCGTTCAAGCACTTGCCACCGACGGCCAAGGGCTTACTCAAAAGCCAGCCGCTGAACTTCTGCACGGTCGAACTTGGCGAGGCAGCGAAGTATTACGCCACCACCGGCACGACCGGCGAGCCGACGCCGACGCCGCGGTTGAAAGAGGACATCATCTGGAACGCCGTCAGCGTCGCCAGCCACTGGCGCGCCGTGCTGCGCCCCGGTACGCGGGTGGCCAACCTGATGCCATCGGACATCGTCCCGGTCGGCGACCTGATCGCCAACGTCTGCGAATACCTGGACGTTTCCCACGTGCGCCTTTACCCGTTCACCACCGGTATTACCGACTGGGAGCGGGTGTGCAAAACCTTCGATACCTATAAGCCGACAGTGCTGTTCATCGCCCCTGGCGTTCTGGTGCAACTGACCCGCTACCTGAAACAGCGTGAACTGCTGCAGACGTTCGCGGGCTCCGTGCGCGCGATCATGTTGCTTGGCGAGGTCAACACCCAGCCGTTGCGTGAGCGCCTGGCGCGGTGGTGGCAGTGCGAGGTGTTCGACGCCAGCTACGGCAGCACCGAAACCGGTACCCTCGCGGCAGTGGGCGAAGACCTGCACATGCGCCTGGCCACCGCCACCAATTATTTCGAGCTGCTGTTGCCCGATGGCCGGCTGGTCACCCCGGCCGAAGGCCTCACGGGCCGGCTGGTGGTGACGCCGCTCAACCTGTATGCCCGGCCGCTGTTGCGCCTGGATACCGGCGACAGCGTGACCATCACCGCCCCCTGGGAGCCGGGCCGGGCCAGCCCGGGCCTGCTGATCAACGGGCGCGACAGCGACAGCATCGTGGTTGGCGGTGTACCCCTGGAAATTCGCGCGGTCGAGGAGGTGGTATACGGCGCTTGCGATGCCACCGGCTATGTCATCGAAGTGGATCGCCAAAGCGACAGTGCTGCGCTGATTCTGGAGCGCGATGTGGGTTGGGACATCAGCCAGGAAGCCCAGCTGCAGGCCGATTTGCTGGAGCGGTCCGAGCAGCACATGGGGTTGCGCTGGAGCCGGGTGCTGTTCGTCAACAACCTGTCGGCGCTGAACAAGAGCGGTGCATCGCAAAAGAGCTGGAAGAAGACCAACCTGCGCTTCGTCGGTGGCCAGCAATGATGCCACCGCGTTTTCCCCAAGGGCAGGGCCTGGGCAACGGCCAGCCGGATTTGTGGTGCACCTATGCTGCGATACGCACCTTGGCGTGGGTCGAACGGCTCGACCAGGCCGACGCCCCGGCACTGCAGGCGTACATCCAGTCACGGCGCAACCGAGATGGCGGCTTTGCCTGGAGCAAGGGCATGCCTTCCGATGCCTGGGCCACCTTTTACTGCACCGAAACACTGCACGACCTGGGCGTTGCAGTAAAACGCCGCGACGAGACGGCGGCGTGGCTGCATACACTGTTCGACGGCGACGCCTACGCCATGTGCCCCGGGCAGACGGCCGATGTCTGGGCCAGCCACTATGCGCTGCGGACCTTGATCGAAGTTTGCCAGGGCCAGGTGCTGGACACCGAGCGCCTGTACGCCTGGCTGGAGGGCCTGCAATGTGCCAATGGCGGCCTCAGCTGGTCCGCCGATTTTGCCCGGCGCAACCTCGCCGATACCCGCGCCTGCTTCTATGGTGTGATGGCCGCCCGCGCGCTGCAACGCCAAGGCTTGCCGGCCCCCCAATGGGACCTGCCACGGTTGATCGGCTGGTTGCAGGCGCAGCAGATGGATTGTGGCGGCTTCCGCTTCAGCGAAACGGCAGAAGTACCTTGCCTGTGGGCGACCTATCGCGCCACGGCCAGCCTCGCGGCCCTGCAGGCGCAGCCACTGGGCCGCCGCCGCTGCGCGGAATGGATCGACAGCTTGCGCGGCCCGACCGGCGCCTTCGTGCGCTGGGCAGGTTTTGACGGTGAGGATGTCTGGGCAGCGTTCTGTGCCGTAGGGTCACTGAAGGCCATGGGTGAGCCGGTGGCGCAGCTGGCTGACGAGGTGGCTGCCTTCGTTGCCACCTTGTCGATGCCCCAGGGCGGCTACACCTATCGCTTGGCTGACACCGCGCACGACGTGCTCACCACTGCGGCTGCGCTGCTGGGTGACAGCCTGCCGGCGGCGCAGCGCGATGGCGCCTTGCGCTGGATCGAAGGCTGCCAGATGCCCAACGAGCCGGGGATCATGTACATGCCCGGCCGGGGCGCCGAGGTGCGCTGCACCAATTGGGGCCTGGCCGCCGGTGCCTTCGTTGGCAAGCCTGGGCCGCGCCAGGCAATCGGCCACTGGCTGGCCTCGTTGCAGAACCCTGATGGGGGCTTCGGCTTCTGGGAGGGGCGCGGTTCGGACATGGTGTCTACCGCCTCGGCCGTGTCGATCCTGCGCCAGTTGGGCGACAACAGCGGTGTCGATCGGGAGGCTCTCGAACGCTACGTGGCCAGCTGCCGGCAGGTGCAGGGTTATGCATCGTTCCCGCGTGGCGAAACTTCCTTGCGCGCCGGGCTGCAGGCACTGGCGTGCCTCGCCTACATTGGCCACGACGTCACGCAGGCAGCCACCGAGCTACTGGCCGCCCACAAGGTGCGGCAGGGTGGTTTCGCCAACCAGGGCCAGCGCATTCCCGACCTGCTGAGCACCTACCAGGCCGTGGCACTGGCCGCTGACCTCGGCCTGACGGTGGACCTGCCGCATTTGCGGTACTTCCTCGACAAGGTCTGCGGCCCCGCGGGCCACGCCTGGTCACCGCTGTTCCTGCAAGGGGTCGATGCCTTGTCGGCCTGCCTGGGCCGCCTGCTCGAAGCCTTTGCCGAGGGCCGACAGCAATGCCTGCCCAGTTTGCAGTTGTCGTAAGGACCTGACATGCCAACCCTCAATGTTTCCAGCGCAGCGCTGCAACCGCTGGCGCGCAAGCGCCTGGCCCTGGCCTTTACCCGGCTGCTCAAAGCCCTTGGCGCAGAGACTGCTCACTGCATGGTGTTCTTCAACCCGTTGCCGGAGGCGTGCGTGTTCAGCGCCGGCATGCCGCTGCCGATCACCGACCACGATGGCTTGCCGGCGCAGTTCCATGTGCGCATTACCCTGGCTGCGGCGCGCGACCGGCAGGCCCACCAGGCGCTGGCCGAAGGGCTGCACGCCTGCCTGCGCACGCACTACCCCAACGCCTTCATCTACCTGCATTTCGACCCGATCCTGCCCGAGCACGTGTTCTTCAGTGCCGGCGCGGAATTGATCAACGCTGCCCACCCACAAGGAAAGACCGGCTCGTGAACGACCTCAGCATTGAACAGCGCATTCGTCAGACCCTCGCCCAGTTGCTTGGCGATGAGGTCGAGGCCATCGACAAGCGCGACAGCTTCCGCGACTTCCTTGGCGAGCGCTTCGACAGCCTGATGGCCGTCGAGGTGATTACCGCCATCGAGGGCTGTTTCGACATCGAGGTGGATTACCTCAGCGACGATGTGCGCTTCTGGTTTGAAACCCTGGAAAAAATGGAGCAATTCGTCGGCCAGAAACTGCAAGATCAACTGACCCTGCAGGCCACCGAGTGAGCGCCGAACATCTGTTTACCACCTCCGGCTCCACCGGCGCGCCGCGCCAATGGCTGCGCAGCGTGGCGCAGATGGAGCGCGAGGCAGCCTTGATCCTTGGCCACTGGGCCCCGGATGCACGGGAGATTTTCTCCTTTGCGCCGGCCAGCCACAGCTACGGGATGATCCTCGGTGATGTCGGTGCGCGGGTGTTGAACGCGCACCTGCACACCTGCTCGTTGGAGCAGCAACGGCTGCCTGCCCTGGATGGCGAGTGCCCGTGCGTGATCCTCGCCATTGCCAGTACCTGGCGTGTGCTGCCGGCGCTGCTGGCCAAGCTCTCGGCGCGCCGTGCGGTGCTGGTGGTGCACAGCGCCTCGTTGCTGCCACCGGACGCCCTGGCCACTGTGCAGCGCCATGCCGGGCCACGCGTGCGCTTTGTCGAACTGCTGGGCTCCACCGAAACCGGCGCCATGGCTTACCGCGAGCTGCAGGCACATAGCAGCCCGGAGCAGGCCTGGACGCTGCTCGACGATGTCACGTTGCTGAGCACGCCAGGCCAGCCGCGTGCACTCGAAGTGGCCAGCCCGCGCATCGCTCGCGAGCACGGCCAACCGCGCCCTGCGGCCACGTACTGCTGCGATGACCAGGTGCTGGCCCTGGATGCACGCCGCTTCACGTGGCTGGGCCGGGCGAGCAGCCTGATCAAGGTCAACGGCCTGCGTGTCGATCTGGCTCGCCTGACCCGCGACCTTGGCCAGCAGCTGAACTGCCCGACGCTGGCCTGCGTGGCGGTGCGTGATGCGCTGCGCGGCGAAGCGTTCGAAGTGCTGTTCAGCTCCGTCACGCTCAGCGAACGCGCGGTACTGGATGCGTTCAGGCAACTGCCCCCAGGCCATCCACGGCCCGTTGCCGTGCGCCGCGTCAGCGACCTGCCTTTATCCGCCACCGGCAAGCCAATGCCGTGGGCGGCCACAACGACTGTCAAGGAATACACCCATGACCCACGCTAATACCCAGGACACCATCACCCAGTACCTCAGCAACTGTGGCGCCGATGCCAGCCGCGGGCGCGAGCAGCCTGAATACCTTGGGCTGAGCCTGCGCAAGCGCCACGAATTGCTGCAGCGCACCCCCGCGCTGGCGGCCGACTGGGCGGCCCAGTACGGCCACTGGTCGGTGCATGCCGACAGCCACTACCGTTGCCTGACCAGCACCCGCGAAGCCCTGGCGCCGTGGTACCGCCTGGGCGTCAAGGACACCGTCGACGTCGCCGGCCTGCCGACCCGCCTGGGCCTGCGCAGCTACCGCCACTACCCGCAGCGCAGTGCCGAGGCGCTGACCTTCCTCGACCCGCGCATCGCCCTGACCAGCAAGGTTGCCACCACCGAGCTGAACATCGCCTTCGGCGCCGGCTGCCGTAACCCGCATTTCCCGAGCATCGACCCGTCCGGCTCCAGCACAGGTTCGGCGGTTTCGGTGGCGGCCGGCCTGTGTGATATCTCGCTGGGCACCGACGTGCTGGGCTCGGTACGCTGGCCGGCCTCGCACTGCGGCATGGTCGGCCTGCGCATGACCCAGAAGGCCGCGAGCCTGGGCGGGGTGTTCCCGTTGTCGCCACGCATGGATGCACTGGGCTGGGTCACCCGCAGCGCAGACGATCTCGATGTGCTGTTCCCGCTGCTGGGGCTGGAGCCGCTGCTCGGCCAGCAACAAGCCCTGAAGGACCGCTACCGGGTCGCCATCCTGGAGCACGCGCTGGACCCGGCGCTGACCAGCCCGGCAATGCTCGACATGCTCGGCCAGGCGCGTAGCGCGCTGGCAGACCTGGGCATGGCGCCCGGTGAAGTCGCCATGCCCGAGCTCTGGGCCTGCCGCGGTGACGCCTGGCAACTCTGTGCGCGTGATGCCTGGCTGGCTTCGGCGGCTTGGGCGCGGCGCTTCGACTGCGAGCTGCACTGGTCCACGCTCAGCGCACTGAAGGTAGGCGAGGGCGTCAGCGACAGCGACTACCAGCGCATCCACCAGCGCATGGACACCCTTCGCGGCGGTATCGACGCCTGGTTCGACCAGGCCCAGGTGGACTTCGTGGTGTTCCCCATGGACCCTAACCGGCCGTTCGACCGACGCAACCCGCAGCCAGGCGACTCGACCATCCCGTCGCCGGCCGAACCTGGCTATGAACAGAAAATCAGCTTCACCCCGCTGGCCAGCTTCAGCGGCCTGCCGGCCATCACCGTGCCGATCTGCCTGAGCGCCGACGGCAAGGCGCCGCTGGCCGTGCAGATCATGGGCCGTCGCGACAGCGAGCGGCAGCTGCTGGACATCGCCAAGCGCCTGCAAGCCGTCACCGGCCTGCTGCCAACCCGCCGTCTTCAGGGTTAAGGAGCGCAGCATGTGCGGAATGACAGGCTGGGTGGACTACACCCGCGACCTGGCCCAGGCCACCTCGGCGCTCGGCGCCATGACCGATACCCTGGCCCTGCGCGGGCCGGATGCCAGCGGCAGCTGGCTGCATCGTAACGCCCTGCTGGGCCACCGGCGCCTGGCGATCATCGACCTTGGCGGCGGCGTACAGCCGATGACCTACCGCTGTGCCGGCGGCGAGGAAATCGCCCTGATCTACACCGGCGAGGTCTACAACCACAACGCACTGCGTGAGCAGCTACAGAAGGCCGGCCACCCGTTCCATACCCGCAGCGACACCGAAGTGGTGCTGCATGCCTACCTGGAGTGGGGGGAGCAGTGCTGCGAGCACCTGAGCGGCATGTTCGCCTTCGCCGTGTTCGACGGGCGCGACGGGCACTTCCTGCTGGTGCGGGACCGCCTGGGGGTCAAGCCGCTGTATTACGCCCGCCATCAGCAGGGGCTGCTGTTCGGTTCGGAGGTCAAGGCCATTCTGGCCCACCCGGAGTTCACCAGCGCGCTGGATGTGGTCGGCCTCGTTGACGACCTGAGCCTGTCTCGCGGCACCGTGCGCACAGCCCTGCGCGGGGTCAGCGAACTGCCACCGGGGCATCGTCTGTCCTGGCGGCCCAACGGGCAACCGAAGCTCAGCCGCTACTGGCAGTTGCAGCGGCGCGAGCATGCGGATGATCTGGCCACCACCGTGGCGCGCACCCGGGAGCTGCTCGGTAACGCGCTGGGCGAGCAGTTGCATGCCGACGTGCCGGTCTGTTCGCTGCTGTCTGGCGGGCTGGATTCGACCATCCTCACCGCCATGGCGCAGCAACGGTTGCAGGCGCAGCAGGGTGGCGCGGTCAATTCGTTCTCGGTGGACTTCGTCGGCCAGGCCGAGCAGTTCCAGAGCGATGAATTTCGCCCGGAGCGCGATCAGCCCTACGCGCTGGCGGCCGCCGAGTACATCGGCAGCCACCACCAGACCATCCTCATCGACAACCGCGAGCTGGTCGCAGCCCATGCGCGCAGGGCGGTGTACCGGGCCAATGACTCGGCGGCCACCTTCGGCGACGTGGACACCTCGCTGTATCTGCTGTTCAAGGCCATCCGCGGGCATTCCACAGTAGCTATCTCCGGCGAGGCGGCGGACGAGGTATTTGGCGGTTACGCCTGGTTCCGCGACCCGCAGGCCATTGCGGCGCAACGCTTCCCGTGGCTTTCGCGCATGCAGTTGCTGCAGCCCGAACTGATCAACCCCGATTTCAACCGCCAGTGCAACTTCGTTGATTACCAGAGCAGTTGCTATCACCAGGCGCTGGACAGTGTCGAGCACTTGCCAGGTGACAGCCCGCAGGAACGGCGCATGCGCGAGCTGTGCCACATGCACCTGCAGCGCTGGCTGCCGATCCTGCTCGACCGCAAGGACCGCTTGAGCATGGCCGCCAGCCTGGAGGTGCGGGTGCCGTTCACCGACCATCAGTTGGTGGAGTACGTGTACAACGTGCCGTGGGCGATCAAGGGCAAGGACGGCGAAGAGAAATGGCTGCTCAAGCAGGCCTGCAAGGACATCTTGCCGCCGGCCGTATTGCAGCGGCGCAAGAGCCCGTACCCGACCTCGGCCAACCTGGCCTACGAACGGTTCCTGCGTGAGCGTGCCCAGGGCTTGCTGGCAGAGGCCGGCAGCCCGGTGTTCGCGGTGATCGACCGTGGCCGGCTGGCGGCTGAATTGCGCCAGGCGGAGGGTTATTTCAATTCGCAGCTGCGCCGCAACAACCTGGAGACGGCCTTGGCGCTGGATGCCTGGCTGCGCGAATACCGCTTAACGCTGTAGTTCGCGGTTGTCGCTACCATCCAGCATCACCGGGTTCTGGATGGTGTCGGCATAGCGCCGTGGCGCGCCCAGGTCGAGCATGGAAATGAAACTGCCCAGGGCCGGGGACGCGTTCTGGATGTTCCAGTTCATGTACAGGCCCATGGTTGGCGTAGGCTGGTCCTTGATCGGCCGGATCGGGCGGAACTGCACGCGGTCGCGCAGGGTGGAATAGGCGATCGACTCCGGCACCAGGGCCACGCCGAAGCCGCAGGCCACCAAGCCGATCAGGGTATGGATCTGCGCCGCTTCCTGCACCACCTTGGGGTAGAAACCGGCCGATTCGCACAGGGCGATCAACTGGCTGTGGTAGCCGCTGCCCAGCGCCTGCGGGGTGAACACGAAGTCCTCTTCGGCAAAATCGCGCAGGTCGACCACCGGCTGCTGCGCCTTGGGGTGGCTGGCGGGGAGGGCCATGACGATCTGCTCGTTGAGCAGCAGCCGTGATTCGATGGTGTCCGGCGGCATCGGCAGCTTGCGCATGAAGCCGATGTCCGCCTCGCCAGCCATCAACGCCTTGGCCTGGGAAGCCGAGGGCATTTCGCGGATGGTCAGCCGCACGTTCGGGTAGATTTCGCGAAATTTCTTCAGGGTATTGAGCAGTGACTCGTAGTAAGCGATGGAAATAGCGGTGATGGTCAGCTTGCCGCAGATCCCTTCAGAGACGTTGCGCGCGTACTCGATGCCTTGCTCCAGCTCCTTGAGCGTGCGGTAAGCGGTTTCCAGAAACGCCATGCCGGCCGCGGTCAGCTTGACCCCCCGCTTGTTGCGCAGGAACAGGCTGAAGCCCAGCTTCTCTTCGAGTCGGTTGATCGCCTGGCTCAGGGGTGGCTGCGCCATGTGCAGGCGGATGGCTGCCTTGTGAAAGTGCAGCTCCTCGGCCACGGCAATGAACTGCCTGAGCAAACGTGTCTCGATCATGCTTACGTTCCTTCATCGAGTCGAACGGGCGCCAGGAAGGCGTTTTCCGGCGGCCGACCCTGCAAGGCGGCCATCATAGTGCGTGACATCGCGGCGACAAAGCCTCTGCTGCCATCGCCTTTCGTAGGGCATCACGCGGGTGGCTGGCGTACATCGGCATGTGGCGGGTTTCAGGTGATATCTCGGAGATATCAAAGTTGCATGCTTTTAATATTAAGTCATTGATTTTTTTATTGTTATCGTAAAAAAAGGAGAATCGGAAGGGCTCTACAATGCCAAGCACAGACCCATTCAAGAATAAAGTGGCCATCGTCACCGGTGCCGCCCAGGGCCTAGGCCTGGATTACGCCATGGCGTTGGCCGCACGCGGTGCGCGGGTGGTCATCAGCGACCTGGGCACTGACCGTTCCGGCGAAGGCCAGGACCCGGCGGCCGTCAGCGTTGCCCTCGACGCCCTGAAAGCCAAGGGGCACGACGTGGTCGCCCATGTCGGCCACCTGGAAAACGAAGAAGAATGCCGCCAGCTGGTCGAGCTGGCCATCAGCCATTTCGGTGCGCTGGACATCCTCATCCACAACGCGGGCTGGGTCGATTACCAAGGCATCGAGACCCAGGAGCAGGCGTTTCTCGAACGCGCCCTGGGTATCAGCGTGCACGCCCCGGTATGGTTGGCCAAGCACGCCTGGAAGCACCTCAAGGCCTCCGAAGCGCCGCGTATCGTGCTGACCACCTCGGACCGCGCCATGTACCAGCGCTACGCCCAGCCGGGCCTGGTTGCCTATTCGGCGGGCAAGATGGCCCAGGTGGGCATCATGAATGCACTGAGCATGGAAGGGCTGGAGCACGGCATCCTGGTCAACGCGATCTCGCCGGTGGCCAAGACCCGCATGTGGGGCGTGACCCAGCCACCAGAAGAACTCAAGCCAGAATGGGTGACACCGGGCGTGCTGTACCTGGCCAGCCCGCTGTGCCGGGACACCGGCTACATCCTGCGCGCCAGCAACGGCCAGTTCACCGCCACGCGTTTCAGCGAAAACAGCGGGGTCAGCTACCCGCGTGACCTCGCGCGGGTTGAAGCGTCCAGCCTGGCCGAAGTGGCCGAGCGCTGGAGCCGCATCAAGGAATGCCACTACGTGCCGATCAAGGTCGCCAACACCCGCGCCGACCTGGGCGAGAGCCCGGTGTGGGATGCGCGCACGGGCGCGCTGTATTTCGTCGATATCACCGGCGGGCGTATCCACCGGCTGCTGCCCGATGGTGAGGTCGAAAAACTGTATGAATCGGCTGCGCGCATCGGCGCCCTGGCGCTGACCGACCAAGGCAACCTGATCTTCACCGAGGACGCCAGCGTTGCCATCCTCGATGTGGCGCCGGGCAAGGTGCGCCAGTACTCGATGCCGGTGCACCACCGCCCGAGCTACCGGTTCAACGATGGTGCCTGCGACCCACACGGGCGCTTCGTCACCGGCCTGATGGACGAGGGGCCAAGCGGCAAGACCGGCGCTTTGTTCCGCTTCGACGGCGAGCTGCACGATGAGGTGATCCACGACGGCTTGTCGCTGCCTAACGGCATTACCTGGTCGGCCGACGGCCAGACGGTATTCTTCGTCGATTCCGTTGCCCGCGCGATCTACCGCGCCGAATACCTGCCCGAAGGCCGACTGGAGCAGGTCAGCCTGTTCGCCGAAACGCCGGCCGAGCTGGGGCGCCCGGACGGTATTGCGCTGGATCGGGAAGGCGGGCTGTGGGTGTGCCAGTTCAATGGCAGCTGCCTGTTGCGCTATGACCGCCAAGGGCACCTGACCGACCAGGTGGTGATGCCCGTGCCGCGCCCGACCAGCGTCTGCTTCGGTGGCGATGGCATGGACACGCTGTTCATCACCACGGCTCGCGTCGGCATGTCGCCGGCAGAGCTGCGCCACTACCCGGACGCCGGTGACCTGTATGCGATCCGCCCGGAAGTGGGCGGCATCGCGCGCTACACCTTCAAGGAATAAGCGCTTGCACCTGGCTGGCCGGTAACACGGCCAGTTCGCCAAAGCGCTGGGCCGAGTCGATGTAGCGCAAGGCCGACTTGGCGTCCTTCCAGCCCACGTAACTCATCAGCGACTTCAACTCCCAGCCGTTGGCCGTGGCCCAGGTGGCAAAGCCGCGGCGCAGGGAGTGGCCGGTGTACAGCGCGGCGGGCACGCCGCCGCGTTCGAGCATGCGCCGCAGCAGGCCGACCAGGCTGTTGCTGTTGAGCGGCGTGTCGCTCAGGTTGCCCCAACGGTCGAGCTTGCGAAACACCGGGCCGTGGGCGATGCCGGCGACTTCCAGCCATTGCAGGTAGGCCGTGACCGGGCACAGCGCCTTGAGTGCCGGGGTGCGGTGCTGCACGCCGAGGGCTTCACGGTCGCCCTTGCTGCGTGGCAGGAAAAGGGTGATGCCGACGCCGGCCTCAGCCTGGATATGCTCGACGCGCAGGCGCGCCAGTTCATCACCGCGAAAGCCCCGCCAGAACCCCAGCAGCAGTAGTGCGGTATCGCGCCTGGCGCGGCGCAACGCCGGCAGGTCGTGGTGCTCGCGGGCCTGCCGGGCTTCTTCTGCAAAATGTTCGACGGCAGTTTGCAGGTGCTGCAACAGCAGCGGCGCGGCCTGCTTCGGCGGCGTCGGGTGCAAGGTGCGGATGCCGCGCAGCACCTGGCGTACCAGCGGCGCCTTGGTCGGGTCGGGGAAGCCTTGGCTGATGTGCCATTGGCTTAGCGCTGCCAGGCGTTGGCGCAGGGTGCTGACCGCATGCTGTTCGGCATGGTCGGCCAGGTAGCGGGCAATGCTGTCGGCAGTGGCAGGCAGAAAGCCGCCCCAGTGCGCCTCGTAGTGCTCGATGGCGGCCTGGTAGCTGCGGCGCGTGTTGTCGCGGGTGGCGGCGCGTACGTAGCGCTCGATGTCGGTCATGGTCGGCGGTGTGGTGATAGACAGTGACAC
>Ga0213823_1000807_pt1 | contig 22327 bp, 34 predicted proteins | sample MC6MC0907MG_FD_179887 | JGI IMG/M metagenome (GOLD analysis project Ga0213823, IMG submission 179887) | Enriched soil aggregate microbial communities from Iowa State University, Ames, United States - MC6-MC0907-MG | ecosystem: Environmental > Terrestrial > Soil > Unclassified | place: USA: Iowa...
AAAACTTATCCATTAAACCTAATATACCAGCATTAACTTCTTTTCCTATATAATATTTTCCATTAGACGTGTCTGTTATTTTATAGATCATCCTTCTTTTCCTTCTATCGTCTGGTTTCATAAATACTCCTCTTTTAAATTTCATTGTTATTCGTAATAGATTAGTTATTTCAATTCAACAAAACTGTATTTTCATGAACAAATCGCAATTAAAACTGTATTTTTATGAACTTTTTTATATGCATTTTTAATTGATATTTCAACGATTATAGCTTATTTTTAACGTTTGTTACCTATTATATATTTACATAGCCTAACATGGCGATTGAATGTTATTGCGATTAAATTATTCTTAAATTAAAATCAATAAATTATATGTTCCTAGATGATTTGCTCTTTAAATCAGATAGGAAGGATGGAATGTTTGAAAAGATTTGCCTCAAACTTACATCCCTGCTTTTGACTTTGAATTCATTTCATCTAATGATCTATTTAATCCTAATATTCTAGCTATATATTTCTTAGTTTCTAATTCTTTTCCACTCCATAATGCCAAGCATCATGGTCACCAGTTTCAACTCTTGCAAACAAGTAGTATTCTTTATTGGATTTAATAAATGTTATTTTCTTAAGTTCATTTTTTAATTTAGTCATATTACCAGAATCAGTACTCAATCCCAGCATTATACATAGGTCTTTTGTTTCTAATTTTGAATTATCATATTTAACCAATCGGCAATCTTCATAATCCATAAATGGAATCAATTGAAATACGTATCCTAATTGTTTATGTTTGACAGGCTTAAATTTGCAATATAATTGTCGTATAACTTCTATGTATACTCTAGTATAATTATTATAAATTTTAGCTTGTTCTCTTTCGGTTTTTACAGTACCTTTTGTAAAATATGTATTGTTTAAGTAAAAATTTTTATTAATTTCATAAAGTATATTTTTTTCTTTTAGTTCATTTATAAATTCACTCAATGCACCTTTGCTTAATTTCATTACTTCTGATATGTCTTTTCTAGTCATAGGAATTCTTTTGTTATCCTTGCCTATTTTAACTAATGTTCCAAACTTCTTATGTTCAATTGAATAATCTAAGTATGTAGCCAAATATATTAATCTTGTTATTGTATTAGGCTTAAGTCCTATATCATTGAAAAGTATTTCATTTTTAATATAAAACATATGAATGTAACCTCCATTCAAGTAACTATCAGTAGCCAATTCATTTTCTTTATTTAGAAAAAATTTTTGCTTACTAGATAATTTCCTTCTAGTTGTTATTTCTTCGTCATTTCTAAGTTCTATTTCACCATTACATTCATTAGTAGTCGTATTTATTAACTTATATTTTTCCATAGTTTAATCAACTCCCGTTTTCTACAATTGTTTATTTAAAGTCCATTCAGTTAACAATTTATCTAATCTGAAGTCCTTAATGTATACCCAACAGGTATTATTTGTGTTTATGTTCTTGCAACATAAATCATATTTAACCCCATTATCTAATAAGAATTTTTTCAATTTAGGAGAATAACAACAATACAATCTATCCATCTTTAACAAAACTCCTTTATTTTATTAATTAATGCACCATTATAATTCTATATCACAAGCACAAATACCATAATCATCTAAAAACAATAATTTCTGACATGGTTTAGTATATAATTTCTTTTGACTTGCATAAGAGTCCGTTCCTACTACAGATCCATTTATAAACACTTTAGTATTATGTATTTGCATTTGATTAGGTTCATGCCAATGTCCCATCAATATGTAATCAATATCAATTTTTAATATATTTTCTAACTGTTGTTTACAGTTGACTTTACTAACTTTATCACCATGACAAGCAACGAATGTTTTTCCTTTTATATCTAAAACAGCTATTTCATCATAGTTAATGGTATTTTCTAAATAAGCAACTTTGTCATAACACTTTAAATCTTTTCTTAAATTGTTATTTATTAATTTAGTAAAACTATCTTGAGGTAAGTTGTCATCTTTACAAGCGAAAACCCTGTCATGATTCCCATTAACACTTGTGACAGTCACAAATGGAATATGAATACTTTGAGCCAACTTATCAACTAATTGTACCAAAACATTTGAAACTTCTATAATTTGGTCTGCCACGTCTACTCTACTCTCATATCTAAGTGTATTATGTATTAAACCTGAAATTGTATCCCCTAGTATAACTACATGAAGTTTATCTATTGGAAACTCAGAACACCTACATATTGTTTCATCTATTAATTTATTTAATCTTGCTTTTGCTATATCAGGATTATATTTATTTACATTATTATTAACTTCAATTCCAAAATGAATATCAGATATCATCAATATTCCATCTCTTCCTGTAAGTTTATGTTCTTTTATATTCATAGGAATATGTTGCCTACCATAATCCTTTTCAATTGAATCTTTAAATTTATCAATTATATCTTCCCATCTAGCAAGTTCTCTGACTTCTTTATTAACTAATGTTTTTATATCCATAAGTTTTACTTTTTCTTTTTTTATTTCGATTAAAATTTGATTATCAGAATCTTTTAAACCTATTTCATCAGCATGGTCAATTAATTCTTTCCAAGCATCTCCTCTTTTTCTCAATGTATCTCTATGTTCATCAGAATTAAGAATCTCTTTTATATCTTCCCATTCTAAAGAATAATATGGTTCTATCTGATTTTTTTTACCCATAACTAACCTATATTTATGAGCAAAATATGTTTCATTTTCACTTTTTATTAATCCCCTTTTATTCATTTAATCTCCCCTTTGTCAATCAATTTTCATAACATTTACCGAATGTTAAGTGTTTAAGTTGACATTATTTTTCAGCAATAAAATCTATTTTTATTTTTAGGTATTCTTTATCTAAGAATTTCTCTAATAATTCATTTGCTGGATAATCTTCTATTTTATTTCCATCTTTATCATATTCTTCTATAATAAATTCATTTTTATCATTTTTTATTATCTTACCTATTTTTATTTCACCATTAAGTTGTTCTTGTAATTTCATTAATAATTCACTCCCTTAAATTTAATAAGGCAGGGTCAGGATGCAAATTAGCACGTTGACCCCATTTAAGTAACCAAACACATTTCCTTGTTACACCTATTCCATGAGACTTTACTCTCATATTTGAATGCTGTATTAATAGCTCGTCAACCATTAATACAGGCTTACTTCATATGGCATTCGCCGTTTTTTTAGGATAACAGACTGTGCATTGCCCAACAGTCAAGCGGCCATGGTATATTTTTAACGTCCCCCACTAGGGAAATGAGCGTTATCCATTAACTCACTTTTTAGTATTATCGGTCTTTTCAGACGGTTGAAATTAATCAACATAGTATGATCAACAAATTGTCCCTTTCGGTATCTGCTCATAAGAGTCAAATCCTGTGGACTCCTCACACTGTTCAGCGTAACTTAACCTTAATGTAGTCATGGACATGCATTCATTTGAGGAGTCATAGGCGTCGTGAACTCTATAATTTATTGCAATATAATTTAATATGAATTACAATTTGAGTACCACTCGTATTCGAGTAGTGGTTTTTACTTTTTTGTATATGTAGATAATATAGTGCAAATCGATGTTGTAACTATGCTATCGGTACATCGAATTAACTTTTTTTGTGGAAATGAAAGTTAATTCAGAAACACTGCCAACCACTCTATTTGATTAGGGTGGTTTTCTGTTTTATAAAGACCGGTTCTCCCACAAGAGTCCGGATGTCTCCTTTTACCTTTGGTAAATGAGTAATTGGTCGCCAATGAAAGGAATCGAACCTTAATCTCAACGTGCAATGCCGTGTTTTACTCAATTTAAACTACATGGCGAGGTTATTTTAGTCAACCACTCTAACAAGATAGTTTAACGTGTTTTCGCACTATAAAATATCTATTTTATCTTTAACAACCGTATTTAGCTTTATATTGTTCTCTTGATTTTTTCATTTTATTTACAAACTTAAATTGTTTAGTAAATTCATTTTCAGGTATATCTACTATTTCAAATAGAAAACCTAAATCATTAATTTCAGTTGGGTTTATTTCCAACAAAACATTATCTGGTATTATACATTCAACATCTATATCCTCAGTTGCAACTTCTCCAGAACAATGTATAAAATCTAAAACTATTTTCACAGAATGTTCTTTTTTATTAGATATTAATTCTTGTATATTATTTATGAATTTTCCAAATGTATATTTATCTAGTACTTCATTATATATTTTTAAATATACTTTATCGTTTTTTAGAAATATTTTAATACTATTTATTGTTTTGAATTCAACATCATCTACAAATACTTTATTTATATCTTTGGTAGCAAAATAATTAGTCATATAATCACCCTTTTTATTAATTATTTAACTTGCTCAAATTTTATATTATCAACTCTATACGTTTCTCCATCTTCCTTAAAATAAAAGCATTTTTCATCTTTTTCTTCATCTTCGGAAATTTTTGTTAATATAACATCGTCTAAATTAACTTTTAATTTGACTTTAAAATCGCTCATTTCAAAACTCTCCTTTATTTTATTAATTTATGCAACTTATATTTCAACTTCATGATCTTTTTCAAATGATTTCTTTGTACCTATAACAAGTTTAACTTTCTCAGGAACACTCCACTCGATTTCTTGTTCTCCTAATTTACTAACTCCACTACGTGCTTTTGTTTTCTTTTTAGTTAATACAGTAGCCCCTACATTTACTGACTCTCCTATTTCTAATTCTTCCCCTAATGTTTCATATGTTTTAGTGAATATTTTTAATAAGTCATCAACGTTGTCTTGAGTCAGGTCAAATCCAAACTCTTTTGCTACCCCTTGTATGGTTTTTATTACAGTAGTTTTATTCATAAAAAATCTCTCCTTTAAATTTTAAATATTTGGGTAAAAATGTATATCTCTTTTTTACGGATATTTTAGTAGTATTACCCTTACATAAAGTATACAAGGAATATGGGGTAATTCTTTGACATTAATTTGTCCAAATTGTATCAGTATATTAAAATCGTATTGCAATAATTTTTAAATTGTATCATAATACAATTATTTTCTTTGACATTGTTTGCATTGAGATTGCAATCTATCACCCTTTTTGCTAAATTGAGATACCAATTTTATTTCACCGCACTTGGAACACTTAGAATAACTACCTTTGCATATGTTTAAATAATAAATATTCTCTAATAATTCCCAATTCTTTTCAGATATCTTTTTTAATATCGCATTTATATTTCTATTTACGAGTGATATATCCATATTTAACTCATTTGATATTTCATATTGACTAATTCCTTTTCTGTACATTTTTAATACCTTATATTGAATTTCAGTAAATTCACATAAACCTATTGTAATATCAATATCTCTTGCTATTACCCCCGTGTCTGTTTGTAAATCATTAGTTCTAGGAAGTTGTAAAGCATATCTTAAATGTTCGATATCAGTTTCATCATACTCATACCAACTAGGATATCCTTCATCAGGAAGTGGATTTTTAAATACAATTGGTCTGGCTTTTTTATTTATGCATTCAAGAAAATCATCTTTTAATGATTTCACATTTTTATTCACCAACTTACATTGCATTGATTCATCATGAGTTAATTTCCTTTTTGATTTGATTTCTTTATACTTATGTAGTTTATTTTTCATATTCAAGTAACCTATATAATAGTCATGTGCTTGTGGATATTTAGTACCATACTCTTCATCTAATTTTTTTAGATGTTTATCGTCTAATTCTCGCCATGTCTTCTCTCTTTTATAATTCATTTGATTGACTAGAACAAATAAGTCATCCAATCCATTCTCTTCAGCATATTTACCTTCTGATGTATTTTCTATAATTTTTCTAAGTTCATCGTGTTCTTTTACGGCCTTTAAATACATTTCTTTTGAATGAAACACTCTTATGTATTGTTCAGGATTATCTTTCTTTTTTTCACTTCTAAGTATACAGGTACCCAAGAATTCAAGCGTTTGAGCTATATTACTATCACTATACAAATTATCATCTTTGTTCAATATTAATTTTATAGATCCACAATATTCATCTTCATCGTTTTGTAGGAATACTTTAGTCCAAAATCCATCGTAAAATTCAACTCCGTCTATTACTTCAGTTCCTAAAACATTATTTATTTTTTTTAATTCATACTCTTTTGATTTAATTTCTCCACTATCCTTTTTTAGTGCTAATCTATAATAATCGCTTGCTCGTTTTCCGTTAATACTTCCGTTAAATTTGTTATTGTTGAAATTTATGCTGCTCATTAAATACCCCCTATTAATATATTAAATATAAAACCTAGTCCCAATCATTTGTATTTCCATCATACATATAATCTTGATATACTCTCATTTTTCTTGAGTCCATTTTATTACTTAATTTTTCATAACCATAATCATAAATGCCCATAAGACTTTCTATAAATTCAACTCCTTTCAAATCATCTGTACCCTCTAATAATTCATCTACATTAATTTCTCTACTCATTTTTAAATCTCCCTTTTATTTTATTAATTATTGCAACTTATTTATTTCATTACATAAGTCATAATATATTTTATATAACTCATCATACTTCCCATGATTTAATAAATCATTATTTATTCTATCCTCTTCTAACTCACAAATCCATCTATGTAAATCTTTCTCATACTCAAGTAATCTATAATACATACCCATTAATATACCTCCTAGAATCCGTATAACTGATTATAAGACGTTTTATATATGATTCCGAACAACTAATCAATCAAATAATTTCTAATCTTAAAATCAATTTTACGCAGTTATACATTTTTATAAAAATTCAATAACGATTCAACTTGACTCAATTCTTTTATTATATTTCGATAAGCTATATACTCTTTGCTATCTTCATCGCAATTATTTTTATCTATATAATTACCTCCATTGTTAAATCTTTGAGTTAAATGGCTATAATAGTCATCCAATACCTTTTCAAATCTCACCCTTTGTTTCATTATTAACCCTCCATATTAATTTTATATTCAATTTCATATATTCCATCAATCATAATATCGCATATTGAAACTTCATTATAGTAACACATACTATTAAATGGACACACTTCGCATTCTGCTAAATTAGTAAACACTTTTAATCCCTCTAAGGTTGAATAATATTTTTCATCAAGCACTACATCACCCCTAACTTTTCTTTTATTATCTTGCTGTCTGATTTCAATGTGATTAGTAACTTTTGTAATTTATCTTCACTCATGTATTTCATATCATCAATTACATCATCATATGAATCAATTGGTATTGCCAAATTTAAGTCTCTTTCATCAACTCCTTCATCTTGTAAATCTAGTATATTGCTTAACATAGATGACATTTTAAATTTAATTGTAACTATTAAATCCATTCAATCACCTCTTTATTTTATTAATTTACGCAACATTGTTAATATTAAATATATTTTTTATAATTAATCCTATGTTATATTCATTGCTATAATAATCCGATACTCTAATAAATTTACATCCTAATTCTTCTTCTATTTCTTTTTGTCTACCTTCATGTTCATCATATGTATAATTATTATGGTTGTTTTCGTCATATTCAATTGCTATACTCAAAGATTTAATGTAGTAATCTATCCTATAGTTCAATACATTATATTGACATTCTCCAACTATTCCAAATGGAACTAAGAAATCACTTAACATATTTATAAATTCAATCTCTTTTCTACTCGTAATCATAGCTTTTGATTCTATTAAATTATCATAAATTAACCAATTCATAAGTCTTTCTTTATACTCACAAGGTTTATTTTTTGAATTCTGAATTAACCTGTAAATATCATCTTCTGGTATAAGAGACATTTGTTGATTTCCACCACTTGTTGGTACTTTCAATTTAACGACACATTTACAATGATTAGATATTGCATTTCTTGGTTTCTTGTATCCAAGTATTATTGCGACATCCTTACCTACAAACCAAGGTTCATTATTAATTTCTAACGTTCTTATTTCCCCAAACTCTTCATTTTTAAATATTTCTATATTACTCATACTACCTCCAATTTATTAATTATTGTAATTTATATTATTTTTGATCATCTAAATCTTTTGATATTAAACTTATTATGTATTCTTTTAATTTCATGTCCTTTTCAGCAAGATGTATTTTTATCTTCTTGTAGAAATCTGCATCAACTAAAATATTTATTCCTTTTTGATTCATTACTTCACCTCCTCATATATAGTATAAACTTTAGTAAACTATTTAACTTATACTATAAGTATATACACAATACCAATTAATGTCAATCATTGTTTTATTAATTTATGCAACTTATTTATTGTATAAAATTTCATATAATTCGTTTGGTATAACTCCTTTATATGATTCAGCTATGTTCCTTATTTTACTTCTACTTGGATTTGTATTCTTCCTAAACATCAAGTTTATATCACTCGGAACTAACAAACACGTCCAAGGAGAGTATATTTTATTACCGTCGTATTTTATGTCTTTATCTAAATGCAATTTTTTATTTTTAACTTTATAATGATTATCATAATACCATTTGGCAAAACTTTGAAAATTAAGCCACTCGTCACAAACGGTGCAACCTACATATGATTCTAAATTATAGCTAGTAGATTTATCATAACACCTTTGTAACATACTATTCCATGCAGCATATGCTTTTGTGTTTTTCCCATTTTCAGATGCTTTATATTTTCCTTCACCTAAATAACCTTTACCATATACTGATTTACTGTATGGGTCTTTTATGTTCCCAGTAATAAAATTCACATATTTGGATGAAACTAAATATCCACTTTCGAATTGAACCGTTATATCATTAGCGGATTCATATTTAAGAATCCACATTTTATACCCCTGTTTATTATGTCCCTTTTCTCCTGCTCTATCTTTTGTTGTTCTCATATTATCGCCCCTTTTATTATTTATATTGTTAATGCAATCAATGTATAATCAATTATAGCACATTTTTATTAATTAATGCAACTTATTTTAATAAAAATAACCAAAAATAAGATATAATGGTTCATTTTTTGACAAAAATACATTATAATAATAAAAAAGAACCTAGAGATTTGCCGTCCAAGGTTCTTTTAACATAATATTGCTATGAGTTTTAACAAATTATTTAATTTAATACTATTATACTAAAATTATGTCCAATATTCAATAATAATATTACAAATAAATAATTATTTCTCATGGCATTAATAAACTATGAGGAGAAACAAATGAATATAGAAAACTTAAAACCAGGAATGATCTTAAAGAACTATAAAGAATTATGCAAAGTATTAGAAATTAATCCTACAGGTGGAAATGAGAAAAAATCACAAATAAAAGAATTAGAAAGATATGTTTCATATCATAAAGAAGGAAATAAGTTCGTCATTGATGAAGTATATAATGAGGTGAAAGAAAAAATGGATAAAAGAACAGACGGTAACAATAATGATCTATCTAAAAATTTAAGATACATGATACTTCATTTGTGCCATAAAAATAAATTAAGAAGTAAGGTTGAAATAGGATATAGCAAGACGTTTTTATACAGTTATTGTGGCATGATAAATGAAAACTATAGAGATACAAAAGGAAACAAAAAGGCATTTGCACAGTATCTTAATTTAGAACAATTAGCAATCGAAGAATGTTTTGAGTATACAGACGAAAGAATGAATCAAGCATTAAGAAGGGCGTTAAGTTCTTTAACTAGCACAAATAAAGCATTGGGTTATAGATATGGATATAACTATGTTTTAAGTTCCATTAAACATCATGTTACATCTGATATAGATGAAGAAACGATAATCAGAGATGTTGAAAATAAAATAATGAAACAAATGCAAATAAGTAGATATGATAAAATTTATGGATATGGTCGTTGGGATGAATTTAAATTTAAAGTTATAAACACATTAAAAGAAGAACATCCTTTGTACTTTAAAAATTTAAAATATTATTATAATGTCATTGTGCTTAATTACAAAGACACATCTATTAATAGAACTATAAAAGGGTTTGAAGAATCTTTTAAACTAGATTACACAAGTGCCAAGGCTAATGTAAATAAATATTTTAGTAAATCACTAGATGGAACAATAACTAGAAGACATGAGAAAAATAAAGTATTGACTAGCGAGAATTTAAATGAAAAGAATATTTATAGAGGTTCAAAAAATTATGTAAAAGAGCAAAAGAAAGCGAAAAATACAATAGTTAAAGATGAAGTTCAAAAAGTTGATTTCAAGTTGTTGTCTTCATTTGATTTAGACGATGAGAGTGTTATTTGCGAACAATTAAATATAAACAATATACCTTTTTAATGAAAATTTAAAAGTTGACCATTTAAGGCACTTATATAATAACCATATAGTTAATATGTATGTTTCCTAAATGGTCAACTTTTTTATATTAATAACCAATAACTCATATACCAAAATTTTAAAATAGAACCAAAGTTTTTATAAGCTGATACAAAACATATTTGTTACTTTGGTGATATTTTTAAATGCGGTAGAAATCACACTCTAGTATTTATATTGATTGAAATAATTTGTAGCTTGTGTGATTTAATAGTAGGTTGAATAAACATTATGTTAATTGGTTATAATAATTACACTACTATGTTTGGAGTGATATTATGAATTTTATTGAACTGGTTAAATGGGCATGGAAAGATGCGAAAGATCCAACACACAGCTGTCTAAATGTATATGAACATGAAAAAGGTGAATATCAATGGAATTTTCTGATTCCTAAAGATGAATGGTTAGAAAAACAATCATTTGAGACATTAAGTAAAATATACGGATTAGGTTTAAAGAAAATATTAGTAGATATGCTTATACCAAGTTTTAACGGACATACGAATCAATTAGACTTAGTGTTTATAAACAAAACGGGGATATATGTAATTGAAGTTAAAAACTTCACTTGTATGTTAGAAGGAAATAACACAGACAATTGGATTAGAAAAGAATTTAATGGACAAAAGAACAGAATTCACAATCCAATTAAACAAAATCTAAGTCATATTAAATCATTACAGAAGATATTACCTCATTATCCAAATGAATACTTTAAGAATATAATTCTATTGTCCGATAGCTGTAAATTTCAATATGATAACAACACTGATTTAAAATATGACACAAGAGTTATCAATTATAAGGATTTAAAAGCCACTATAAGAGATTTAACTAAGTGTAGTGAAGAAATATTCTCTGATGAAAATATATACAGAATTTACGATGAATTGAGTGAATATGCTAGGTATAGTAATGAGGACAGAATGAAACATTTAGAATATGTTCAAAGTATAAAAGGAGTGAATTGACATCGCTCCTCTTTTAATAAACGTATTTAAAATGAAAACCTTTATGTTTCTTTTGTTTTCCGCTACAAACCATAGATATATGAGCATGATTAAACTTTACACCATATAATTTTTCTGATTTTCTTTCCAGTTCACTTGCGCTTTCAAAGACATCACCTGTTTCAATAACTTTAATTGCTTTACTTTTAGGGTTATTTATAATTTTATATGTGTTTTTATAATTATCTTTTTTATTATAATTACACCAATTTAATTTGTTACCTTGTTTCATATATCTATTAAAGGTAGTATAAGATATATGAAAATTATTAGCCATATCCTTCAATAACATTTCACCTTTATGTGTTTCGTAATACTCACATATTTCTTTAACTAAATTCTTGGTCGCAAATTCATCTGCTTTGTCCCAATCTATATTTGATAAATCATACATTTTAGATAATTCGCTATTTAAAATTGAACTTTTTATATAATCCTTATCTGATCGATAACAGTCAAGTTGAATATATTTGTTAATACCATTACTCAATGCTAGTCCTCTTTTGAATTCATCTATCTTTTGTTGTTCCTCTTTTGTTTTCCATGTAGTATCTTTCCCGTGTTGCCACCCATTTGTCTCAATTATAATATTATAATTAATTAAATAAAAATCATATAACTTGTCCTCGCACCAATCAGAATAACTTTTACTATATTGACATATAAAATTTTCACCAAGTTGTTCTAATATATTATATATAAATTTTTCAGGGTAAGATTTACCATCGGAACAAATACAAGATATAGAATGTCTTTTTTGTAAATTACTAATAATTATATGCTTTGTTCTACCGCAATCAGGGCATTTAACTTTTATTTTTTTACCACTTTTACTTGTATATTTACAAGCATCTTCTTTGTCAAATAAATACTCAATCATCCAATGGTCTGTTGCTGCTATATCGTTTATTCCTTTTACAACCTTTTGATTAGTACATACTGAACAACCTATGCCTTTCAATAAGCTATTTTCTACTATCCAATCTTCGTGAAAGTCTTTATTACATTTGTATTTATAATATTTCCAATTATGACCATTTTTGTCTGTTCTAATTTCTCTATCTATTATTAAAATATCTCTTTTCTCGTCATTCAACCTATCGCCTATTTCTAATTTAAAGTTTCCATTATATTTATTGAGAACACCACCAATTTGACATTTACATAAATTATCAGATAATATATCAAATGTTTTTGATTTATATTTAATTGTTAAATATGTTCTATTATCTAATCTTTTAAAATTTATTATTTCAATTGTACCTTTTATTTCATTATATACAAAGTCACATTTGCAACCTACGGCATTCCTCCAATTTATATTGTTTTTATTTTTAGGTAAATCATTTAAATTTATATACTTCATTTAGCATTACCTCTTCATTAATTTATTAATTATATACATATATTTTAAAATAGAGGTGGAGATTAGCCCCACTTCTATTTTATGAAATCACTTAACATATCTATTTCTTCGTCCAATAGATTATTATTATTCTCTTCTAACTCATCATCTTCAATTTTATCACCAGTAGGTACAGTATCTACACCATTCATATAATTTGATAATATGGATCTTATTGTTTCTGTTTTTCTTTTACCTTCAAGGAAATCCCATATTTTCTTCTCAGACTCTATGGATAAATCAAGGTAAACAGTTATTCTTTTTTTACTTGGATCACTCATTATTTTTTAATAGCCGCTGCTATCTCTCTATTTCCATTACAATTACTAAGAATGGCATTATCCATAACTGTACCATTTGGCTCTAAATATTCTTCAATTAAATCTTTAAGCATTTCAGAACCACCACCAGTGAAATAATTTTTATATGTTTTTCTATCTAAATGTTTTTCTATTTGATTCATTAGTTCATCTAAGAATCTCTTGTATTCAACTTCACATCCAGTTATATATTCTATTTTTATTAGTCTTTCTGCTTCCTCAACAGTCTTATTATCTCCTTTTGCATTGTTCCATCTCTTAATTATATCTCCAAATACATCAAGTGTACCTAGTGGTATTGTAAACTTATCTACTAATCTTCTATTTTGGAACACTGATACATTTGTAGTTCTTCCACCTATATCAACTATTATAAGGTCTTCTGCTCTTTCATTAGCATTAAGAGTGTAATAACTAGATAAACTTTCTCCAACACAATTAACGTTGTGTATTTTTATTGTTCTATCAGTTTCTCTTGATCCTCTTTTATATTTAACTTTAAATTCTTGACCAATTAAATCTTCTTTAAATTGTTGCGCTACAGATTCATTATCTAATGGGTAGCCTAACATTAAATTAAAATCCTCACATTCTGGATTTGATGATTTAATTATTGCATAAAATAAATTAGGTAAATAATTTTTATTTGCTTTATTAAATGTATTATCAAATGTACCTTTTTCCATTGTATAAGTTTCACCATTATAAGTTATAGAATTTTCTCCTAATGGATTAGCTGGTTCACCTTCTTCAAATGTACTTCTAAATATTACACCAACACTACTTTTCACGTTGTAATTACCTAAATCTATCTCAAGGTCTGTTATAGTCGCTTTCTTCTTTTCAGTCATAATTATACCTCCAATTATTATTGTTAATTCCATTATATGCTAAATTAGGGAAAAATGCAACTGTAAATTGAAGGTATTTTACATGTATATTGACGTCATGAAAATATAAAATGGGTTCTGTTTAAAATTCATACATGTATATGAACATTATATCAACCGTATTATACATGTAGACTCTTTACATCACACATGACCTCTCTAATTATCATTTCTAACTAATATTTCTTATGAAATCTAAAAATAAGCAAAGGTATAAACTATCAATGATGTATCTCAAAACGGCTTAGACTTGATTTAAATGGTTATCAATTTGATAATTTATTAAGTTATTATTGGAAATAGAGTCTACAAATAGATAATATTTATGTATTTTATGAAAAGTATTATTCCTTAATATTTAAGTAAATAATATGTATTGTAAATTTGATTATTACAAGCCTTGGCTTAGATTATTGATAGTTAATTTTGTAGACATTAGATCATTTAGTTTTATATTTATTTCTTAATATTTAAGCAACTTATCAATATCATTAATTCCCAATATTTCAAGGTATACGAATTAGACTCTATTTTCAGTAATTATTGGAAAATATCAGTATTTGTATGAAAATTAGTTTTAAATTTGAGTAATTATTACGGAAGTTTTAGGAAATGTAGACATTTTTAAGAGTGTAATTTTGAGTAAATGTGTGAAATTTTGATGTGAAGAGAATGATTTATTGGTGTGTAGAAGTGAAAGTACTCTTTCATTATAGCCCTCTCTCAAACACCATCAAAATATAAAACATGCCCCCTACAACACATATACATACCATTTTCTACGGGAAATATAGGGTAAAATCGTGTGGATTAATATATCTATTGAAGCACATTGACTCAATTATTTCCCAAATTATAATTTAATATTATTATTTAATGATGCAATTTGAATTTTTATTATTCATTTATATTGGATATGATTTTAGGATGGGTATTTTGAAAAAATGTGAAGGTAAATTTTCGGTTATAGAATAGAAACTCTTACATAATAATAATGATTTAATCATAGCATTAAACAATCCATATAATCCCTTCACATTCAATTTAACTCATCATAGCACTAGCATTAATTCATTACATTTCAATACTCAATCATAATCATAATATCCACATTCTTATTCACATATTAACAATTACTAATTTTAAATTTTATTAATTTCATAACTTTATATTTTTTCTGAATCGTAAATTTTCCTAACAGTAAACAAAATAAAAGACTTGAATAGTCATCAAGTCATATGTGTTAGCATCAATACTTATCAATGCATAGTATTCAATTGTATATGTCATGTATAGTTTATTACTTATTGTAACATAGACGATTCTATGATTTTAAAATCGTCCAATAACCTCCGTAACGTACTGATTGCAACGTGTTCATTTTCATTTCCTTAAAGGAACTATATAGGGGATTACATTTCATTATTCATCCATGCGTATAATAAATTCCTCATCCTACTTGATGGTATATAAATATCAATTGGATTCTCGTCTCTTAACTGTGATCTAAATATCCATTGAACTATTTTATCCAATGCAAAATATTCTTCATTAACTTTTACATTATTGCTTTGAAATAGTTTCTTATGCATAGGATTCAAGTATATATTACAACAATAAGCAAGATGTTTCTTATGTCTAAATTTATTAGTTGCTCTTATATTACATTCAATGAATCCTTTTGTGTAACTATCACCTTGACATAATGATTTAAAATCTTTGTAAACAGTCCACATATTATCATTTGATTTACCTTTCACTATCTTCTTAAAATAGTTGACAAGATTAGTCTTTAACTTCTTAATCTTCTCTTTGTTATTCTTCTTATCATTCACATAATAAGTCTTAGAGAAGTCAGTCTTCTTATTCTCTAGTCTATTGAGTCTACCTTCATATACAGTTATTAAATCCTTATACATTGAGTTATCTTCCTTAACGTAGTCAATTAGTCCATATATATCACGCTTACACGTTCCAAATCCTTCAGTTCCTTTATGCTCAACAGATTTAATACCATAAGATGTTCCATACATATCTAAATAATAAGTTTGTATTTGACCTTGATGCATATAAGTCATAATATATACCTCGCTGAAGTATTCAAATATTTCTATAGGAAATACCCAATAACAAATTTTATCATCAATTAAAAATACATCTCCAAACTTACAAGCGTTCTTTATATCTGCAAACTTTCCAAAGTCATCGTATTCTTCATCTATCCATTTTATTTTCTTAGTATCATTATTTATTTCAATTGCATTAACTTTTAATAAATATTGTAAATCTTTCTTTGTTAACTTAATTTCTTCTAATACATTCATAGTCTCATCTAGTATCAAAGTGTAATCATTCATTTTTAATCCATCAATTGTATCTTGATTTACGTTTGAAAATAAAGCGTGTGTTGATGCTACATTTATTCCTTCAAATAATAAATTATTCAAATGATTTAATTTAGATCCTTTTCCTCGTTTCGGATCAGGTTCAACAAAATATCTATTATCACAATTTTTAATTATCCTTGTAACCTCATCTAAAAAAGGTGTTATGTAAATGTATTTCTTTTCGTGGTTCTCTTGCATCATTTGTATTGCGTAACTTGTTTTTCCTTTTCCTGGCTTACTATCTATAATTGTTATTTTCAATTAATCACCTTCCTAATTTTAATTAATTTCCACAGGTGCAAACACTAAGACGACTACCTGTAACGCCCTTAAAATCAATTTTAAACGCTCAATTTAACCACCTTCTTTCATATAAATACAAATAAGAGAGAAATTAATCTCTCTTTAAATTTAAATATTAAATTGATAACAATAGTCACTATAAGTGCTTTCTAATTCTTCATAAGTAAGATTTTCTTTTTTATAATAATTTTGTCCCATCTCGATGATATTTTCTAAATCCATTTCTGTTATTGATTCATTATATTTAATTATATTTATTAATTCATGCAACATATTGATTGCCTCCTATAAACAATTTAATACACTTGTGTAATGGTTTATATAACTTTCTACTTCTTCAATCTTATCTTGTATTCTATCTATTTTATTTGAATCTGTTTCATTATCTAATCTACATTTTAAATCATTTAAACTTTCCTCTGCTGATTCTATCATGTTGTTTAATTTTGCTATTCTTACCATTTTACTTTTATTCATTTTCGTTACCTCCAATTTAATTAATAAGTTTCTAATGTATATCCCATGTTTTCCAATGATGCTTTGGTTTCTTCCCAACAGTTAGTAAAATCACATCCTACATATTTTCCATCTTTAAAAATTTTAAAATATACGTTCATTTTCTTGATCTCCTTTTCTTTTATTAATTTAGCATTCTATAAATAATTTACCTTGCATTGTGAAAGTGTTCCAGCTATAAACATAAGTTAAACTATTTATTTTGTAGTATTCCTCTACTATTGAAGCATAATCTTTTATATCTGTTTTTATATGTGTTGCTTTTAGATCCTTTAATATCTCGTTTATATTTTTAACATCTAGCATTTTACTCATATCTATTCTTTTCATTTTTACATCCTCCTAATTTTCTTTATATTAATATATATTCTATGTTTATATTTATATTCCTTTTTTATTTTATTAATTTTCTACTCTTTTTAAATTTAATCTAGCTATTTCGCTTGCTGTGTATATTTTATATTCTTTTTTAAATTTTCTAGCATTGTAATTTCTATGTTCTACTATATATATCTGTATATCGTTAGCATTGCTTTTTCCTAATACTCTAACTTTTATTTCGTTATTATATCTATCTATAACTTTTATATCTTTTACTTTATTAGTATGTGTTAATTCGAAATAAGGATGAAAGAAAGTAGATGCATAGTTATTTTGTTCAAATCGGCTGATATATCCTTCGCCTTTTAAATTTTTATAACCTTTTATAGTTTCGATATTATTTATAGTATATTTCATATTATTACCTCCTAAAAAATTATATTCTTCGTTGCTTCTTAAGAAGAGTATAACATAAAGAAAATACAGTTGCAACTATTTTTATTAATTTATGCAACAAAAAGTGATGAATAATTATCCACCACTTGAAATCATGTTTTTATTTTGTTATCTTATGACCATCAATAGTTATTGTATGGCTTTTTCCTTGTTTGTCTATTCCTATTACTTTTATTTTGTAAGTTCTGTATTCTGAGAATCTATCTTCTATTACAGATCCATGTAATTTATTCGCCACTTGTTTAATTTGTTTCTTAGTTGATGCAGCACTTTTATTTGAATTATACTTAACTGTATATGTGTTTTTAGTTGTGCTGACTTTAAACTTTTTGATTTTAAAACTTTCTTTTAATACTAATTTATTTTGTTCCTTTTCTGTCTTATCTAGTGTTATATAAGTCTTGTTACCTTTGTTTATTACTTGAGCGTTTGAACTCATTCCATTACTTAATCCACTTCCTAAAACTATTGTTATTGCTAATAAAACTCCCATTAATTTTTTCATTTTTATTTCCCTCCATTAATTTTATTTAAATAATTTATTTGTTGTATGTAATCATTTGTTATGTTTACTTTTTCTTCTTTCCTTTTTAAGTCTCTTAAGCATTTGTTTAATAATTTTCTCATAATCATTCCACCTTTATTTGTTCTAATTTTAATATTAAATTCATTGCGTTATTCTCCTTTGTGTTTATTAATTATTGTGATTATTTTTCGAAGAAATATCCATTTCCATTAAAGAATTCTATTTGTGTTCCGTATTCTGTGAAATTCACTGTTGTTGGAAATATATAGTTAACAACTAATAATCCTGTTACTAAAGTTCCTACTAATAATTTTATTAATTTTTTCATTTTTCAAGTCCCCTTTTTATTTAATTTATACTTTAATGTTAATCCATATTCAAATTATTGTCAAGTGTTTTTGTATAAATATTTATTAATTTTAGTAACTTATTTTTATGCTACATTTTCTATTAACATAACTACATATTTTTTTAGCATCTTTTAAACTGTTACGGCTTCCAACTTCAATCCCTACATTATTATATATTCTATATTTTCCCCAGTTTTTAAAGATGAAAAATTTATTATTGTAAGTTATCATACTTGTTTCAACGTCTGCATTATTAAATATATTGTTTGTAGAATTAAAATTATATTGTTTCTTGCATCTTGTAAAAGAATAATCTTCTGTATTAGTATTATTTATTGCATTTTCTAATTCTTGTTTATGTTGTTTTCTTATTTCATTTTTAGCACGATTAACTGATTTATTAAATTTGTCAACAATTTCATTTGCTTCTAATAATAAATTGTTGTATCTGTTATTCATTTTTTGATCTTTACTCGCACTTCTACCTTGTCTACCTGTTAACATCCAAGAAGGGTTCGCAACCTTATTCTGTAATCTCTTAATATAATTATTGTAATAATCCCTTTTAAATCGTTGTAGAGCCATTTTAAGTTTATACTCTATATTTTTATCATTACAATTTTCCAATACGCTTAAAACCTCATTATTTGCAGATGAGAAATAATCTTGTATTTCTTTAGTGTGATTAATATCATTTTTTCTAAAGAATGAATTATCATTTTCTCTTTTACTTAATTTTTTATCTATAACATAAGAATCTATATCATTCATATCTAATTCATTTAACTTGCTTTCTATTTCCTTTTCTTTTTCTTCTTTATATTCTGCAGATACTTGTTTTATTTCTTCTTCTGTTGTACTTGTTAGACTGTTAGCAAATTTTAAAGTATCTTCATTTTGTTTTGCGTACCAACACTTGTTATATTTACTCCATCTAAAACCGTTGCTTTTTAAATTGTTTCTAACATCTTCAGAAGGTTTGTTATTAAAATATATTTCAACACCGTTTTTTTCTTCATTTAAAACTATTTTTACATCTTCTATAGTTTCGTTTTTAGTTTCTTCTATTTCTTGTTTTTCTTCAACCACTATAACTTCTTCTACTTCAACAGTATCTTGTTTTTCTAATAATTCTTTAGGCATCATTACACCGTTATTTTCTTTTATGCTTTTTATGTTTTCTTCTATGTAATTTAATACATCTTTATCAGTTACATATTTTTTATACCAATCTAAGTTTGATACTTGATAAGATCTTCCCATGTAACATTTTAACTCTGTAAACCATAAAGCATAATCATTAAATCCAACTAACTCGTTTTCTTTTATTTCTACTATTTCGCAATTAGCGTCTGGATAACATAGTTCTTGTGTATATTCATCATAATAAGAAAAATTTTCATTTCTTTTTATATATCCTTCAGCACCTCTTTTAGTTTTAGCAGCACTTTTTATTTGTCCAAATGATGTAACAACTAAATAACATTTTCCTTTGTACATTACACCTGAAACTCTTTCCATTTCATATAAATTTGAATTGATTTTGTTTAATATAGTATTTTTCATTTTTATTACCTCCGATTTATTAATTATACTTATATAATAATCCACATTTAACATAGAAGTCAAGTGTATTTATAAAATTTTTATTAATTCTAGCAACTTATTTTATGTTACGTAATAAAATTACTTTTTCATTATGTTAATTATAGAACTTTATTTTTTATATAATAGAAGTAAAAATTTATTAAATATTAAATAATCGTGTAAATTTCAATAATTGTAAGTAGTTTTTAACCAAATCAAATAATGCTTTTTATATTTAGATCAAAAATATATTTGCAGAAATTAATAAAATTATTTTGTAAAAACTATTGACATGGATTATTAATGCTACTATACTTATAAGTATAAATAAGAAATAAGGCAACACAATCAAATTCAACTTTTATATGGTTGACAAAATTAATAAAAAGGTGGTAATAATATGAAAATAAATACATGGGTAAAATACACAGAAGGATATCTACCAACAAAGAGACATAAAAAGTTAAGATACAGAGAATGTGAAGATTATATAAATGTAGAATTGAAAGAAGTTAGCATAAACGATGTTAATAAAAAATATTCTGTAGATAGTAAAGTATATTATGAATATAACAATAATTTATATATTAAGTGTAACAGTAAAGACATAAGTGGTTTCGAAATTGAAAACACTATAGAAAATTTAAAACATTGTAATAAAAATTGCAGCAGTTTCTTTGGATTTAATGAAGATGATACAAGAGAAAAAATGATTAATAAAGCAATAGAGGATATAAACAGATATTTACTAATAGATGATGAATTATATATTAAAACATTTAAACCGTTTTATAGAGTTTATACATTCGGATTAGGGAATAATCATGCAGGTATAGGAACGAGTTTATCAATATGTGATAAAGCTTTTCAATATCACGCTAACGAGGAATTTATATTCGAAGTAGGAGACAGAGAAAAGGCTTTAAATTATGCAATAGATGTAGCTATACGAAGAGGAGATACAGACAGCATAGATTATATAAAAAACACACCTATTATAGTTAATTGCTAAATAAAAGTATAATTTTAAGTGCATGAATTAATAAATAGGAGGAAAGAAAAATGTTAAATGAATATTATAATAAGTTAGATGATTTAAGAAAAGAGTATGAAAAGGAAAATTCTAAAAATCCATGTGATGCGGACAAATTAATAGAAATAATACAGGAAATCAATTCGACATATGAGAAAATAAAGAATAGTAAAGATTGATTCAAAAGGGAGTGAAATCCCTGGTTAATGCAGCCTTAGACGGTTACAAGCCCGTTAAATGCAGAGTAGCCAAAAAAGATAATGGAGGAATAACATGTTTTATTTAAATGATTGTGGGAATTGGGGTAATAAATTAGAAGATTTAAGAGGGAATATATCAGATAATACATATGAATTCATAGAGTATTTAATAAAAGATGTTGAAAATAATGTAATAGAATCAGTTGTAAATATAGAAGATGAAATGGAAGTATATGAACAACAAGTACAAGATTATAGATATTTGTTAGCAGATACAGTTAATGGTATAGATGAACTTGAAAAACTTATGGATCAAAAAAGATGGAATAAACAAAATATAGTAAAGACAACTAATTGTATTAAAAAAATGTTAGTTACTGAGGATATAGAAGAAACTAGAAAATTAATAAAAAATACAGAATTTAATTTAAAATATATGTTGTCTCTAGAAGATAAAATAAAAGATATGAATAAGGAAATTAAAAGATTAGAAAAATGTAATAGTGATTTAAGAAAACAAAAACAATGTGAAGATAATTATGATCCTGAAAATGATTATGATGATGAAA
>Ga0213823_1000810_pt1 | contig 22301 bp, 19 predicted proteins | sample MC6MC0907MG_FD_179887 | JGI IMG/M metagenome (GOLD analysis project Ga0213823, IMG submission 179887) | Enriched soil aggregate microbial communities from Iowa State University, Ames, United States - MC6-MC0907-MG | ecosystem: Environmental > Terrestrial > Soil > Unclassified | place: USA: Iowa...
CTTGGCAAAGCAGTAGTTGAACAATGCGATGTAAGCGGTACCTACGTGGGGGTCCCCGGTAGGCGATGGCGCGATGCGAGTGCGGACGGTGGTCATGGCATGTCTCGAAAAGAATGAAAAGCAAAACAATCAAGCGGCGAATGGTAACAGGCGACACCCGCCCCGCTCCAGCAGGCAGGGCATTTAAGCCAAGTTTGCCTCTGTAACGCCCGTAAGCCGTGGTGAATGGGCAAATATCAGCGGATGGCATTTACCGTTTATCGGCTGTATGCCAGATTCGCCTGCTGATAACTTTCCTTACAATTCCTCGACTACAGTTTGCCCATGCCTGCCCAACTCAAGCGTCGCCTGTTGATTTTCCTGCTGCTCGTCCTGCTGATCGCCGGGGGCTTTTTCGCCCAATGGTTTTTCAAAGGACGCTTTTATGAAAGCACCGACAACGCCTATGTCCAGGGCGAAATCACCCGTGTCTCGAGCCAACTGAGCGCGCGCATCGATGAAGTGCTGGTGCAGGACAACCAACACGTGGAAAAAGGCCAGCTGCTGGTGCGCCTCGAACCGAATGATTTCCGTCTGGCCATCGACCGCGCCAATGCCGCCCTCGCCACCCGCGAAGCCGAGCGCCTGCAAGCGCAAAGCAAACTCACACAACAATCGAGCCTTATCGCCGCCAGCGATGCGCAAGTGGCGACCACCCAAGCGACGCTCGGCCGCTCGCAGATGGATTTGTCGCGCGCCGAAGCCCTGCGTAAACCCGGTTACGTTTCCGAGGAACGCGTAACCACCCTCTCCGCTGACGCTCACATTGCCCGCTCGCAAGTGGCCAAGGCGCAGGCCGATGCGCAAGGCCAGCGCCAGCAGGTCAATGCCTTGAACGCGGAAATCAAACGCCTCGACGCACAGATCGCCAACGCCCGCGCCGATCTCGCGCAAGCCGAACTCAATCTGACCCGCAGCGAAATCCACGCACCAATCAGCGGCCTCGTCGGCCAACGCGCCGCGCGCAATGGTCAAGTGGTGCAGGCCGGCGCTTATCTGCTGTCGATCGTCCCGGACGAAGACATCTGGGTGCAGGCCAACTTCAAGGAAACCCAGATCGGCCATATGCAACCCGGCCAGAAAGCCGAGCTGACCTTCGACGCCTACGGCGACACGCCGATCGAAGCGCGGGTCGATAGTCTGTTCGCCGCGTCTGGCGCGCAGTTCAGCCTGTTGCCACCGGACAACGCCACCGGCAACTTCACCAAAGTCGTGCAGCGGATTCCGGTGAAACTGACGTTCAAGGCCGACAACCCGCTGCACGGCAAGATCCGCCCGGGCATGTCCGTCACCGCCACCGTGAACATCAAAGACGCCCCGGACAATGGCCGGTGATTCGCTGATGCGCCCGGTCGGCGAGCCGACCCGGCGCGATTGGATTGCGGTGATGAGCGTGATGCTCGGCGCCTTTATGGCCGTGCTCGACATCCAGATCACCAACTCATCCTTGAAGGATATTCAGGGCGCCTTGTCGGCGACGCTGGAAGAAGGCTCGTGGATTTCCACCTCGTATCTGGTCGCGGAGATCATCATGATCCCGCTGACCGCGTGGCTGGTGCAGTTGCTGTCGGCGCGGCGCCTGGCGGTGTGGGTGTCGCTGGGCTTTCTGGTTTCGTCGTTGCTGTGCTCAATGGCCTGGAGCCTGGAGAGCATGATCGTCTTCCGCGCCATGCAGGGTTTCACCGGCGGCGCGCTGATCCCGCTGGCGTTCACCCTGACCCTGATCAAGCTCCCCGAACACCACCGCGCCAAAGGCATGGCGATGTTCGCCATGACCGCCACGTTCGCGCCGTCCATCGGCCCGACGCTGGGCGGCTGGCTCACGGAAAACTGGGGTTGGGAGTACATCTTCTACATCAACATCCCGCCGGGCCTGATCATGATCGCCGGGTTGATGTACGGGCTGGAGAAGAAAGAAGCGCATTGGGATTTGCTGAAAAGCACCGACTACACCGGCATCCTCACACTGGGGATTGGCCTCGGTTGCCTGCAGGTGTTTCTGGAAGAAGGCCATCGCAAGGACTGGCTCGAATCGAGCCTGATCGTGACGCTGGGCAGCATTGCGCTGGTGAGCCTGATCACCTTTGTGATCGTGCAGATCTCCAAACCGAATCCGCTGATCAACCTCGGCATCCTGCGTAATCGCAACTTCGGCTTATCGAGTATTTCCAGCCTGGGCATGGGTGTCGGGTTGTACGGTTCGATCTATTTGTTGCCGCTGTACTTGGCGCAGATTCAGAACTACAACGCCCTGCAGATCGGCGAAGTGATCATGTGGATGGGCGTGCCGCAGCTGTTTCTGATTCCGCTGGTACCGAAGCTGATGAAGTTTGTCTCGCCGAAATGGCTGTGCACGATCGGCTTCGGGCTGTTCGGGCTGGCGAGTTTTTCGTCCGGCGTGCTTAACCCGGATTTCGCCGGGCCGCAGTTCAACCAGATCCAGATTATTCGTGCGCTGGGCCAGCCGTTGATCATGGTGACTATTTCACTGATCGCCACGGCGTACATCCTGCCGCAGGACGCGGGATCGGCGTCGAGTCTGTTCAATATTCTGCGTAACCTCGGCGGTGCGATCGGCATTGCTTTGCTGGCGACGCTGCTGGATGCGCGCACCAAGACTTACTTCGATTATTTGCGTGAAGCGGTGGTGCCGACCAATCCGCAGGTGGCCGAGCGACTGGCGTCGATGACCGATCGGTTTGGCAGTGACACGGCGGCGTTAGGCAAGCTGAGTGAGATCGTCCATCAGCAGGCGGCGATCATGGCGTACAACGATGCGTTTCACTTTGTCGGGATTGCGTTGGGGATCAGCATGTTGGCGATATTGTTGACCAAAAAACTGCCGCAAGGGTTGAAGGCTGGGGAGTCCCACTAACTGCAACTGATCGTTCCCATGCTCCGCGTGGGAATGACTCCGGTGACGCTCTGCGTCACAGCGGACGCGGAGCGTCCGGGGCTGCATTCCCACGCAGAGCGTGGGAACGATCCTACTTACACAGCCAAAAGCCGCTCACGCAGCTTGGCAATCTCATCACGCATCTGCGCCGCCGCTTCAAATTCCAGATCCCGCGCCAGCTGATACATCTTCTCTTCCAGCGCACGAATGCGTTTGGTGATCTCGCTCGGCGAGCGCAGTTCGGCTTCGTACTTGGCGTTCTCTTCGGCGGCTTTGGCCATGCCTTTGCGCTTCTTGCTGCGCGAGCCCGGCACGGTGGCGCCTTCCATGATGTCGGCGACATCCTTGATCACACCGCGCGGGGTGATGCCATTTTCCAGGTTGAAGGCGATCTGCTTGTCGCGACGACGTTCGGTTTCACCAATCGCCCGCTCCATCGAACCGGTCATGCGATCGGCGTAGAGAATCGCCCGGCCATTGAGGTTACGCGCCGCACGGCCAATGGTCTGGATCAGCGAGCGCTCGGAACGCAGGAAACCTTCCTTGTCCGCATCAAGAATCGCCACCAGCGACACTTCCGGCATGTCCAGACCTTCACGCAGCAAGTTGATCCCGACCAGCACATCAAAGGTGCCGAGGCGCAGGTCGCGGATGATCTCGACCCGCTCGACCGTGTCGATGTCCGAGTGCAGATAACGCACGCGCACGCCGTGGTCGGCGAGGTAATCGGTGAGGTCTTCGGCCATGCGCTTGGTCAGCGTGGTGACCAGCACCCGCTCTTCCACTGCGACGCGCTTGGTGATTTCCGAGAGCAGATCGTCGACCTGAGTCAGCGCCGGGCGCACTTCAACCTGCGGGTCGACCAGACCGGTCGGCCGCACCACTTGTTCGACCACGCGCCCGGCGTGTTCGGCTTCGTAGTTGCCCGGTGTCGCCGAAACGAAAATGGTCTGCGGGCTGACCCCTTCCCACTCGTCAAAACGCATTGGCCGGTTGTCCAGCGCCGACGGCAGACGGAAGCCGTATTCGACGAGGGTTTCTTTGCGCGAACGGTCGCCCTTATACATCGCGCCGACTTGCGGCACGCTGACGTGGGACTCGTCGATCACCAGCAAGGCATCGGCCGGCAGGTAATCGTAAAGGGTCGGTGGCGCGGCACCCGCCGGACGCCCGGACAGATAACGCGAGTAGTTTTCGATGCCGTTGCAGTAACCCAGCTCGAGGATCATTTCCAGGTCGAAACGGGTGCGCTGCTCCAGCCGCTGAGCCTCCACCAGTTTATTGTTGCTGCGCAGGTACTCGAGGCGTTCCTGCAGTTCGACCTTGATGTGTTCGATGGCGTCGAGCAGGGTTTCCCGTGGCGTCACATAGTGGCTCTTCGGGTAAAAGGTGAAGCGCGGCATCTTGCGGATGACTTCGCCGGTCAGCGGGTCGAATGCGGAAATGCTCTCGACCTCGTCATCGAACAGCTCGATGCGGATCGCTTCCAGATCGGATTCCGCCGGGTAAATGTCGATGACATCGCCGCGCACGCGGAAGGTTGCACGGGCAAAATCCATGTCATTGCGGGTGTACTGCAAGTCGGCCAGACGCCGCAGCAATGCGCGCTGGTCGAGTTTGTCGCCACGATCGACATGCAAGACCATCTTCAAATAGGTTTCCGGGCTACCCAGACCGTAGATGCACGACACCGTGGTGACGATGATCGCGTCCTTGCGCTCAAGCAGCGCTTTGGTTGCGGACAGGCGCATCTGCTCGATGTGGTCGTTGATCGACGCATCCTTCTCGATGAAGGTGTCGGACGACGGCACATAGGCTTCCGGCTGATAGTAGTCGTAGTAGGAAACGAAGTATTCAACGGCGTTGTTCGGGAAGAAGGCCTTGAACTCGCCGTAAAGCTGCGCGGCGAGGGTCTTGTTCGGCGCCAGCACCAGCGTCGGGCGCTGAATCTGCGAGATGACATTGGCGATACTGAAGGTCTTGCCCGAGCCGGTCACACCGAGCAGCGTCTGGTGCGCCAGCCCGGCCTCGATACCTTCCACCAATTGGCGGATGGCTTCTGGCTGGTCGCCGGCGGGCTCAAAGCGGGTGACGAGCTGGAATTCGGACATATACACCTCTGGGATCGCGGTATTCCGAGCAAAGCGGAACACCACGGGGACGACCGCAAACGACCGGTGTCGCGCAAGAAAAAACCTGGATTGTGTTCAATGTGGTGGCGATTGCCTCACCTTTCAAGGCAAACGTCCTACATCCGCTAAAGACTCTGACACGCGCAGTCGACTAACGGTCAAGAAATAATCGGAAAAACTTACCCTAAAAGCCGAATCGCCTGTCGCCATTGTTCAGTAATGGCCTCTATACTAGCTCCCCGTTTGTGCACCGCTCTAGTGCATCCGGCTGGAGCGCGACACGTCCCTCCATTCTCCATTCAGAGCCGCCGCAATAATGAGCCTGTTCTCCGCTGTCGAAATGGCACCCCGCGATCCAATCCTGGGCCTCAACGAAGCATTCAACGCCGATACCCGGACCACCAAGGTCAACCTGGGCGTGGGTGTTTACTGCAACGAAGAGGGGCGAATTCCACTTCTGCGCGCCGTGATCGAAGCCGAGACGATTCGCGTCGCTCAACACGCTTCGCGCGGTTACCTGCCGATCGATGGCATCGCTGCCTACGACCAGGCCGTGCAAAAGCTGCTGTTCGGCAACGACTCGCCGCTGATCAGTGCCGGTCGCGTGATCACCACTCAGGCTGTCGGCGGTACTGGCGCCCTGAAGATCGGTGCCGACTTCCTCAAGCAACTGCTACCGAACGCCGTTGTGGCGATCAGCGACCCGAGCTGGGAAAACCACCGCGCGCTGTTCGAAACCGCTGGTTTCCCGGTGCAGAACTACCGTTACTACGACGCTGCCACCCACGACGTAAACCGTGCCGGCATGCTCGAAGACCTCAACGCCTTGCCGAACGGCTCGATCGTTATCCTCCACGCCTGCTGCCACAACCCGACCGGCGTCGACCTGACCCCGGCGGACTGGAACAACGTGCTGGACGTGGTCAAGGCCAAAGGTCACGTGCCGTTCCTCGACATGGCGTACCAGGGTTTTGGCGACGGTATCGACGAAGACGCCGCTGCCGTGCGCCTGTTCGCTGAATCCGGTCTGACTTTCTTCGTCTCGAGCTCGTTCTCCAAGTCGTTCTCGCTGTACGGCGAGCGCGTTGGCGCCCTGTCGATCATCAGCGAATCGAAAGAAGAAAGCGCGCGCGTGCTGTCGCAGGTCAAACGCGTGATCCGCACCAACTACTCCAACCCGCCGACCCACGGTGCAAGCATCGTTGCTGCGGTGTTGAACAGCCCGGAACTGCGTGCGCAGTGGGAAGCGGAACTGGCTGAAATGCGTCTGCGCATTCGCGGCATGCGTGAGCAGATGGTTGCCCTGCTGGCCGAGAAAGCACCGGGCCGCGATTTCAGCTTCGTTGGTCGTCAACGCGGCATGTTCTCCTACTCCGGCCTGACCACTGAGCAAGTGCATCGACTGCGTAACGAGTTCGGCATTTACGCACTAGATACCGGCCGCATCTGTGTGGCAGCGCTGAACCAGAGCAACATCAAGGCTGTGACGGATGCAATTGTTCAGGTCATCTGATTTCGCCGCGTGATGAAAAACGGGAAGCCTTGGGGCTTCCCGTTTTTTTATTGCCACGAAACAATCCCCATACCCTCTAAACTGCACACAAATCCCATTGTAGGAGTGAGCCTGCTCGCGATAGCGGTGTGTCAGCCGAAGCATCACTGTCTGACACACCGCTATCGCGAGCAGGCTCACTCCTACAGGATTTTGTGTTTATCCGAGTATTTTGTGAGAAGCCAAATGAAAAACGACAACCTGCGCGCCGACCGTGACGACCTGGATGATTTCATCCCCCGCGCCTCGGCCAAACGCGAAAAAAGCCTGGTGCTGCAAGTAGCGGCCGGGGTGTTTCTTGGCGGTCTGGTGCTGTGGCTGGTGCAACTGGCAGCCACTGCGGCTTACGCCAAACTAATGCTCGGCACCATCACCTTCGGCAGCTAAGCCAATTCGGTCGCGCGCTGAGTCGCGGCGTCGTCATAGGCGACGTACAGCGATTCGGCGATCTGACTCTTGATTGCCTTGGTGCTTTCCAGGCCGAGGACGAACCCCTCGGCCTTGCCGCCGGCTCGGTTCAGCTCTTCAGCGCTGCTGGCCTGAGTGATCGCATCGAAGAGTTTTTCGGCATGTGGGCCGACGCCCTTGGGCAGACTGATTTGCGCGATGCTCATGCGAACACCTCGCTGTTGCGGGACAAATGGTTCATGACGCGTACCTCTTTCGGCGAATGGCCGGTAGCGCGTGTGACCACTTCCGGGCGGACATGGTAGACCTCTGACGCGGTTCTGGTAACCGCCAATCGCTGACAAACCACCGTTCGTCCCGTTGATTCACTCAATTCTGCAAGCGATGCTTGACTTCTCTTTTTGAATCAGTAACATACGCACCAATTCCGCAATAGCTCAGTTGGTAGAGCAAATGACTGTTAATCATTGGGTCCCTGGTTCGAGTCCAGGTTGTGGAGCCAAATAGCAAAGCCCCTGAATCGAAAGATTCAGGGGCTTTTTTGTGGGCGCTCGAAAAGATCAAAAGATCGCAGCCTTCGGCAGCGCCCACAGATTCAGCGTTCATCCGCAGAATCGGCGGAGTATGAGTCCTGTGTAGGAGCTGCCGAAGGCTGCGATCTTTTGATCCTCAAATAAAAAGGGCCGATCTGTACAAAACAGATCGGCCCTTTCCTATTCAGACACCGTCGTCAGACATGCTCGCTGGGTCTCACCTGCGCTTTCGGCGCACCGTGCCCATGATCGTGATCATCCGGCTCGATCACTGGCACTTCCTTGCCATCGCAGTCATGCAGCTTGCCGTCGCTGAAGTAATCGCCTTCACGCAGCGCCGCCAGATCGCGGTAACGCAAAGTCCGCTCTTCCGCCGCGGCAAACACCGACTGCTGATCCGAGTTACCGGCGGTGAAGTGGTTGAACGCCAGGTTGAGCAGGATCGCCATGATCGCCGACGAGCTGATGCCCGAATGGAAAATGGTCGCAAACCAGCTCGGGAAGTGATCGTAGAAGTTCGGTGCAGCAATCGGGATCATGCCGAAACCGATCGAAGTCGCGACGATGATCAGGTTGACGTTGTTGCGGTAATCAACCTTGGATAGCGTGCGGATACCGCTTGCCGCCACGGTGCCGAACAGCACGATACCGGCACCGCCGAGTACTGACGTCGGCACGGCTGCGATGACCCGACCCATGAACGGCAGCAGGCCAAGGATCACCAAAAAGATGCCGCCAGTGGCCACTACATAGCGGCTCTTGATCCCGGTCACCGCCACCAGCCCGACGTTCTGGGCGAAGGCACTCTGGGTGAACGAACCGAAAATCGGCGCAAACATGCTCGACAGCATGTCCGCCCGCAGGCCATTGCCCAGGCGCTTGGAATCGACTTTGGTGCCGATGATTTCACCGACAGCGAGAATGTCTGCGGACGTTTCCACCAGCGTCACCATGACCACGATGCACATCGACAGAATCGCGGCGAAGTGGAAGGTTGGCATACCGAAATGGAACGGCGTCGGAAAGCCGAACATCGGCCCCGTGGTGACGTTGGAGAAGTCCGCCATACCGAGGAACACCGCCAGTATCGTACCGATCACCATGGCCAACAGAATCGACAGACGCGAGATGGTCGAGCTGCCGACCTTGCTCAGCAGCAGCACCAATACCAGCGTCACCGCCGCCAGACCGATGTTCTGCATGCTGCCGAAGTCCGGCGCGTGGCTGTTGCCACCCATGGCCCAGCGTGCGGCCACCGGCATCAGCGTCAGGCCGATGGTGGTGATGACGATGCCGGTGACCAGCGGCGGGAAGAACTTGGTGATGCGTGAGAACACCGGCGTGATCAGCAAGCCGATCAAGGACGCCGCTATCACCGCGCCGAGCACCGACTGGAAGCCGCCCTCCCCGCCACTGCTGACGATCGCGACCATGGTCGCCACGCCCGAAAACGACACGCCCTGTACCAGCGGCAACTGACAGCCAAAAAACGGTAGACCCAGGGTTTGCAGCAGCGTCGCCAGCCCCCCCGCAAACAATGAAGCAGCAATCAGCAAACCAATGTCCGCCGGCGACAGGCCGGCCGCCTGGCCGATGATCAGTGGCACCGCAACGATACCGCCGTACATGGTCAGAACATGTTGCAGGCCGTAAGCCATATTCGCGCCGACCCCGAGATTTTCGTCCTCGGGCCGTTGGTGTGAAACATGGGGCGTTTTCATGGTGGGGGGTTCCCTGGTTTTTGTTATGCGCACACTGTATTCAATACTCGTGACAAATGTCCATAGAGTTGTATACAACTTATCAGTCACATAATGGATAGGTAGCCACCCAACCTTCTATCCCGCCGCTTGCATCCCCCACAAATCCGGCAACACATGCGCTTCTGTGTCTGCGCCAACGCCCACTAGGCTGAAGTATTCATGGCGACCAGCGGCGCAGTCGCACTCTTTTTTATACATATAAAGTATGCATAATGAAGTCATTCACTATTCAGTACGACAAAAGCAAGAACGCAGCCAACAAACTCAAGCACAAAGGCGTCAGCCTCGCCGAGATCGGGCCGGTCTTTGACGACGAACGAGCACTGACGATCGAGGACAACGACCATGACGAACAGCGCTGGATCACTATTGGCCTCGACGGCAAAGGGCGACTGCTGGTCGTTGCATACAGTTACCGGGACGCGAATGTCGTTCGAATCATTTCTGCACGTGTCGCCACACCGAGCGAGCGTTGCGCTTATTTTCTGGAGGCTTGACCGATGAAAGACGAATATGACTTTTCTCAGGGCAAACGTGGCGCAGTGGCGTCAAACAAAGGCAAAACCCGCATCACCATCATGCTCGACGATGCCGTCATCGAAGCGGCGCGTACGGTCGCGGAGAACGAAGGGTTCGGTTATCAGACGGTGATCAACAACACCCTGCGTCATGCGTTGCTGGATGCCGCTGCAAAACCGGAACAAGTCGAATCGAGCGGACAATTCAAGAAGGGCATCACCGCCGCCGACCTCAAGAGCCTAGAGAAAAAGCTGTCGGCAGCGGTTGGGGAAATCCGTCGAGTGCTGGAGCCCGACGTCAAACCCTAGACGGAGACCGGCGCGATTATCCGCGCCAAAGACTGCCGCACGTGAGGTACATCAGCCAAGTGCAGATCAAACTCACGCGCCAGCAATTCAATCAACTCACCGACTTCCGTCATCTCGCGCCGCTCACTGCTGGCGCCCATGCGATGGATGGCGAAACTGCCGTTATTCAGCGTCTTGCGCCAGCCCTCCCCGGTGCGCGCCACCATCAGACGCTGGCTGAACGGTGACTCAGGGTGAGTCGAGACATACCAATTGCCGACGGTGTAATCGATGTCTTCCTGGCGTTGCAGATCGAACAGGTACATCGGCCGCCATTCCCCCGCCACGTTGGCACGCAGCATGTAGCCGTCGGCCTGTTTTTCAACGCGATAAGGTTCGTGAGGGGTCTCTTGCTCAGTCTCGGTGTCGAGGAGCAGCGGCGCGGTGGGCACCATGCCGCCAAAACCTACATCCGTGATGTAGCGCACGCCGTCGATAGTCACCAGACTCAAGCGGTGCGTGCGTGCCGTCCAGCTGCCCTCGGGCTGATTCATCACCACGCGCCCGCTGATGGCTCGAGCGTCGAATCCCAGCTCCAGCAACAGGGCAAAGAACAGGTTGTTGAGTTCGTAGCAGTAACCACCGCGCCCACCGAGCAGGATTTTCTCTTCGATGGACGGCAGATCGATCAACACCGGAGCCCCGGTAATCGTCGCCAGATTTTCGAAAGCAAACACGCCGGTGTGGCGCAGTTGCAACACGCGCAAGGCTTCCAGCGTGGGTGCCGGTGGCGCATCAAAACCCAGACGTTGCAGGTACAGCTTCAGATTCGTCAGGCTTGGCTCACTCATTGCTCAGTCCTTTTGCATGGGGCCGCAGTTCACTGCGTTGATGGTCGCCATGTATACGGGATCGGGCACTGCTTTCGACAATTGATTTCGCCAATCGCCCGCTAGCGTTTCTTGCGGGAACCGATCCGGATCCACGTCGGCGCATGGTCACTGGCATGGGGTTCGTTGCGCACCCAGGCGTCGACCCCGGCTTCGTGCAGATACGGAGTCAATGCCGGGTTGAGCAGCAGATGATCGATACGCAGACCGGAGTTGGTTTGCCAGTGCTGGCGGAAGTAATCCCAAAACGTATAGAGGCGATCCTCGGGATACAGATGTCGCAGCGAATCGGTCCAGCCCTGATCGAGCAAGCGCTGATAACACTCGCGACTCTCAGGCTGCAGCAGCGCATCCTTGAGCCAGGAACGAGTGTTGTAGATGTCCATGTCGGTGGGCACGACGTTGTAGTCACCGGCCAGCACCACCGGGTGATCGCTGCTTTGCAGGTCTTTTGCATAGCTGATCAGCCGTTCGAACCACGCCAGTTTGTAGTCGAACTTCGGCCCGGGCTGTGGGTTGCCGTTGGGCAGGTACAGGCAGCCGACCAGCACGCCATGCACCGCGGCTTCCAGATAACGACTGTGCTTGTCATCGGGATCACCCGGCAGACCGCGTCGGCTCTCCAGCGGCTGCGCATCGCGGGCGAGAATCGCCACACCGTTCCACGAGGCCTGGCCCTGCCAGATCGCGCCGTAACCGGCGGCTTCCAGCTCGGCGGCGGGGAATGCCGTGTCGACCGACTTAAGTTCTTGCAGGCAGGCGATGTCCGGTTGCTCACGTTTGAGCCAATCGAGCAGGTTCGGCAAACGCGCACGTAAACCGTTGACGTTGTAGGTGGCGATCCGCAGGTTTTTCATCGGCGCAGGCTCCTGCCCGTGGGCTATGAAAATTGTGACCGCGTGAACATCGCGGCGGTTGCATCGAATCAGTCCGGTGCGGCGTAATAGGCGCTCGCCATTCGCACGCTCCGCCGAGACCTGAATCTCATGCAAACCACGCTGCAAGGTCAGCGCATCCTCTTGCGCCCGCTACAGTATTCAGATGCCGCTGCCCTGCTCCACGCTGCCGCTGACGGCGAGTTATGGAACCTCACCGTCACCGTGGTGCCGTCAGCCAGCACCGTCGACAGCTACCTGAAAAAAGCGCTCGATGGCCGTGATGCCGGCACGGTAATGCCGTTTGTCATTGTCTTGAAAGACACTGGCGAGGTGATCGGTTCAACGCGTTTCTGGAAAATCGACCCGCACAATCGCAAACTGGAAATCGGCAGCAGCTGGATTGCGGCGCGCTGGCAGAAGTCCTTCGTCAACACTGAAGCCAAGTATCTGATGCTGTGTCACGCCTTCGATGTGCTCGATTGCGTGCGCGTGCAGTTCACCACCGACGAGAATAACCAGAAGTCACGCAACGCCATCCTGCGTCTTGGCGCACAACAGGAAGGCATCGTCCGGCATGAGCGGATCATGCCGGACGGACGCAAGCGCAACTCGGTGCGGTTCAGCATCATCGACGACGAGTGGCCGCAGGTGCGCTTGCACCTGGAGCAGAAACTCGGCGCCTGACCTCAGGCGCGATTGCGCAGCCACTGCAGAAAGCCTCTTTTCGGTACCACCGCCGGCGCTTCCTCGGTCAGGGATTGGGCCTTGTGCAAGCGGTAATCGAGCAGCGTCTGCATCGCGTCGTGGATGTCATGCCGCGCATCGAGGCACGGCTTGAGGTAGGACTTCTCGATGCGATACAACGCGCAAAAGGTCTTCGCCGAAAAATCTGCCGGCAATGCGGTATCGGCCAAGATCCCAGCCTCGCCGATCACTTCGCCCGGCCCCATGCGCCCGGATTCGAACGGTGTGCCGTGACGCTTCAGCGTCACCGAAACCACGCCGGACTCAATGATGAACAGATGATCGCTGACCTCGCCGCCCGCAAGAATGATTTCGCCGGCACGAAAGGTCTGCAGGCTCATGTTCTGGCTGAAGGTGTCTTTCTCTTCCTGACGCAGGGTCGAGAAGATCGGTGAGCTGTCGAGCAGTGCCCGTGGCCGCGACAGGTTAGTCGGTGCGCTGCTTTCATCACTCGAGAGCAGATTGACCCCGGAGGCCTGCAAGTGCCGATACGCCAGGTCAAACAGTTGATTGCGCACCACGCGCTTTTCGCCCATCGACGCAACGAACCCGCTGATCTCGTATTCCGCCCCGCCGCTGCCGGAGCTTTTCAGCGCCACGCTCGGTGCAGGCGTGTCGAGCAGTTGCCGGCAGCCCTGCATCGCCCGCTCCAGTGCATCGATCACCGAACTGGGCCGGGCATGCGGGCTGACCTGCACGCTGACCGCGACGCCGAACATGTTGCTCGGCCGACTGAAATTGATGATCTTGGCCTTGGCCGCCAGCGAGTTGGGAATCACCGCCATGCTGCCCTGACTGGTTTGCAGGCGCGTGGCGCGCCAGTCGATATCGGTGACCCGGCCTTCGGTGCCGTCGATGGAAATCCAGTCATCCAGTTGATAAGGCTTGGTGGTGTTGAGGACGATTCCGGAGAACACGTCGCTGAGTGTGCTCTGCAAGGCCAGACCGACGATGATCGCCAACGCGCCGGACGTCGCCAGCACACCTTTGACCGGCAGATCCAGCACGTAAGCCAGCGCGGCAATGATCGCGATGAGGAAAATCACCGCGCCGAGCAGATCCTGCAACAGCCGCCCGGTGTGGCCGACCCGCTGCATCATCACCGCGCCGATCAACACTGTCAGGGTGCGCGCGCCGAACAGCCACCAGCCAATCTGCAACCCGGTCGCCGCCAGGTGCAGCGGCACGTTGTCGGCCCACGGCGCCGGCTCCATCGGGTTGAGACCTTCGTTGAACAGCAACACGCTGAACAAGGTGAAAATCAGCACCCGCACCAGCAGTTTCCACTCACTGCCATGGGAACTGATCAGACGCCACAAGCCCAGATCGAGGAGGATCAGGATCAACGCGCAAAACAACGGGTGTTCAGTGAGCAGAGACAGCATCAAACCACTCCGACGTAGGCCAATCGCGAGAAGATCGCACAGATTGGGCAAGTGTAGGAGCAATTGATTTCAGAGCATGAACGCCCACGCAAAAACACCACGAACCCCGTGTAGGAGTGAGCCTGCTCGCGATGTCGTTGGGTCAGTCAAAGATACATCGACTGATACTCCGTGATCACGAGCAGGCTCACTGCGACCTACGCGTCCCGTGTAGGGCAGATCGGTCATGCGTTAAGCGTGCATCTGGCCGAAGCGGCCGGACTGGAAGTCGGCGAACGCCTGGTGGATTTCCTGCTCGGTGTTCATCACGAACGGGCCGTGGCCGACGATCGGTTCGTCGATCGGCTCGCCGCTGAGGAGCAACACCACCGCGTCCTGGCTGGCTTCGAGGGTCAATTGATGGCCGTCACGCTCGAACAGCGCCAACTGCCCTTCGCGCACCGATTCCACCCCGTTGACCTGCACCGAACCTTTCAACACCACCAGCGCCGTGTTGCGGCCTTCGTGCAGATCCAGCGTCAGCAACTTGCCGGCGTTGAGGCGCAGATCCCACACATCAATCGGTGTGAAAGTGCGCGACGGGCCGGTGTGGCCATCGAACTCACCGGCGATCAGGCGCAGGCGACCGGCGTTGTCCTTGAGCGCAATGCTCGGGATGTCGCTGTCGAGAATGGTCTGGTAGCCCGGCGCGGCCATTTTGTCCTTGGCCGGCAGGTTGACCCACAACTGGACCATTTCCAGTTTGCCGCCGGTTCTGGCGAAGTTTTCCGAGTGGAACTCCTCGTGGAGAATCCCGGACGCGGCCGTCATCCATTGCACATCGCCCGGGCCGATCACACCGCCACTACCGGTCGAGTCGCGGTGCTGCACCTCGCCTTCATAAACGATAGTCACGGTTTCGAAACCACGGTGCGGATGCTGACCAACGCCACGCCGTTCGGTGGTCGGGGTGAAATCGGCAGGGCCAGCGTGATCGAGCAGCAGGAACGGGCTGATGTGTTTGCCCAGGTTGTCGTAGGAAAACAGCGTGCGAACCGGGAAACCATCGCCGACCCAATGGCCGCGCGGGCTGGTGTAGATACCGATGATGTTTTTCATGGTTGTCTCCAGTGGGGTAAGTGATGCGATGGATTAAGCTTAAATCCATGACCATTAATGCACTAGACTGCAAAAATCAGCCTTAGCGTTCTATCTGGAGAACGATGGTGGAAGACCTCAACACCCTCTATTACTTCACCCAAGTGGTCGAACATCATGGTTTCGCCGCCGCCGGGCGCGCACTGGACATGCCCAAATCGAAACTCAGCCGGCGTATTTCCGAACTGGAAGAACGCCTCGGCGTACGCCTGCTGCACCGCACCAGCCGCCATTGCTCGTTGACCGAAATCGGTCAGGCCTATTCAGGCGGTAATTGCCGGCGTTGGCGTGGCGCATCTGCCGAGCGTAGTCGTGCGTGAGGACATCGCCGCCGGGCGCGTCGTGGAGCTGATTCCGGGCTGGGCACCGAAGTGCGGGGTGGTACATGCGATCTTTCCATCGCGGCGTGGGTTGTTACCGTCGGTGCGTACGTTGATTGATTTTCTCGGGGAGGAGTTTGCGCAGAGCGATATAGCCTGAGACCGAGTCGCGGCCATCGCGAGCAGGCTCACTCCTACAGGAGACCGCGTTCCAATGTAGGAGTGAGCCTGCTCGCGATAGGGCCAGCCCAGACAACAAAAATCACTGAGTGGATTCATGACTTCTGCTCAACAGTGCTTTGCCCCACCAGCGGTTTTTCTCAACCATCCGGATGCGGATACTCTGCCCATTCTCACTGCAACCCCTGGAGTCTTTCATGTCTGTTCCCGCTTTCGGTCTCGGTACGTTTCGTCTGCAAGGCCAGGTGGTCATCGATTCGGTAACTACCGCCCTCGAACTCGGCTACCGGGTCATCGACACCGCGCAAATCTACGAAAACGAAGCCGATGTCGGCGAGGCCATCGCAGCCAGCGGCATCCCGCGCGAGGAGCTGTTCCTCACCAGCAAGATCTGGGTCGCCAACTTCGCCAAGGATCGCTTGATCGACAGCCTCAAGGACAGCTTGCAGAAATTGCAGACCGACTACCTCGACCTGACCTTGATTCACTGGCCGTCGCCGGAAAAACAGGTCCCGGTGGAGGAATTCATGGGCGCCCTGCTGGAAGCCAAGCGCCTGGGCCTGACCCGGCAGATCGGTGTTTCCAACTTCACCATCGATTTGATGAAACAGGCGATTGCTGCGGTCGGTGCCGGCAACATCGCGACCAACCAGATCGAACTGCACCCGTACCTGCAAAACCGCAAAGTGGTCGAGTTTGCCCGCAGCCAAGGCATCCACATCACCTCGTACATGACCCTCGCCTACGGTGAAGTGCTGAAAGATCCGTTGCTCCAGCAGATCGCCGAACGCCTGCAGGCGACACCGGCGCAAGTCACCCTGGCCTGGGCCATGCAGTCGGGCTACGCGGTGATCCCGTCGTCGACCAAACGCGACAACCTGCAAAGCAACCTTGCCGCCACCGCACTGACGCTAAGCGACGCCGATATGGCGCTGATTGCCACGCTTGATCGCGGCCATCGCCTGACCAGCCCGAAAGGCATCGCGCCGCACTGGGACTGAGCCGACACCCGTCAGATGTGCAGACGTTGCGCGAGGCCGGCCATGGCCTCGCGCAACGTTTCGCTCGCTACGTCCAGCGGCGCCGCGTGCGTCTCGCGACACGCCTGCTCCAGCGCAACACACGCTGCCACTACCCGTGCCGCACCGACCATCTGCGCCCCGCCTTTGATGTGATGTGCCAGTTCACGCAACCCTTGGCGATTCTGCTCTCGCTGCAATACTTCCAGACTTTGCAGATCGAGCTGCAAGCTGTTCAACACTTCCTTGCGCAACTGCCCGATCAACGCACGATCATCCCCGGCCATCTGCTCCAATGTGCTCAGGTCGATTTCCGCCAGCGCCGACACCTCGCCAGGGTCCAGCGTCATTTCGCAATGACTGGCAGCCGTCAACGCCTGCGCGAGGTCGTGCAAGCGGATCGGTTTGAACAGACATTCGTCCATGCCGGCATTCAGGCAACGCGTGCGCTCCTCAGCCAGGGCGTTGGCGGTAAAGCCAAGAATCAGACAGGGTGGGCGGCCGGCAAGCGATTCCTCATCACGGATCGCCCGCGCCAGTTGATAACCGTTGCGCCGCGGCATGTTGCAATCGGTGATCACCACATCGAATGCCTGCGACCGCCATCGCTCCAGGCCCTGATCACCGTTCTCGGTGTCGACCGTGCTATGGCCGAGTTCACTCAACTGCCAGCAAAGCAGCAAGCGGTTCACCGGGTGATCGTCCACCACCAGCACATTCAGCGAACAGGTCGCGGCCACCACAGCTAGCGCGGTTGCAGCGGGCTGATCGAGGGCGGCCAACAGCGGCAGCTCAAGACTCACCTCAACTTGCGTTCCTTTACCCGGCGCACTGTCGAGTCGCAGCGTGCCGCCCATCATTTCGCAGAGACTGCGACTGATCACCAGCCCCAGCCCGGAACCGCTGCGGGCCGACTGCGAGTGATTGCTCGCCTGCACGAACGGGCTGAACAGCCGTCGCCGGTCATCGTCGCCAATTCCCACTCCACTGTCTTCAATGAGCACCTTCACGGCCAGCCGCCCGGCCGCCGCTGCGCTGACCACCAGCCGCAGACTGACCTCGCCCTCTTCGGTGAACTTGATCGCATTGCTCAGCAGATTCGACAGCACTTGTTTGAAGCGCGTCGGGTCAATCAGCACATCAACGTTGCCGCGGGCATCCAGTTCGATGTGCCACAGCAAATGCTTCTGCCGCGCCAGCCCTTCGAACACCCGGCACACCGACACCACCAGTTCGCGCAGATTGGCGCGTTCCGGCGCGAGGGACAAATGCCCGGCCTCGATCCGCGCGATGTCGAGAATATCGCCAATCAGCGCCAGCAACTGTTGCCCGGCATTGGACGCCACCTGAATCGCCAAGCGATCGGTCACACCTTCCTCGGCCCTTTTCAGCGCCAGTTCAAGCATGCCGATCAAGGCATTCATCGGTGTCCGGATTTCATGGCTCATGGTCGCCAGAAACGTGGTTTTCGCCCGATTGGCGTCGTCCGCCGCCTCCTTGGCTTCCTGCAATTGCTGCAACCACTGCTGGCGCCGGCGAATCTGCTGGCGTTGAAAAACGATCCAGGCCAGGGCCAGCGCCAGCAAAACCGCGGCGCCAACAAAGCCCAGCAGAATCTCGCGACGATGCCGTAACCAGTAACTGTCATCCACAACCACATCGTGGCTCCAGCGCTCAACCAGTTCGTCCATCTGTTGCGGGGCGATGCTCAGTAAAGCTTTGTTCAGGATCGAGTGCAGTGCCGGCATGTGCGGCGCGGTCGCCAGCGCAATCCGCGCCGGTTGATCACCGATTGTGCCGCTGATGCGCAGACGTTCGCGGTAGTGACGGGCGATCAGAAAGCGTGCTACCAGCAACGAGCTGACCGTGGCGTCGACCTGACCTTTGGCAATCAACGCCATGCCTTCGGCGGGGCTTTTGACTTCGATCAGACGGATGCGCGGCACCCGTTCCAATAGATATCCGCGCAACGGATGGCCGCGATAAATCGCCAGCCGTTTATCGTTCAGATCATCAAGGTTGAGCGGCCCCGGCGCGGTGATTGCACTGACCAGCACAAACGGATTGTTCAGATAGGCGCGGGTAAATTGCAGTTCGGTTTCGCGCTCGCTGCTCGGCGTCACCACCGGCAAGACATCCAGTTCGCCGGCCTTGAGCTGTTCGATCTGGCGATCCAGCGATGTTCCGCGCACAACTTCGAAGTTCAGCCCGCTGCGCTGACTGATCAAACTCAGCAATTGCGCCGACAGCCCACTGAAACGGCCGTCGGCATCAAAAAACGTCAGCGGCGCGAAATCTTCGACGACACCGACACGCACCCGAGGGTGCTGATCCAGCCACGTCTGTTCACTGGCACTGAGCTGTACCCGCGACTGTTCAGCCATATCGGCTAGGCCGACGCTCCAGCGTAGCTCGATACGTTGGCGACGCTCCATGGGAATGGCCGCCAACGCCTGGTCAACGATGCGTTTGAGGCGCACATTGCTGCGCAACAGGGCAAACGCGAACGCATTGGCATCCAGCCCTGCCGGGCCGGCCAGTTGCAGGTCGTTACGATAATTGGTGTTGATCAGGTAGTTGGCACTGATGAAGTCGCCCAGATACACATCATCCGCGCCGAACGCCACCGCCCCGAGCGCATCCATCGCCGAAGGGTAGCGCTGCACGCTGGCGTGGGGATAGAACGCTTGTACGCTGGCCAGTGGCAGATAATCCTCGACCATGGCCAGACGCTTGCCGGCCAGATCGCTCGGTAACCGCTCTTCGAGTCGAGTCACCAGCATCGGTTGATCTTCGGCGTAGGCACGGGACAGAATGAAGTCCGGGTCGGCGGCTTCAAAACTGTTGGAAGTCCCCAGCAGATCGAGATCACCGCGCTTGAGTGCCGCCATCACGGCATCGCGGTTGGCAAAACGCTGCACTTCGATGCGCACGCCTAGCAACTGCGCCAGCAGATCAGCGTAATCGGCCGTCAACCCTTCGAGTTCATGCTGATTGCGGGTGATCTCGAACGGTGGGTAATCCGGACCGGAAACGCCCATGCGCAGTACCGGGTGCTGACGCAGCCATTGCCGGTCCTGTTCGTCCAGGCGCAACTGAACGTTTTCCAGCCCGGTGCGGGTCAGCACTTGCAGCACGTGTGGCGTGTCACTCGCCCAGCAGGTGGCTATCAGACTCAGCCACAGCCAGAAAATCTGCCATCCCTGCTTCATGTCAGTTCGCTCAGATCACATGATTGCGCTTGGCGAAATCGCGCAAGTGCACCGCTGAGCGGACGCCGAGTTTTTTCATCAAACGGGTTTTATAGGTGCTGACGGTTTTGTGGCTCAGGTGCATGGCCGCTGCAATCGACTTATTGGAATTACCCTGCCCCAATTGCTGGAAAATACTCAACTCACGATCGGAGAGCTGATCGATCATCTGTTTTTCCGTGGTTTGCACGGCATTCAGCGTGCTGAAAACGTCCGGGAGCGTAGAAAAATAGGTATGCCCCGACATCACCGCCCGAATGGCGTTGCGCAGTTGCTCCAGTTGATTGGTTTTGGTCACGTAGGCCATCGCCCCGGCACGCACGCAGCGATCCTGATAGAACATGGGTTCGTGTGTGCTGAACACCAGCACGCGGCAAGCAAAATCATTGGCCTTGATCCGGGCAAGAACCTCCAGCCCACCGAGTACCGGCAAGTTCAGATCGAGTATCACCAATCGAGGCTGGTGTTCCCGAATCAGCGACACCACCTCGTTGCCTTGTGACGCCTCGTAGATCTCCTTGAATCCTGCAGCTTGCAACACGATCCGGATGGCGGCGCGCACCACTGGATGATCGTCGACGATCAGCGCTGATTTCATGGCCACTCCCAGTGCAAAGTCTGACGAACAGGCCACCAAAGGTGGCTGATCCAGACTCAGTGGCTGCGCCGGGACTGTTACATGGAACGGCGAGCAAATCACCTGTCAGACCTGACAGTTGCAGCCAGTGTGTTTTTATGCATGAGCAGCGAGCTTTAGCGGTGAATATGGCTGACAGGCCGACGAAAGCTGGCGCCTGGCGGGTGTATCGACCAGCGCCATCAACTGACTGACCGACTGTTTTGAGGGCAGTGCCAAATGGCTGACTTGCACATTTTCCTGGGCGAAACCCGAGGCCTGTTGTAATGGCGCCGTGCATTCGTTGTAGATCAGCGCCTGACGAACTTGCGGGTTATTCAGAAAAAACCCCAACAGATCCAGCGAGCCTGCGGCCAGCTCGGCATTGATGACCACCACATCGAACGGCTCACAACCGTAATCCACCAGCGTCAACAGCTCCGCCAGACTCTGCGCCGGAGCCACGCGGTAGTAATCGAGGCTGTTGAACAGACGTTCGATTTTCATCCGGTGGAAATGCTGCGAATCGGCAATCAAGATGCGCAGGGTTTTGGTGATCATGGTCAATCTCCCGGGATTTGCGTTTTCTGGGTGTGGCAAGACTACGCAAGCCCTACGGCGGGTTCTGTAGGAATATTCCGAAAAATACGGCTATTCATCGCAGGCTCAACGAGCCCGCCCCTCACTCGACGTTTTAGTGACCGACTGACCCCCCTTGAAGACGAAGGGCGCTTATTCGGTGGTACTCGGACTCCAGAACGCCTGCACCACCAATGCCGACGTCGAGATTCTTGCGACCAGCGCATCCAGTTCATCACCATCGACCGACGTCGTCGCCAACGTCGCTTCGATTTCGATTTCTTCGGCGCCGAACGCATGCACATCGACATCGCTGGCCGGGTAATTGCTGCGTTCAAGCTCGGCTTCGAGTAACGCGAACACGGCGGTCTGCTGTGAGCGGCGGGCGATGACATAGACGATATTGGTGACTTCCGCCAAAACCACGTCCAAGGGCTGGCGGTTGATGTTGTTGACGATCGGCCGCAGCAAGGTGTTAGCGGCCAGAATGAACAGTGTGCCGAGTACGGCTTCGGCGAGCAGGTCGGCACCGGCACAGGCGCCGACCGCCGCTGAAGTCCACAACGTCGCAGCGGTGTTGAGGCCGCGCACATTGCCTTCTTCGCGCATGATCACCCCGGCGCCGAGAAAACCGATGCCGGAAACCACGTAGGCGACCACACGCACCGCGCCTTCGGCACCGGCGAGACGGTTGGCCATGTCGACGAAAATCGCTGCACCGACCGCGACCAGCACGTTGGTGCGCAGGCCGGCAGTGCGTTGCCGGTACTGGCGCTCGAAACCGATCAGACCGCCGAGGATGAACGCGGCGCTGAGGCTGACGAAGGTGTCGAGTAGTGAATCGAGGTTGAGGTTGTTGATGGCTTGCATGATGAAATCCTTGAAAACACCCAATCCCCTGTAGGAGTGAGCCTGCTCGCGATAGCGGTGTGTCAGTCGCTGAAATTTTGACTGACAGATTGCTATCGCGAGCAGGCTCACTCCTACAGGGGCAGCATTACTGCCAGCCGAACCGGCGGATGTAGAAGCCTTTAACTGCCTGGGTCAGCGCCATGTACGCCAGCAGGATCACCGGCAGGAACACGAAGTACAGCGACGGTAGCGCCTGCAATTTGAAGTAGTGCGCCAGCGGCCCCATCGGCAGGAAAATGCCGACCGCCATGATGATCCCGG
>Ga0213823_1000811_pt1 | contig 22270 bp, 19 predicted proteins | sample MC6MC0907MG_FD_179887 | JGI IMG/M metagenome (GOLD analysis project Ga0213823, IMG submission 179887) | Enriched soil aggregate microbial communities from Iowa State University, Ames, United States - MC6-MC0907-MG | ecosystem: Environmental > Terrestrial > Soil > Unclassified | place: USA: Iowa...
TTGCCGCAGCCGAGCTGCTGGACAAGGACTTCGGCGTGACCGCCGACATCTGGAGCTGCCCGAGCTTCAACGAACTGCGCCGCGACGGCTTCGACGTGGAGCGCTACAACCGCTTCCACCCGGAAGGCGAGCAGCGCAAGGCGTTCGTGACCGAGCTGCTGGAAGGCCGCCAGGGCCCGGCCATTGCCGCCACCGACTACGTGCGTGCGTACGCGGACCAGATCCGTTCGTTCGTGCCGATGTCGTACACGGTGCTGGGCACGGATGGTTTTGGTCGTTCGGATACCCGTGCGAACCTGCGTCGCTTCTTCGAGGTTGACCGGTACTACATCGCGCATGCCGCGATTGCGGCGCTGGCGAAGGAAGGGAAGATGACGGGTAAGGATGTGGCGCGGGCGATCAAGCAGTACAAGATTGATCCTGAGAAGGCTAATCCTGTTGGGGTTTGAGTAATAGAAGAAGGGCGACTCTCGAGTCGCCCTTCTTCTATCCGCGATTGAGCATCCACCTATCGTCTGACCCATCGCAGCGATTGCAGTCGGTCCGCTCCACTTGAATACCAACGTCCCCAGATGCTGAATGCTGCTTAGCGATGTTGGAGCTATAAGATTGGTTGCGGCAAAACTGCCGTGCCTTTGGGACATCTCCTCCGACTGATTTCCGCAGCGAGGTGCAGCGAAGAAGAGTGGAAAGCGAATTCTTAGTCAGTGTGGGCGGCGAAAACCGCGAAGTTTGATTGTTCCAGCGTTGGCGGAGTTCATGGACATTTGCTTGGCGTGTCCTGTGGAGCTTGGTCGTCTAATTCTCCCTCCAGGGTATTGCGAGAGAATTGCCCATAGCACCTCAAAAGCCTCAGGTCGCGAGCCTCGCGACACCCCCCACGAGATAGACGCGCTTCTTACGAACGCAGCGTAGTTCCCCTCCGACTTCGCAAAGAACGATGCAGCGTTCGCCCAGAAGGAGAGAAATGATCTGCCGATGCAGACATCCGACGAGCAAAGCTCTCGCTGTACAAGTAGCTCGTTCATCGCGCGCAGCATGATTGACTCCTCTCGTTTGATGGAAGGCCCATGCGTTCCTAAGGTCTGCGCCAGCATGAGTAGAGTCGGGCGCGAAGTCCGCGCCACTGAAATTCGAGCTCGGTATATCTCAAGCGAGTTTGACGATAGCTTCATCCGTTCGACGATGCGTTCGACCCATTCCGGTAGATTGCTTAAGAAACAACTCGCATCAGATGGATCATCCTCTGGCAGGCAGTCCATTTCCATTGAGGCTTGGTAGACTGACCAGTCGATCCCAATCTCATTGGAAAGGGCGGCGGTAGAAAGTGCGCGTGCCAAATTGCGGAGGCCCCTGCCAATTGGTGTAGTTGGGGGAGGGGCCTGACCTGTCCTTAGAGAGCGCCAAAGATCGTCCGCCGTACCTATGTTTAACGCCGCGAGCTGACCGGTCGTGATTCCGCAGGGAAACTCTGTCAAGGACAGGCCTTGAATGCCCGATGGTATAGGAGAGAATACCTCGGGCCCCTCGTTGATCTGAGCTCTGACGCCCGGGGGAAGTGTCGCCTTGCTCGTTAGAACCGCAAGAATCAAAGGAAGGTTTGCCAATATCTCCGCCGGATCAACGTTCCACGCGCTGCTCAAGCTTTCAACGAAGCAATAGACAGTAAGCTGCGATGAGTGCGATAGCTGTTCAGCAGCCTTTTGCCAATAAAGTGAGAAGCTGGGCCTAATCCGGGCCCCAACACCTTTCGCAGTTTGTCCTAAGAACAAACTGGAAAGTTGTTCCAAAAGTTTAGCTTCCCTCTGGCGAACACGCTCTCGCGTGAGGGCAGGGAGGCTAGCTGAAGCGATCTCTTCCAAGGTCTGCCGTTCGCCGGGTAGCCTAAGAATCCGCTGTTCTAGTATCAAGTCGTCGACCGGGGAATGACGGACATGCATCAGACCGGCTAGTACATCCGGAAGAGAATTGATGAACTGCCCGCCACTCCGAATGGTGGCACTGGGAAGTAATTGCAACCCGTCTTGGATGGACTTTTGCTCCGCAAGATGGTCCGGAGTAGTCAGGGTCGCGTCGACGTGAGTGCTTTGTACCCCGCTGAGCTCATCAAACCTGTCCCAATCGATAAGGCCAATGCCATCGAGCGTCATCGAAACCGTGTTTAGCCTGTTTCGGATGCAAAGAACGTCCTCATGTGAGAGGCGGCGGGCTTTGTTCAGGTAGCTAGGAACGAGCTCGATGTTTGAGAGCAGTCCCCCCAAGGTAGTAACTCCTTCCCCCGCGAGCCGCTGCTCTGCGCCGCCCAAGTGGAGGCGCGAGAGAGGGATAGGATACATGGACGGATCGACGCTGTAGAAGAGTGAGCAGTCCAAATCAGTGAACCCTACTCCAGCCTTTAAGTACGACAGACTGTGGCTGACGAAGAGCTGCCTCGCCTTGAGGTTGTAGCGCCACCGTAAATGTACCCGGCGTCCGAGTCGAAGAAAACATTAGACGGTCGCCAGGGGACGCGCCGACCGATCTCAGGTACTTAGTCAGGTGTGTGAGGCGATATTCATTGCGAGTACCGTTAGCCGTGTGGAGCTTGTTGTTGTAGTAGATGTACCTGAAGCGCCAGCGTTCTCCTCCCTCATCGAAGCAATAGATCCATGCGTCTGGATTAAGTTTCCGCGGATCCAAGCAGGCGAAGAAGCTGAGGAGCTCGGGATCGGTTCGTGGAACCAAAATGCCCGCTTGATGGCTTCCGGTCTTGCCGGCATCATTTGCGCTCAGGTACTTCGCAAAGGTCTTGTTCGTCATCGTCTGATTGGGCTGATTGTCAATGCGCGGGTCATGTGATCTTCGAAATCTGCGCTGCTCTGCACGGCGCCGTCTCCGAGCTCTCTTCTCATCTGAGCCCTTTCGAGCATAACCTGCTCAACGGTATTCAGATAATAAAGGTGATAGACCGTGACGGGCAACGTCTGTCCACGACGGTGTGCTCTAGCGCTCGCTTGTGCCTCCAATGCAGGATTCCACACCTGTGTAAAGTGTATGACGACAGTGGCAGCCGCTATATTGAGTCCAGCGCCAGCTGCTCGGGGGTTAAGTACCAGCACCGATGGACCAGAGTGCATAGAGAACTGCGCTACGATTGCCTGACGATGAGCTTGGGGTGTTGAGCCGTTGATTTGGTTCCAGTATCCATTTGAGGAAAACGCCACCGCCTCGCGGAGGATAGGGCCAACGGCGTTGTAGTTCGAAAAGACGAGAACCTTGCGTCCGTTCTGAACGGCCTCTTGAATCAACTCGGACGCCCTCTCAAGTTTTGGTGTTGTGCTTGAAAGAGGGGGCTCAATGGAAGAGAGATCGATAGCGACGTTGCTATTTCTACCTAACGGTCGAAGGAGCCTCGGATCCGCGCAGAACTGTTGAAGTTGCCCAGTTGCCACTAGCGCTCCTGCCATACCGTAGTGCTCAAGAACATAAGAGCGAGTCTTCTCGTAAGACCTCGCCAAGTCGTCGGTTAGCTCAAGCGGAACAGCTACATCGGTTCGCTCAGGCAAGTCGGTGGCAACGTCAGACACCCTGCGTCGTAGAACAATAGGAGCAACCAGTGCGCCAAGCGTCGTTGCCCGCTCGGCCGTGTCTGGATACTCGGATTCGAAGCTGGCCCGCGGACCAAGCACAAGGGGTATGGCAAGATCAATAAGAGACCACAGATCTAGCAGCTTGACCTCCATTGGAGTTCCTGTAACGGGCAGCATGCGTCGTCTTGGAATCTGGCCCACCGCCCTGCGTCTTTGCGAGTCCGGATTCTTCAAGGCTTGAGCTTCGTCGCAGATCATCCACGACCACTCTATCGCGCGGAATAGCACAAGGTCGTTGACAGCCGTGTCGTACGTCGTGAGAACAATATCCGTACCTAGCAGTTCTCGCGGTAGGTTTGCACGAGTGGACCCACGGTGTACCTTCACCGTCAGCGTCGGAGCGAACTTTTCAATCTCTTGCATCCAGTTTGCGATGAGAGTTGTTGGACAGAGAATCAGTGCGGGTGCCGTGCCTGAGGGGGGGGTCAGTAGTAGCAGTGATAGAACCTGGACTGTCTTGCCCAGTCCCATTTCGTCGGCGAGCAGTGCCCCACCCATGGTGGAAACTGCCTGCCTCATCCATGCGACTCCTTGGGCTTGATAAGGGTACAGCTTGGCTCGAAGTCCAGGTACGACCTGAGTAGCTGAGTGCTCTTCAGCCATCTCACTCGCCGATGCGGTAACCGAATCATCCAGAACCACCTGCAGGTGCGCGCCACTCGCGGCACGTAATGCTAGAACCCCAGAGAATCTCAAATCCTCCGGATCCCTGCCGCAGAGCGCCTCCCTTACTGTGTCTCCGCAGTCGATGGGTAGGGGGTAGATGAGTGAGTCGCCTGCAACCCAGTTGCATTCAAGCCTGGGTGCAGACAGAAGCAAGTCGCCGCCCCGTCGGGTGGTGGAGATGGAAACGAGGCTGACGAAGTAGCGAGAGTCGACTCTGCTTACACGCAGTATCGGTTCGACAACTGTTGATCGAATAGTCCAGCCTTCAGGGATCGACATGCATAGCTTGTCGAAATCATTTGGCCAGTCAGACATCTGATCGCTACGCATCTTGGAGGATTGCCTTTAGCTCAACTAAAGAGTATGGGAAGGGCCGCCTTGTGTGAACAATCCTGTGACAATTTGGACAAAGCGGAATCAAGTCGGTCTCGGGGCAGTAGACGCGCGGTACGTCCAGTGCGGAAAGCGGCTCTATATGATGAATCTCAATGATGTTGCCTGGCGCTCCATAGGTGCTGACAGGGTCAAATCCGCAGGCTATACATCTATTTCCATGTATTGAAATGCAAAGGAATCTATTCCGCCGACTCCTTTCCCTGCGAAGATATGTAGTCTCAGTTGCGTCGCCCTCTACGATCCCCTCGTCAACGCTGGTGCCAACCTCGTCATAGCCAATTAGTTCAGCCATCGAGGCGAGAAGGGGAACTGCAACCTCGTTTGCCACGGCTGCGATAGCAGCTTCGGTTCCATGATTCGAAACTGCATTTCCAGCGACATCGACTGAAAATAATCCGTCTGTAACGAGCCAGTTGGTACGGTCTTGTCCAGCTGTGATGCTCAGACTATAAGTCAACGGTATTCTGTTCAGCAGTGCTCGCGCACTAATGACTTGCTCTTCACCCGCCATCCTAATCTGTCTAATGCACGAACCAGCGTAGTCTCCAAAGGCGAGCCGCACCTTGTATCTTTTCAGTCCGTAGGGTGTGATTGTGCAAGTAGGTCCGTTTAGGCTCCGGAGATCAGTGAAATGAGCTCTCCAGCCGGATCGGGGTCCGGCTGTGAACTCTTCAACCGAAACAGCTGCGCCTACGCCCAGTTGCAGGGTTGATCTTAGTAGTTCGGCTTTGCCTGTCGTCATGCCTAGTCTTGCTCTTCGGAGTCGAGCGCGCCCGCGATGGCGCCTACATCAGCAATAGGGGTATCGCGTAAGAGCTTCTTGAGGTTCATGGAGATCTCGTCCCGAAGATCTTCGAATACAGGCGTTAACTCGGGATTCGAGTTGTTAATTTCAGCAGCAGCAAACGCCCAAAGCAGGTAGTCGATTCCATCAAGTGTGTAACCTTGAGAGGCAGCGCGGAGATAGATCTTTTGGAAGAAGTCATGGTGTTTGTTGACGCGAACCCCAACGCTATGTCCCGCTTGGCCAGGGCTACGCATCGCAGGTTCCCATACATGTCCACTCGTGATGTCGTCGACAGTCTCGACATACACTGATTTTGGATTGACATTGCTCTCAACAGGAATGTGCAGCTTGATTCCCTGCCCGCGATTATTGTTCACGGTGGCCGTCTGCGTAGACGTGTCCACAGATGCAACAGCGGCGGTCTGCGCGTTGGTGGTAGCAATTGTTCTGTTGGCACTTTGGTGGTTCATTGTAAGCCCAGCCGCGATCGCCTTGTCTTTGCGTCTATATCGCTTATCGGCTTCTTTCCAGAAAGGCGTGAGTTGCGCCTTCAGGAACTCCTCCAATGCCGGGTCAAACAGAATTCGGGACTTCTTTACGTCAATCTTGAAGGCTTCGTCCAGGTTGTGGTCGAAGTCAAACTCGACTCGCAGCAGGGAGTAGTGTGGGTCGTCAGACCTGAATACGCCTAGCCAACCACCGTGGTGGATGATTCTACCTTCACGATGAATGTAGAAGCCCTGCGCGCGACTAGAAATTCTTGCTCTTTCATTCTCCTCTTCATTGAGCTCCTTGCTGTGCGGCAAAATCCACGCGCGCATGCGAGCCTCATGCGTAGTGCCATCCTCCAGCTGAACTGAGATCCTCTGGGCGTGCTCAGGCAGCACTTGCTCAGAGCGCTCGGTGAAGAAGGGGTCCCATGGCTTCACCCACTGCCCATTAACCGAGATCGCTACATCTGCGTACTCAGGATTGGAAGCGTCGAGATATCGGTGGAAGATCATCGAAATGTGATCGCGCAGCTTCTCAACTCGAGACGTGACCGCGCGGCGCTCTTGCGCGCCGCCCGCCTGCTCGTAGTCCTTTGATAGCAGGCGATCGCATTTTGACCAAATCAGCAAGGTGCCGTGATCGCCACATAGGTCATTAAACCTCTGCTCGTCATCCTGAGTCACTGGTTCCTTCAGCATCTCCCAAGCGTTGTTGGACTGGACGTGTTCAAGATCCCATGCCAGCTTAGTAAGTGAAGTTTCTGAGGAGGCTTTTGTAACTATAGTGAACTTAAGGCAGATGGAACTGGACGCAGTTTTAAGGCCAAGCCCGAACTTTCCCAGGCTCTTGATATTTGACCTTTTCGGTGCGCCATATCGCATTGCATTGAACAGCTGGGCTTCGTCCATGCCGCTGCCGTTATCCCCGAAATATACAAACTTCCTTCCGTCGCGTTCGAGCTCGACTTGAATGTTCACTTCGGTAGAGCCAGCGGCGATCGAATTATCGATGATATCGGCAGCAGCTGTATTAAAATCATAGCCAGTATCCCTAAGTCCGAAGATGAGTCTTGAGGGATCCGGAAGGTTCATGAGGTCTGGGTTGCTGATTCCACGCATGGGTGTGTTCCTAATAAATTGCAAGATTCTATATGGTTCATCGGGCGGTGCGCACTCGTACTGCAGAGCGTTTCTGTACGTTGTTGCGCGCTTGACTGCAATCCAATGAGTTCAGATATGAATTCATCTCTAGACGGCTCCTTATGGATAGGAGCTCTGTAAACGCTCAGCTGCGAGCAACATCAAATCGTGTGGCGAGAAGATGCTTTTCATCTGCTGTTCTGTATAGGCTCCAAGCGTGTTGGGTTCCGGCAGCGTTAACCTTATTCAGGACGCTAGGTGACGTCCAGTGCCCCGAAGGCGCCAATTATCTGACGCTTTCCGCCTCAGGCTTCCACAGCTATCCGCAAAGCCTGGCTGAGCCCTTGCCAGATCTCGGCGCTGGCTAAGGTGAAGAACTTATGGAGCATTCACGCCCAGCCTCGTCGCACCTTCGGTCGGCGCCGCCTAAACCAAACGCTGCATACACGAAGCCATTCCGTGGGCCACAAGCTCATTGCCAATTTGACGACCGGAGAATGCCTGCGCGCGGAATCAATGGCTCACAGCGGCCAACGCATTCCTTAGGCGGGTATGAGCGAGCGGACGACTAGGCTGCACCGGCGGTCAGCCAGCGAGAAGAAGCGATGGTCGTTTTCGTGCCAATTCTTCGTCGAAGAACTCACGAAAGGAGATCACGTTTGAGTCATGATAGTAGAGAGACTCATTGGTCTTCATCTTCAATGACTCCGGCACTACGAGGGTGATCTCAGCTCTTTGAAGGTCTGCCAGTGCTTCCTTTGAGATGCGATCGTCCACGGTAGCGAGGAAGATGGCGCAGTTGAATCGCTCATGGGTGATCTGCTTCCAGCGTTCACGCAAGGTGGTCTTGGCGGAAAGAATGGCCGCATCTTCAAAATTGCGGCTCTTATCCAAAGCTACGGTTGCTTGGTCCGGAAGGACGAAGTCAGGGCGTCGCTGCCCAAGAATCGCCTGCGCTTCGAATCTGACGCCGCCAGCTGTCAGCATCGCTGCCAAGTGTCCTTCGAACGACTTGCCTGCACGACTCTTTCGCTGCTGGCTGGCAGAAAGGAATATGGAGTCCATCGAGGGGAAGCCGCGCACAGCGGCCGTCGCGGTGCGGTCATACCCAGACAGTACCTTGGCGACTTCGACTGCTCTCATGCGAAGCTCGTGCCTGCGGTAGATGGAGAACTCGATGTCCCGGCTGACACGCATAAGCGCGTCGCCAGGCTTCTTTATTGCCCAAGGATCAAAAGCCTTTGCTTTACCCGAGCTGAGAAAATCTGCCCGCGCCGCGTTCGCCAGCATGTCTGGACTGGGGAGCTTGGAGTACTTTGCGACGAGGGCTTCAATCGTGCCATTCCGAAGTGCTGCATCGATCTCCTCAATCAACTGGGCCGCCTCATCTGCCTCAATGGATGACGCTCGCTTGAAATCCGAAAGGCTGAAGAGGCCAAAATGAAAATTCGCTTGAATATCAAGGCGGCTTTCAAGAAGCTCTGCCTCCGCAGATGCTGAGTCGATCACCATGAACCAGTGATGCGCTGTTCCTTCGGGTTCCGTAAGCGTTCCACCCAGCAGCCAGGAAGCTGGACTAAGGCCCCTAAACAGGTCTGGCGGAATTCTTGTGAAGTGACACTCGGATTGCTTGTTGCTGTAGTACTTGACGCCGGAATCCTGCCTGACCTCTCCGGTCTGAGGCCAGAAGGAAGGGCATTCGGATTCGAGAATGTGCGGGATGTCTTCCCGCGCATGAAGTTCGGGAAAGAAGCCAGACTCGCGCACAGCGCGGGGAACATAGAAACCGTACTGATGACCCCCGCCCTCATTGGCCCACGAAGAGTCATTACGCGAGAGCTTCTTCAGAAACAGCTTTCCGCTGCGGGCGAGTAGCGCCTCTACCAGAGACCACTGGTCTGAGGTCTGCTCCATGAAATTCATCTCCATTTCTGTCTCCTCTTCACTGCGTGGCTTCTCGCAACTCTCGGGCCAAGCTATCAAAGAATGAAGTCTGCTCACTCGCGGACTTGCCGCGCAGGGAGCATTCCCAAACCGCCAAGACCCGCCAGCCCGCCGATTCGAGCGCCGCAGCCACCCGCTCGTCTCGCGATCTGTTCTTTCCGATCTTATCTGCCCAGAACTCTGGTCGCGTCTTTGGCAGCCTATAGAGTGGGCAGCTGTGCCCATGCCAGAAGCAGCCGTGTACGAACACCACGGTTCCATGCTTGGGCAGAACAATATCGGGCCGCCCAGGCAGCCCAGCCCCACCTAACCGATAGCGGAATCCCCTTGCATGGAGGGCCTTGCGGACAAGGACCTCCAGCTTGGTGTTCGCCCCGCGAATGCGAGACATCTGCGCGGATCGTTGCTCAGGAGTAAGGCTGTCGACCAATGTCAGGCCTTTGCCTTCTTCTTTGCCGGCTTCGCCGGCTCAGCCGCTGCGCGGTCAACCAAGTAAGGCGCCATGATGCGGGCCACCTCACTGATGACGGGAACGACCACCGAGTTGCCGAACTGCTTGTACGCGCGAGTGTCCGAAACCGGAATCCGGAAGTTTTCATCAAAGCCCATCAACCGCGCGCATTCGCGAGGGGTCAGGCGACGGGGATTCTTCTTCGCGCCCTGTGAAATGAGGATCTCGGATCCATCCTTGTAGTAGCGTGCGGACAGCGTCCGGCAAGTGCTCTCGCTGTTCACCAGCCCGAAACCGAAGCCGTTTCCCTTGTCCCTGTGCTTGATCGCATAGTTCTGCAGGTACTCCCAGAGCTTGTCTGACAGCGTGTACTTCTCCAGTACCTTGCCGTTCGGGCCATCCGTGTATGGAGAGTCCGCCATCTCGCTACCATCCTGGCGATGCAGAACTGCACCCATCTTGGGAGCCACATCGAAGCTTGGAAGTTCAACCTTCTCGATATCGAAGTCATTCGGCTCCCGGAAGCCAACGATGATGATGCGCTCGCGATGCTGGGGTCCGAAGTGCTTACCGTTGATGACCTTGAACTGCACGTGGTAGCCAAGCTCATCCCTGAGAACATCAATGATGGTCGAGAACGTGCGGCCTTTGTCGTGGCTCACCAGATTCTTGACGTTCTCGAGCAGGAACGCGCGTGGCTTCTTCTCGGCAATTATGCGGGCGACGTCGAAGAAGAGGGTGCCCTGAGTCTTGTCAGAGAAGCCATGTGGACGTCCAAGAGCGTTCTTCTTGGAAACACCGGCAATGGAGAACGGCTGGCAGGGGAACCCCGCCAGCAGGACATCGTGGTCTGGCACGTCGCTCTCATGCACCTTGGTGATATCCGTAGCGAACACGTGACCAGGGCCATCGTGGAAGTTGGCTTTGTAGGTCTTCACCGCGTACGGGTCCCACTCGCTGGTAAACACGCAGCGACCACCCTGCTTCTCAAACGCGGTGCGGATCCCGCCAATGCCCGCGAAGAGGTCGATGAAGCGGAATTTGCCCTCCCCGGTCGGCGGGTCGCCGAAGGGCAGCAGGCGCTGACGGATGGCGTCGGCAATGTAGGGCTTCGGCTCGGTCTCACGAACCTGCCACCGGCGGACGGTCTTCGGATCAACTCCAAGGGCTTGGGCGACTTCCTTTGGGGTGAAGCGCTGGAGGGAAAGGTCGATCAGCTCGTACGTGTTCATGGAGGCTCCGGGAATTCAGTGGACAGTATGTCCAATTTCTTCCCGTGGGTGAAGCGGTTATATAGGGGAAGTGTTGAGTTCCCTGTAGGCGGGCATCTCATCATGCGATAAGCACCCTTCAAGACGGGCGTGGCACAGGGCAGTCGTTGTGGCGTCCCCAAGCGAAGGCGCACCAATGCTGACTATCGCAGCAGCCAATCTCAGAGGCTGCGACGCAAGGCCCACAGCCTTTAGACCTGTTTCAGCGGCGTGTCCGTGGCGAATGACCAGGATTCGCCCGGCGTGGTCAGCCAGTAAGCGAAAGAACCACCAGTGCGGAGCTGGTGGCGGTCCCAAGCCCGGCCAGTACCAGCGTACCAATGGCCAGTATTCGCAGTCGGCGGGTGCTTTCAACAGACTGAACATGCATACGCGCGTGGTCGTGAGCCAGCGTGCCCATGCACTTCTCCAGTGCTTCGAAGTGCTCGTCCAAGCGCTTCTGGAGTTTCGCAATACCGGGGGCGATCGGCTCCACAAGGGCTTTCAAGCACGTTTGAGCTTCATCCAGCTGCGAGCCCAGCGCGGACATACGTGCGCCCAACTCAACTGATGCGTCGGTCACCTCTCGTCTAGCGTCAAGCATGAGCTCGCTCAGGGCCTGTCCTTGAGCCAAATGCGACGACGCCTGAGCATCAAGTGCTGCCAGCAGCTCCGCGTGCCGGTCAGAACTGGCATCCATATCGCTTTCCACATCCCTTGCCAGCTTGCCGACGCTCTTCTCTGTTTTCAGAGCGTTCAAGGCTAGGCCCGGCAGCGACTCCTTGTTGAGGTCATCCAATGCCACCTGCAGCGCATCGAAACGGCCATGATGAGCTTCCAAGCCAGAGAGTACGTCCCGCAGCGGCAACACCCGGGTGAGCAGCGCCCGTAGTTCCTGCTCATGGACTTCTATTTCCTTCTGGATGTTCACTTCTTTCCTGTCCTTGTTGACCATTTCTCTAGGCGAGACCATTTTTCAATCCGTGGTGCGTGCCAGTTCCTGGCGCGAGCTGGGTAGTTGAAGCGCTGAAAGCAGGCACATCAGGCGGCGTGCCGGATCTGGTTCGGCGGATATCGCCTGCCGTCGTTCCCGGAGCTCGTCCAGATACGCCTCGTCGAGAACCTGGCGGAACCGCCTACTTTCGATAAGGTCAATGTCCAAGCGGCGTTGCGCTTCTTCGCAGCGTCGATCAAGCACATCCAGTGCACTCTGGATCCTCGACGCCTTCGCTTCGCCTGCTTTGAGTTTCGCTTCCCAGTCCACTGCAAGGGAGTGACATAGCTGCAGCTCACGCAACAACTCTTTCAGCTGACTTTGCCCTGCGGTTAACCACTGCTTACGCCACAGCCTGCCGAGCGCTTTGCGTGCGGAGATTTCGGCCTCCAGGAGTCTCGCTATATCCTGCTGGTGGTTGCTCGAGCGCCAGTACGTATCAAGACGATAGCTGCTGAGTGTCTTCTCCAGCCCGCTAAATGCATCATCGACGACCGATCTATGCTGTGCAGAGGCAGGGATATCGGGAAGGTTTCGCCAAAATCTGCGCATTGCGCTTGAAGACGTTCTCTCACCGCCCGGATCGCCCTCAACCTCAAGCGGACGCATCTTGACAACCTCGCCAATCAGTCTTCGCTTGGTAAGGTCGGCTAGTGACTGCAGATCTTTCACGCTCGGCTTGGGTTCGCCAGGTGGAACCAGCCTCCTCAGAAATGGATACTCCGGTTGCGCCGCGGGCTCGCCAAGGGATGCTCGGAGTTGAGGCTGTTCCAGTTGGTTCAAACGCTTCTGAAGGCGGGCGGCCGAGTCGACAGCATCGTTACGCGCCTTGCGTAGTAGCGAGAATTCCTCTTCCGCGCGTCTCTGATCGGTCTGCAAAGCGCTTCGCGCGGCCAACGACTCCTTCTGACGCATCTCTTTGATACGACTTACCACTTCGTGTGCCAAGACTGCATTCCTGATGCGTGCCAGCGGTGTCGTGGATGTCCGGATGTCGGCATGAAGCTGGGCTTTCAGAGACTGGATGATGTTGTTGGCGAGCGCATGGAATGTGGAATCAGAGCTTTCCATCGCTTGCCAGGAGTGCCCGAACTCCAGTGGAAAGAACAGACGTGGCAACTTTGCCGGCTCGGAAAGAGGTACCGCCTTCTCAATCTGCTCTATCAATCGGTTACGAAAGAATGCTTCACTTGGCCTTCCGCTGTGGCTACGGACAAGATCGCGAACGGACTGCGAGGTGAAAGAGAATGTGGTGACAATGCGGAATCGGGAAGGAACAAGCTGCCAGTCCTCAATGCCCGGTAGTTCGAGTGCTTCAGGCTTCAGGAAATCGAGTCCGTCTCCCCGTCCGACAAGTAGGATCAGGTCTGCTTGGGGAACATATCGCTGAGCCAACGTCGCGACGTGCGACTGCTCACGCTTACCGCTTGCGCCGGCGCCAGGCAGGTCAAGCATGCGTACGATTGGCTGTCCCATATCGCCGACGAAGCAGCCCAGAGGGATTGCAACTCTGCAGGGAGCAAGGCACTCCAGCGCTCCTGCTTCCATGCGCTGGCGCAGGTCGCACAACGCGCTTGCCATATCGGCATCACCTTCGAAGAACCTGACTACGCCACTTTCTTCCAGGCTCCAGCGATCATCGCCGGACTGCGAATACTCCATGGCGGTGGCGGTGGCCGACTGCCCCGCATCGCGGCCGCCACGAAGCACTTTCGACACACGGAGAAGTGCGGCGTCGGATATCCCCATCAGATCCAGGATAAGTGTCGTTTTCCCGACCTGTGTGCGCCCAAAAACGACCACATACGCCTCTTCTTGGGCTTTCTCGCTCATCAGGCGCTGCCGAACATCTGCGCTCAGCTTGGACTGGAAATGCGCGTTGGCTCTATGTGCCCAAGCATGGCGATTCGCATGCTGCTCCGCCCACCAGCTACCTAGCGGGCTCTTCACTGTCTTTGGTCTTCCGCATCAAGCATGAGGGTAACTCCGGAGCGGCCGAGTTCGTCCAGGAAGTCCCGCGAATGGGCGCGCACGTCTGCGAGCGCCTTCGCTATGCGGTCCTTCTCCATCAGCTCCTGGTCCAAGTGATAGCGCGCGCGCAGTGCATCAGACAATCTGCTCCGAATCTGGCGCATCAGTTCGTCGTAGCTCTCCATGAAATGCGTCTGGTAGTGGTCGCGAACATTCTGCAGGAGCATCTGGAACACACGGCGCGCCTTTTCATCATGCTGTTTGGTCTCACGAATGGCCGAGTGAACCAAGTAGCCAACAGCCACGGCGGCAACCACCGCGGAACCAACGCTGACGGCACCGGCCGCGGCCGAGCCAGCTGCACTGGAAGAAGAGGTACCCGTGACTATTGAAGTGAGAGCTGAGGGAAGATCAATGCTGCCATCTGCGGCAAAGTCCAGTGTCAAGATCGCCGCCACGGACCGGAGCACTGTTTTGCCCAAGGCGACGCCCTGTCCAAGATCTTTGACGCCGTTCTCGATCAGGTCTGGTCTCTTGGCAGGCTCAACCGGGTTGTGGCTGTTCGGGTCCACGCCGACGATGGCGGGCATGAGGCTCGCGGCGCGCACGTACTCCAGAGCCAAAACCGGAAGGAGCTTCACGCTGCGCTCGAAGTCGCGCTCCATACGTTTGGCTTCCGTGCCACCTTCCTCCTCGGTATTGCTGGCTTTTCCAAACAGAATTGCAAGATTCAGCATCTCCGACTTTGTCGGGCGTAGCCAGTCCTGAGCTTCGCCGTCCATGACATAGCCTAGACGCTGGGCAGTCGAGCCCTCCTTCGGAAGGTAGGGCGCGGAGTCGCTTTTGGATTGGTACTCGATCCCACGCAGCTCACGCTGAGTAATCTGACCAAGCGTGGCCGCATAAGCTTCCATCACGGGGCCGGGTTGTTCCCAAGAGGCAAAGATGTCGCGTTCGACCCGCTGCCAGCTGGCTGTGGCTTTGCGGAAGAACTCCACGAATGACGCCTTGAGTCCCTCGTGGTCATTGGTCATGAGCGTCTGAAGATGCTTCCACGCTTCGCCGTTGTGCTGGTCCAGCATTTTTCCCACGGCCTTGCTGTAGTCGCTTCGCAGCTCCCCCACCTTGTCATCAAACGCCTCAAGACAAAGATGTACGACCTCGCTTCCCGCGCTGGCGCGCTTGGAGTGAAAATGGAGTGACGCTTTGGTATCGACTCGTACAATCAGCTTGGCCAGGTCGCCTCTTACAACTTCCGCCAAGCGGGCGTGACGAACCAAGCGATCTCCTCCCCCGCTACGCGCGAGATCCCTTGCGCTGGTAGTGAGTATGGGGAGCCACTCTGACACGTAGTCAGCTTCATCCGAGCCGGAGCAGATGACCCATTCATCGCTACAGGATTCGGGGATTTCAAACACACGGCGTGCTGTCTCTCGAAGGGTCTGAAGAGCACCCAGATCGCCTCGTTTCCCTTCAGTCTTGCTGACGACTACCAGCACTTGGGCGCCACGGAGCTCGTTCGCGCGCATGTCGGTAACAATGCGCGCCTGCTCCTCGGTGGGCAACCGGGTCTCATCCGTGACAATGATGCATCCTGAGGCACCGACGAGGCCTTGTCGCATCAGGTGCTGCCACTCACGGTTTTTGACGTCTTCCTGCTCATACCCGGGCAGCAGCAACCATGCCTGGTTCTGATGTTCGAAATACTTGCGCGGCACTTTCAGCACGGGCAGCAACTGGTCAACGTGCGGGGAAACCGTTGCTTCATTGAAGAGCTCAGGCGTGGCAAGATCCTCAGGTACGGCTTCGAATCCGCCGTCAGTCTTCTTGAGTTTCCAGACCGCACCTTGAACTGTTGTACGGAATTCTTCTTCCATTACAAGAATTGGCATGCATTCACCGCGGCCCTCGTTCGGCTTGAGCCAAGTTTGAATGCCGCTATCCTTGCCATACATACTACGCAGTAGTGTGGTCTTGCCGGCACCTTGGGAACCGCCGATAGCAAGTACGGCGGTATTACCCAGCACTTCAGCCAGCAGAAGACGGCGCATGGTGGGAACGAGGGCGTCGCCCAGTTCTGGATCTTCAAGCAGTGGGATAGCTGCATGGAGGTCGCGCAGAGAGGCATTCAGACCCTTGAGCAGAAGTTCAGGCGTTTCCATCTATCTTCATCCTAATTAATCTGTAACTGGTGAGCGCGCGGCGAAGGCGTCGATCGCGCGGTGATCAATCGGTAAGACAAGGTTGAGGGCTAACAGCTCACCATCGGATACGCCACCTCTCCAAGATCAGGTGCGTCCTCCTGCAGCATCAGCCACAGGATCGCAGGCACCAGCTGGCCCAGAATGGCAGCGCCATCGCGCAGCTGCGACCTGTTTGCGTGGCTGTCCCAGGTAGCGCCGCCATGCACAAGCTGGTTGCGTAATACATATAGGCGGTCGAGCACGATGGACATGACTACGTCCGTGCGCCTGTCCACGATTGCCTGCAATGCAGTCCGCTGGTCGGCAGCGAAGCGTTCTTCCCATTGTCCGCTGGAGTCATGCTCGCGAAGCGCACGCCAGAAGCGGGCATACACGAAGCGATTGCCGATCAGGGTTCGAATGGGGCCAGCAAACTGCTTGAACAGAATGTTCTGAAGGCGCTGCTGGTGATCGTGGGCCAGCAGAAGCTGGACGAATCGCCGAAGCTGCTCGCGCTCTGCGTTTTCAAATCCAAATTCCTGGGCATATGCGGCATTGAGGGCGATCCACAGGAACAGGAACCGGGCATCCGTGTCCTGGGTCTCCGTTTCAGCCCTGGCAAGCCAGCTGATGGCGCGGTGCAGACGCACGCGGGTAGGTTCAGGCTGCGCATCGCGGATCAGGCGATGGGCCTCCTTCAGAGCGGTCGAATCCATTTGTCCCCCTGTTGCAGCCGTTATTATGCATAGGCGGTTTGACAAGTGAACTACTGCGATCGTCGCAGATGCCGCCAAACGTCCTGCAGGCTGTGCCAGAGGGCATTTGTGTGTCGCGTCTGCCTGCATTCCAGTGCGGGTGAGCCGCATGGCGGGCAGGCCCGGAATCCGGTCAAGCCTTCGATGCGGACGTCACTGGCAGCGGGGGTGGTGCGCTTCCAGCCGCAGGCTGTGCAGTGATAAGTCCGCCTCTGTACTGTCCCCCACATTGGGCGGTTCACGTCAGTCCGCCAGCCCTGTTTCCTGCTGATCGACCAGCCAGCGTCCCAAGCCGTACAAGGCGAATCCGTACACCACGGTGGCTCCGATGATCTTGAACATGTCGTTCCTTGGTTGGTGGTTTGCAGATGGGCATCCGTGCCCCGTTTCGTTCCGTCGATTGATATTCTCCATAGGCATGCGACATGCTGTGTCGCTAGGCAATGGAGCATGAAGCTCCCTTTTCATATGCAACGGAGATGGTGATGTCCAGGAAGACAGCTGAGACCTTGAAGCGTCAGTGGGACATGCTCCGCATCATTCCGCAGGAGCCACGCTCCATGACGGCGAGCCAGATACATGACGCGCTGGTGCAGCGTGATCACAGCGACCTGGACAAGCGAACAGTCGAGCGCGACCTGAAGAGTCTGCTGGAGAAGTTCGATCTTCACGTCGACAAGACCGAGAAGCCGTTTCTGTGGAGCTGGCGAAAGGACGCCAATTTTCATTACAAGCCGAAGTTGAGCGATTCTCAGGGAATCGCACTGCTGTTGGCACAGGCGCATCTGCGTACGCTGTTACCTCCGCAGGTGCAGAGAGATCTGCAGCCCTGGTTCCAGATGGCGCACAGGGAGTTGTCGTCTGGCGCCTGGAGGGATGGCCATCAGCGCACGGCGGTGATTCCGTCCGCAATGCTGCTCAAGGCACCTGTGCTGGATGATGACGTCCTGCACGATGTGCACGATGCATTGGGCAAGCGACGTCAGCTGACTGCGACGTACCGCTCCAAGGGCGCGCGCGAAGGTCGGCGCTCCGTGTTGCATCCACTTGGTCTGGTCGTGCGTGGGCAGATCCACTATCTCGCGTGCACTTTCAATGGATATGAAGACGTGCGTCAGCTGGCGCTTCACCGCCTGTCGCAGACTGAGGTTGGCACCAGCATGAGCACAGTGCCCAAGGGCTTCGACTTTGAACGATACGCCATAGAGTCCGGCCGGTATGAGTCGGAGGGACAGGTCGAGCTTGTGGCTCGCTTTAGGTCGGCGGCTGCAGAGCACCTGCGTGAAACGCCCTTGGCAGCAGATCAGACACTTCGGGAGCTCTCGGAGCCGGGCACGGTGGAGTTGACCGCAACGGTCACGCTGGATCAACCGCTTCGCTGGTGGTTGCGCGGCTTTGGCAGCCAGGTTGAGGTACTGGCACCGGCGGCCCTGCGAGCGGAGATGCGTGCGGACGCCGAGGTCAGTGCGAGTGCTTACAGCGTCGGCTGATGCGATCATTTGGGGTCGCCGCGGGACCAGGTGTTCTTAGAACGCCATCCGCGGCCCCCTCTCATGCCCATCCTGCTACCATTCCCCCCGCAAACCCAGCCAGCCCACCCAGCGCAGACAGATGCGGGGCCGGCCGTCACATGTACGGCCCAGCGAGCCAGGACACCCTCCCGTGCCCCTTCAAGGAAGCTCGCATGTACCGCAATTCCGTAATCCGTTCGGCCGCTCTGGCGTTCGCCATCTCCCTGAGCCTTGGCGCGCCGTCCGCCTTCGCCGCGGAGCAGGCCACCGCATCCGCCAGCACCACCGCCGTCCAGCGCAAAGCCGTCGCCCAGGGTCTCTATGAGCTGGCTTTCAGCCCCAAGCAGAATGCCGTGTTCGTCGCCTCTTCGGGCGGCTTCGGTGATGCCGCTGGTCCGTCCCAGGTCCTGCGCCTGAATCCGGATACCCTGGCGGTGGAAACCGCCATCCCGCTGGAGCGCAAGGCGTTCGGTGTGGTGCTGGATGACGCCAACAATCGCCTGTACGTCGGTAACACTGTCGATACCTCGGTCACCGTGGTCGATACCGCTACAAACAAGTCGGTCGGCATCGTCCAGCTGATGGAGAAGAAGGTCGGCAAGGATGGCAAGGCCGCCTACACGCACGATCTGCGCGAGCTGGTCGTCGATGGCGCCAACAACCGCCTGTACGTCACCGGGCACTCGGGCGAGGGCAGCGTGCTGTTCGTAGTGGACACGCAGTCACTGAAGGTCATCAACACCATTCCGGGCCTGGGCAACGCCAAGGCACCGGGTCTGGCGCTGGATGCCAAGGCCAAGCGCGTGTACACCTCCAACCTGCTGGCCGAGGTCGTCACTGTCGGCACCGATAGCGGCAAGGTTGAGCAGCGCTTCAAGGTCAGTGCCGAGCAGCCGATGAACATCGCGCTGGACCCGGCGGGCAAGCGCCTGTTCGTGACCGACCAGGGCTCGGAGATGATCCGCAAGTACCAGGCCAGCAGCTCGGGCTTCGAATCGAAGCATCCGGGCCAGCGTGTGCTGGTGCTGGACCGGACCACCGGCAAGGAACTGGCCAGCATTCCGACCGACGCCGGCCCGCTGGGCATTCTGCTGGATGCACCGCGCAAGCGCCTGTACGTAACCAACCGCGATGGCGGCACGGTGACCGCATACAACAGCGACACCTACAAGCATGTGGCGACGTACGCGGTGCCGACGCACCCGAACAGCCTGGCGCTGGATGCCAAGAAGAACGTGCTGTACGTGACCGTCAAGAACGGTGACAGCGAGCCGAAGGGCAGTGAAGAGTCTGTTGCCCGCATTGCGCTGTAACGCACTGCAGCTGGAACAGGGACCGGCCGCCTGGGGCGGCCGGTTTCTTATGTGTTGCATTGGATGGACTGTTCCCGCGTAGGCCATGATGCGAGACTGGCGCGACGTCCGCGGTATTCGTACGCATGAACAGATCAAGGATGGCAGTTAGACGTATCTCGACGCACGAGATGGACGTGGTCAGGCACGCTGTACAGTCCGCGCCGGTGGAAGGCATACAGCTCCCTTCATTGGAAAATCTGGAATCCCTCAACGTAGTCAGCCGTTGTGGCTGCGGCTGCGCATCCGTCGACTTCAAGCTCCTAGGAGCGGGAGAGATCGCCGAGGTGGTTGCCGACGCAATCGGCGAGACATCCAGCGGGGAAGAGGTGGGCGTGCTTGTCTTTGGCCTCAACGGCCGGATTACCGGCCTGGAGATCGTGGGGTACTCGGATTCTCCGGCGGACCTGCCCATTGCGTCGACGGTGCGTCGTCAGATGGGATTTTGTGACCCACGTCAATGAATCGTGGCATGAGCACTTTCTGAGACGCCTCGCTGTGCGACGCCCTGTCTACGGAACCGTGCGCCCACGCAACAACACATAGCTGGCGCAGCTCGCACAACGCTCGGTCAACGGGGTCTGCCGCAGTGCAGCACTCAATGCCGCGCGGGATGCAGGGTGCCCACCCAGGCCATGCAGCAGCAGGGTGACAGCCAGCCCGCAGCAAGCGCCCTCGGCAAGGCCGGGCAGCCCGGCTGGCGTGCCGGTATCAGCCTCCGGCGTGATCTCATGACAGTCCATGTACCGGTTCCCAGCGTCGACGATGCCCCATGGCAACTATCGTCCGCTGGCGTCTCAGAGGCTGAGATCGTGGCCGAGTGATGCCAGCTTCGCACCGCTGAACGCACCGGTGGGTATCAGTCAGCCCTGTGCACGCCACGTCAGCGCCCGGCCGATTTCTTTCACGGCTCACCCAACCCCCTCTCCCTAGGATCGAACCTTCCTTCCCCATCGCTCCAAGGAGTTCCCATGGCTGCTTCCCGCGTTCGCCTGCACGTTGAAGATTCCGGTGGTACCGGCCGCCCGGTGGTGCTGATCCATGGCTGGCCGCTGTCGGCCGAATCGTGGAAGGCCCAGATCCCCGCGCTGCGCGATGCGGGCTACCGCGTGGTGGCCTACGACCGCCGTGGTTTCGGTCGCTCGGATAAGCCGGCCGATGGCTACGAGTACGACACACTCGCCGATGATCTGGCCGGTGTCCTCGAGGATCTCGATCTGAAGGACGCCACCCTGGTGGGCTTCTCGGTGGGCGGTGGAGAAGTGGCGCGCTATGTCGCCAAGCACGGTGAATCGCGCCTGCACAGCGTGGTGTTCGCCTCGGCGGTGCCGCCGTACATGCTCAAGACCAGCGATAACCCCGACGGCCCGCTGACCCAGGAAAAGGCCGATGAAATGCGCGAAGGCCTGGAGAAGGACCGCGACACGTTCTTCGATGGCTTCACCAAGGATTTCTTCAGCGCCAACGGCGAGCTCAAGGTCAGCGAGGAAGAGCGCCAGGCCGCGATCAAGCTTTGCCAGCAGTCCGACCAGACCGCAGCGCTGGGCTGCATGAAGGCGTTCGGTACGACCGATTTCCGCGGCGACCTCAAGAAGGTCACGGTGCCGACCCTGGTACTGCACGGTGACAGCGACGGCACGGTGCCGTTCGAAGGCTCGGGCAAGCGCACCCATGAAGCCATCGCAGGTAGCGAGGTGGTGGTGTTGAAGGACGCGCCGCACGGCTGCAATGCCAGCCATGCCGATGCCTTCAACAAGGCGCTGCTGGACTTCCTGAAGAAGTAAGCCGCAGGTCGTTATGCGCTGTACGCGCCCGGCACGTTGAACTCACGTGCCGGGCGTTCTTGTACGCTGTCCCCGCGCAGCAAAACTGTAGCGCCAGCCCACACGAGACCGCCCATGCGCCAGACCCAGACACCGCCCTGGAAGAAACCACCCAGTCCCAATGGGAACAAGAAGTCGCAGCCGCTCTCCGAGGCGCAGAAGGATGCGGCACGTCAGCGCGCCGAGGAAAACGGGCGGCGCTATCCCAATCTTGTCGACAACATGTGGGCGGCCAAACTGCCACGCGGCAGTTGACCATCACCTCGCTCAGCGCTTGACCGCGAGTACCCCATCCATTGCCAGCTCGGCCTTGAAGCCTGCCTTTTCCAAACGCTTGGCGACCTCGCGCGGCACATCGCGGCCGCTGGTCAGCTTGTTCGGCGCTCCGGTGTAATGGAACATCCGGCCGCCCTTGCGGATGACACGCGCCAGCTGGTCGTAGAACACCTGTGAGTACAGCTCGCCGGCGATGCCGAAGCGCGGCGGATCATGCAGGATCGCGTCCACCGAGGCGGTCTCCAGCCCTTCGATCTCCTGCGACACGTCACCCTGGCTCAGCGCCAGCCGGCCGCCGCTGCTCTCCGCGTCCGGATCGGGCGACCACGGGTTGAGGGTGCGCAGCCACAGCACATCCGGGTTCTTCTCGAACGAGCGGATACGCGAGACGCCGCCTTCCAGGCAGCATGCCGCGAAGTAGCCCAGGCCGCCACAGGTATCCAGCACCGTCTTGCCGGCCGGCGCGATCAGCGCGACCTTGCGGCGGGCATCCTCGAACGGGGAAACCTGCGCGCTGGGCAGCATCTTGATGCCGTCGATCTCGAAGGTCGGCGCGTCCCAGTCGGTCGGCACCAGCTTGATCAGCGCCGAGCCGAAGCGCGAGATCGCCAGGAATTCCTCGCCGTCCCAGTAGTACAGGGTGCGGTCCTT